>Ga0307509_10008445_pt1 | contig 13133 bp, 13 predicted proteins | sample 10_EM_MG_FD_202245 | JGI IMG/M metagenome (GOLD analysis project Ga0307509, IMG submission 202245) | Populus trichocarpa ectomycorrhiza microbial communities from riparian zone in the Pacific Northwest, United States - 10_EM | ecosystem: Host-associated > Plants > Roots > Unclassified | place...
TAACCCTAACCCTAACCCTAACCCTAACCCTAACCCTAACCCTAACCCTAACCCTAACCCTAACCCTAACCCTCACCCTAACCCTAACCCTAACCCTAACCCTAACCCTAACCCTAACCCTAACCCTAACCCTAAGCCTTTGCCGCCCGACTCATACCCCAGTATGAGTCGCATATCCGCGTAACCAAGAAAACAATACAATTTGTCGTAAACCTTACAAAGGAAATCCCTCATAGCAACCGTGTAACAAAAGAAAGAACACCAAACTTATCCCAACACGTATCTCATCAGGAGACCGTGAGAAGTTGTTTACTCCAAGACATTTGCACTGGTAGCCAACTTTACAACTATAAGCCTAGTGCAAGCGCTATGCTGTAAAAGTAATTGCGACTTGTTGGGAATAGTGGTCAAGACTGCATTTCACAACAGTGAGTTGAAGGAAATTGTGTATATGGAAATCCCCAAAGGTGTAATGGTTCCTATGAATAAGAATCTAGTATTAGCTACCTGTGAGCATTAGCATGCAGGCTACTAAAATCAATATATGGCCAAAGACAATGACCACAAGTATGGGGTGGCCGGATTCATAGTTTTCTCTACTGGCACAACTCAATACCAATGAAATTGCATCAGGAAGTTGATACAACCAATTTGTGCAACATGGAGACCTTCCAGGGACTGGCAATCAGCAAGAATCGCAGTCAAAGAATGCTTCATATATCTCACGGCACATACATAGGGAAGGTGCGCAAGGCCTACCAGATGGGCTAGAGTTCGTTACAGGGCGGACAGGGCCCCAAAAAACGTGGGCCCCAAGCCCTTTTCCCACCCTGCCCCACTCAACGGCCTAGGACGGGTGTATTTTTTGTCCTGGGGTCTTGGCACTCAACGTTAGTCCAAGGCACACAATGACAGGAAGGTCCTAAAGGTTAACACTCGTTTAGTCTGAGGGTTCGGAGATGACAATCTCAGGTCAGGGCTGATCGCGTAACAGCAGATCAGGGTCAGGGTTCACTGGTTCTTGGGGGGGATCTTGGATATCAGAATGGAATATGTTATATTCTGAAGTACAGGAGTAGTGAAGGAGATACCAGGTAGCGTAAGGAATCAAGGAAATAGGGGGCGGAGCCTCCTTTTATAGAATGAAATCCTAGCACAGCCTTTGTCGCCTGACTCATACACCAGTATAAGTCGCCTATCAGCGTAACCAAGGAAGCCATACAATTTGTCTTAACCCTTACAATGGAAATCCCTCATATCAACCTTGTAACAAAAGAAAGAACACCAAAGTTATCCTAACCTGTGTCTCACCAGGGGACCGTGAGATTTTTGGGCATTCCCTGCCCCTGTCCCCGCTCAGGCCCCTGCCCCAACCATACCCCAGACAGGTTGCCGTTAAAACTACATGGTAACAAATGGGGCCCCGTCCTGGGATGAGTGCCGGTGGGCCCCGGACAGGGGGCGGGGCCGGTGATTACCCGAAAAATACCCCCCAGCCCCGTGTAAGGGAGGGGTCTGGCGCGTGAAAACCCACCCTGCCCTAGCCTGTAACAAACACTAGAATGGGCTGATATTACCCAGCATGAACACCAGGCGACAAGCACATCTGACTTGTACAATGCAATCCCTAGTTTGAATCAACTCCAGTTGCCAAGCCTAGATATCAATCAGCTCTAGGTTTATTGATGCATGTCATGCAAGGCACACGTTCTAATATTGCCTACACAGTCTTCAAAGTCAGCAAATATACCACAAATCGAACCCAACCCACTTCACGGCTGTTAAATGAATATTGCAATATCTTGCGACAGGTATCAACAGCAGGCTATTCTATTCAATGACTGGAATTGCTGAGGGGTTTACAGATAATGACTGGGAATCAGGGGAGGATAGCAGATCTATTAAAGATTATGGCTGCATACCTAATTGTGCGGCTCCGCCTGCAATAGCAAGCAAACCAGGGTTGCCTTGGCATTAAAGAAGGCTGAGTCCATGGCTTTAACCAAGGCAGTTAAAGAGGCCATGTAGCCCAAGCCATACTGGATCACGTGGGAGGTAGACAGCATTCCTCCAAAATACAAAATATTCAGATAGACAACCAACTAGCGATTGCTTTAGCTTACAACCTGCAGTTCCATGCTAGAATAAAATACACTGGTATTTACTACCATTTTCTATGCAAGGAGATCACCAACAAAGAAATCTGGCTTCCCTATTTGTTTAATAATTTGAATACGGTACAATCTATTCTATGTGAATAATACTTGGCAGGTACAAGGGTGATTGCAAGATTCACTTAGCGTGAAGGTGAGAGCAGGTTGGTAGGTGTTTCTGTTCTGGATTCTTCTAAGCCCGGTGGACTGTAGCACCTCATTTATAGAAAAGTTGGTGTTTATATACGCAAAAGAGAGTATAGAGGGAAAACAATTTAAGAAACCTAAGTACAAACATGCTTGACCCTGAAATCCTGCCAAGTAAATCCCAAATTATGTACGTGAAAATATAAGGTTCTGGAGTGATTATTAGAAATATTACAACCAACAATAGGCCATAGGAGATGCATACACAACAGTCAAATCCTAAGTACCTGAGTGGAAAGCAAATGTTAAATCCCCAAATATTATCCTGAAATAAACAATAAAACACCATATTATATATCCTAGCTGTAGTAATGTAAGCAGTAAACAGGGAAAGCCGAAACACAAACTAAGTAAAAGAATCACCAGTAGTCTGATAAATATCCATAGAAAATATACAAAGAATTTCAACACTATTGGCTGACCAGCACTATGACTGCTGACATATTTACAAAAGACCGACCACAGCCCGCATATGCCAGGCACTACTAGGCCCTGGGACTTGTCGACCACTCCATCAGCTTCTCCAAACTCCAATTCCTCAGCCACTTATGGCTTATGATCATACGGGTAATACCCGTGCCATCGAGTGGATTTATTGATTAATCTTGGGCGCTTTGTCTGTGGCTAGCCATCAGACATCTCTCTCATCAAATCCCTAGTACACAACATAGAATACGCTAGAAAGAAAACGGAGGATTAACCTTAGTCACAGGGACATAGTAAGAGGTGCAGAAAGCGGGGTAGGAGTACGGAAAGCAATGCTAGGTATGAAGGGAATTGGGATGCCTGATAACTGCTGGAGCTGGTATAGGAATGTTTGCAAAACTAATCAATGTAGTGCAATAGCTTTTGTATATTTAAAGATCCCATTATGGAAAGATTGTTTAAGTGCTAGGTCACTGAATTATACAGCTGTCGTTGATATACTAGTCTTATCTTCTTCCATACGTTCCGCATTCAAATTGGGCACATCTCCACTGTGACTTTTGTCACAATACACTTAACTCCTAACCCTATCCTTCCAGTAAACCGTTATCTCGAGACCTCCGCCACTCCCTTCAATCACTATGCTGGGTAGCGACTCTGTGTTTGAATGCATCATATCCTGTATTCTGTGAATCCGGGGTATTTCTGGCAACGGTCTCGGAGGCGATTCTTCTGACAGTAAAATACTTCCCCGCCACTCCTGCTCTGCCAGAGGCTCGCTGAGTGCACGATTTAGTCAGTGGAGGGTTGGCGGAGAACGGGAAAGGACTGGCCGGAAAATACCCCCCCGGGGGCGGTATTCAATCAAAACCTTTCTCAGCCCAAGCCCAGTATTCGTATCTCCGGAACGAGCATTATCCCTCCGCTGCCCCACCGCTAGTTCTGGAGGCGTTGAACTCTGCTCTCAATCCTTCGACGGGCTTCGAGCGCCTCGTCGAAAGGGTGGTCCATCCGAAAGCAGTGGTAACGGTTCCGATTCCGAGAGGGTAGGAGCGGGCGGGGGATCGTGCGTGCGAGTAGAATTGAGGCTATAAAATGAATTGGCAAACGTCCTCCTGGTTGACCCCTTTACCTGAACTGTTGGAAATTAGGCTGCTCATCACATGCATACATTCCCATGTGCGCTGGATAAGAAACTCTACTACTATCATCTGTTACACACCGTCGCTCGCGGACTGTTCCACTACCAGTGGCTTCCGACGATCTCCGACATTAATCCTGCATACAGGATGCAACCGGATCAAACTCCAATAACACCTCCCCGAAACAGGATCACTCACGATAACTGAACATCAGCTTTACCCCCGTCTTCACACACAACCTACGGCTGGCCACATTTTCGATCCCCTGGGGAAATTCTGATCAAACCTCAGACCTGGTTCGGGAAAGAGAATATCGCAACTGAGTGGGAGGAGCCAAGGAGCAAGATTGTGCATGCGCTAGTACCATGTTACGGAGGAAGGATAGGATATAAGGAAGCTTGTTTCTCCCTTTATTTGTTCATCAGTTCACCGCATTTCGTTCCTGTCTTTGTTAGTCTTATCTTATTCTTCACTTCCATTTAATCACTTTCCGATTGTCTATTCCTTTGATAAGTTTATTGTCTGAATTGCATTATTTTTATATCTGCTATATACAATCAACTTGCGTCAATCCGTATCTGAACTCCAAATCCGCTGTTCCTAAACCCTGTTGAAAAATCAACTTCTGGCTCAATTGACAGCCGGAGAAGTGAAACAAGCGCTGGGGTCTACTTGCCTAGGATATTAGGGCGCGGAATCACCATCGGGGATGAATTGAACGAGAGACTTCCGAAGGTTTTATCCAAAAGCCCAACCATCGGTGTTGGAGGAACTTGCACTAGACGCGATAAAGGACGAAGATATAGAGGTTCGGTGCCTTTGTGTAGGCTGCTGGAGGAACTAGTTTGCACCAGTCGGGGAGGAGGGTAGTAGTAATAATAATAATAAAAAGAATAATAATCGAAATAACTTGAACAAAAAAAAAAGGGAATAATAATAGTCAAAATCACTTGAACAAAAAAACAAAACAATAATAATAACCTGAAAACACTTAAACAAGGACACAACGAACGAAACACTTTAAACGAGCAAAAAGTAAAATAAAAGAATACTCGAGGCTGGAGGGGAGGCTGGAGAGAACACGGGCACGGGGGGGAGAATGGTCCAGAAGACCCGGATGGTATAGGGGGGAGGAGTGGGGGGGAGGGGAGACTAGTGGACCTGTAGGGGAGCTATCCTCACCGTTAGCTGCCGCATTAACAAATGGAAAGGTATGAGAAAACCTTCAACAGCTAAAGGTAAGATCTTATTGTTCCTTGGTGGCTTTATGCCAATCCTTGTGGGAAATACCAAAAAGCAACTTGAACCCCCGGTTGAAAATCCACCTGACATCATCGCCGCAAAGGTGAACTGCAGCAATGATGTCGTCTCCCCCGATATTGTGGGCTGCCTTGTTGCGGGCCCCTACTGCCCCCTTCCACTAATTTTCACATGAATTTAGCTGACTATTTCTCTCACATAGAATTTGGAAAAGGGAAAACTTACCGCCTTCTCCAGCCTATCCATCTCCTCCGGGCTTCTGAGACCAAAATCCCGGAACTGCTCCAGACGGTCCCTTATCGTGGCCCGACAATCCGCCCGGCGGCACTTGCCGTCGGTGGCCTTTTCGTAAATTGCCTTGAAGGTCCCACCGACTACAATATCAGTAACCCGGCGGACTCGTCCATAGTTCACTCCCTCGAACCTCATCTCCGCCTCTATCCACCTCCTCTCAGCCTTTACCAACTCCCTCTCCACCTTTATCCACCTCCTCATCAATATCTTCGGCAGCCGCGCCATACGGGAGCGGGATTCTCGGAGAATCCTGGCCATTTGGAGGACCGTTTGGCCACGGTTGAATCTCCGGTTGCTGCTCTTTCCCATTCCTTTCTTGGGAACTCTTGCAGGCATTGTTGAAAATGGTCCTGCTCGCCATACCGACGATGCTTCCTTTGTTCAGATAGCTTCCGAGAGCAGGCTTGTTTGTCGCTTTGAATCTAGGCTGAGGATTCGCGCATGACATCGGCTTCGGACGTTTGGTTTGTACGTTCGGGAAAGCATTGCGAATGCAGGAATGCGCGATAGTTTTGGGATCGTGCAGGTTTCGGGAAAGCCGGAAGGAAAGCGGAAGCACTGTAAGGCCAGCGTGAACGAGCTGGAAGCCCGGAGGTGGGAAAGTGTTTGTCTTTTTTTTAGTTAGCAGGGGGTGCTCATGGGGGAGGGAGGGACTCACATGGAATAGTGTGGCGCCTGATGGATATGATGTCCCCGCGATTGATATATACTCCTGTGATCGCCCTGAGTTAGTTAGATAGAGTGCTGAAAATCTGGGTTGCGGAGGTAATGATTTACGGTGAGAATTTTACGCAGTGGACTGAAACAGCTTAAGTGGAGATGAGGACCATGATTCAATGATAACTTGATGAAAGGAAAGGCGTGAGGAAAGTTGTGTACAGGAAGGAAGGGTTGAAGCGAGGAAAAGGTGTGAAGGAAAGAAAAACTTGTGGGGTGAAAAAATTTTCAGTGCTTGCGCGTCCTTTGACTAGTGCGTACATATGCCTCTACGACCACAAAGTGGGGGCACATCCCGCATCAAGTGCGGCCATCAAACTACCCGTTCCAACACAACCTCCGCTCCGCCTTCTTACACCGCCTCAGCAACCACCTCGCCACTCGGGTCAACTTGAAGTGGGCTTCTTGGAGAGCCTTGGCCATTCGGCGGGCCGATTTGCGGGGGTGGGATCCCCAGCCGCTACACTTTCCCTTGCGTTCGTCGGGAACTCTAGCAGGCATTTTTAAAAAAACTTATAGGTAAGTGAGAGTTGGAAATGTTGGGTATGAGGAGTAGGTGGTGTAGGTGTCGGTGGTGAATCGACATTGATGTTTATCACAACGGTTGTTGGATGCGACTATCTCGTCGGGGGTGACGAGTGGGATTACGAATCTACATGTGGTCACTATTTCCGTATTACCGAAACCCCATCCAGCACGTTCACCCTTCGAAACAATAGAGATGCAAGCTTTTACTACATACATTGGTATTCGTAAATCGTGATAAAATTAGGAGAGTATATCGCCTGGTAGTATTCCGTTACTTCGCCCACCCGAGAAGCCACTTGTGACAATGAGAACCCTGGCACCACAGTTCATGAGGCTCTGGGGGACCTTCGCTCTAAAGACCAGGCTCCAGCACCAGTCATCAAAACATTTTTATTTTTAAATGTAACACTAGACTAAAACATGTTAGCAACAACTGCGTAGCAGACGGCTCAAATATTGCTTACCTAGGCGGCTTGTTCCAAACAATCCAAATACAATCCAGTTAGCCTCTTTGAATATTCCCATCCGTTATCTTCCTTTCGCGTCAAATGAGAAATGGAATGCATTCGACACGACCCTTTACCTCCAGTGTTCCCAACCGTCCGAGGGCCCGTGGGGGACTGCCAAGAGCCCCGGACGGGACGGGACGGTTATCTATAGTCCATCCAGGGCAATCTAAGGGCAGGGCGCCCGTCCCCGGGCAGGACGGCAGGCCCTGCAGGGTGGGACATGTTAGCTCAGGGCAGGGGGGGTGGACGGCGGGGAACGGCAGGGGACGGCAGGGGATGGCTGAGGACGGCCGGGGACTGTCGGAGATGACCGGGAATGGTGAGGGACGGCGGGGGACTGCCGGCGACGCCCACGGACGGCACGAGTGATGTGTTATGAAGTGAAAAGAATCCGTTCGGAGGTGTATGATCTCAACTTGGCTAGTACAGGAGGTCCAAGCGCTAGGACTATAGTCCCCTATAGTCCGTCCGGTCCTCACCTTCCGGGGCGTAGTCCGTCCTAGCACCCTCAAAAAGATGGACTATGAGCCGTAGTCCGTCCCGTCCTCACCCAGAGACGGACGGACGTGACGGTTGGGAACACTAGCGCCCTCATTGTCATCTTGGGATATATCGGTGGCAACGATCCCAAGCAACAGGGGCAGCAACATTCCCCCAATGCCTCCGATAGTGGACTTACGAAAGAAGTGTGAGAGGGATGGTATTGCTGGGCTGGCATTTGGTTTTCACATTTCTCTACATTTTCTCTGGGGGTTTCATACTCTCTTTATATTAGCTATGATCTTAATGTATTCGTTTGGCTTTGCAAAATTGGCTCTAACAGTTTCGGTTCATTTTTTTGTTTCTTGATAGTCATCCACGAAGGTTCTACGGTTTCGATTGCGTGAGCGGTGATAGCCCGAATCGGTTTCTTTAACTCCTTTCTTCGGATTTGATCATTTCTTTCAGTTTGTTTTGTCTTTGTTGGACTGAGCTCGGCCGGTAAATTATCCTTCCTGGGGAGCGAAATCCTCCTTTCAACACTCACTGGCGGGGAAAATATCTTCAACTAATACCTCTTAATACTCGATGCGCAACTAACTAAAACTAACGGTGGGGACAGAAGTATAAATAAAACAACAATACCTACCTCGTATCCTACTATCGATCACCTCACACGTCCATACTCTTCCACAAATGTCCCCGCTATTCCACGCATGCCCTTTTTCCCTTCCGCTAAACTGACAGGCTAACAAAGGAAAGATCAAGCGTCACAAGGAAAACTTTTTTAGGTTCGATAGCCTCCATACATCCGAATCCTTCCTTCCAGCGCTGCACCGATCCCAAGCACTTCTCCGGAGGTTCGTCAAACGGTATGGGGATAGGCCGCGCCGAGGCAGAGCCCGTCGGGCAGCATGACGGACTTTATGCCTCCGGGCTTCCGCTTTCCTTCCGACGAACCTATGGATCCTAGGTGCATATCCGAACTTCTTTGTCTGAACGATAACGGGATAGGCTGCGTGTGCGGCCGATAGGTTGAGCGCATGGCCGACAGGTTTAGCATGGTGAGCGGCATACAAGAATCCCAACACTAGCCAACTGAAATCATACACCAAACGAATCATTATTGCATCATAAGACATCACTCGTGTCATCCCCACCACCTTCCCCGGCCGCCCCCCCTGCCCTGAGCTAACATGTCTCACCCTGTAGGGCCCGCCCTCAGGCCCAAGGACGGCCACCCTGCACTTTTACCCCTGGGCGGACTACATATTGCCGTCCCGTCCCGTCCGGGGCTCTTGGCAGTCCCCCGCGGGGCTCAGCCGGGCGCTCGGACGGTTGGGAACACTGCCAGAGAGCAACACCCAAGACGAGGCCTTGTCATTGGGATATTCGGAGAGGAAGTGAGAAAACTGAAATAAGCGCAAGGCGGGGACTCAAACCGCAGGAGATTAGGCGGTTGTATCAAAGAGAAGGCAATGGCGGTGATGGCTGTGTTGTGGAGCTGTTGCGGTCCATGCGGAGATGGCACACAGGTTATGGGCATTCGAAAGGGGTGTGGGGCTGGTGGTTGCCTGCCTTTACGACAGGCTGCTGGCCGCAGATCCTGGGGGCTTGAGAAGCGCTATAATTTCCAGGCGCCCACCCACAGTATCCTGGTCAAGTGGTATTTTGCTATCCTCATCTAGTTTGTTGGAGTCAACGTCGTCCCAGTATCTTCACCACTCCCTCTTGCCGATTCCAAGCAGCCCACCAGAGTGGTGTTCGACCGTCGTTATCTGGTTTATCGGGGTTGACGTCGTCTCGCCCGAGTAGTATTTTAACCACTCCCTCGTGCCCGTTCTGAGAAGCACAAGAGAGTGGTGTTTGGTTATTATTATCTGGTTTGTCAGGGTTGACGTCGTCTCGTCCGAGTAATATTTTAACCACTCCCTCGTGCCCATTGTAAGCAGCCCAACTGAGTGGTGTTTGGCCGTCTTTACCTGATTTGTCGGGGTTGACGTTGATTTGTTTGAGTAGCAGTTTCACCACTCCTTCATGTCCATTGTAAGCAGCATTTAAGAGTGGCGTTTGGTCTTGGCTGTTTGGTTTGTCGGGGTTGACGTCTTCACATCCGAGTAGCATTTTCACCACCCCCTCGTGTCCGTTGTAAGAAGCACATGAAAGCGGTGTGTCGCCGTCGTTATCTGGTTTGTTGGGGTCGACGTCGTCTCGTCCGAGTAGTATTTTCACTACTCCTTCGTGCCCGTTCTGAGAAGCACAAGAGAGTGGTGTTTGGTTATTGTTATCGGGTTCGTCAGGGCTGACGTTGTCTAGTCCGAGTAGGATTTCCACCACTCCCTCGTGCCCATTGCAGGCAGCCCAACTGAGTGGTGTTTGGCCGTCGACATCTGGTTTGTTGGGGTTGACCTCGCCTCGTTGGAGTAGTATTTTTACCACTCCCTGGTGCCCATTGCGAGCAGCCCAACTGAGTGGTGTTTGGCCGTCGATATCTGGTTTGTCGGGCTTGACGTTGACTTGTTTGAGTAGTATTTTTATCACTTCTTCGTGTCCGTTTTGAGAAGCGCATGACAGTGGTGTGTCGCCGTCGATATCTGGCTTGTTGGGGTCGACGTCGTCTCGTCCGAGCAGTATTTTTACCACTCCCTCACGGCCATCCCAAGCAGCACCTAAAAGTGGTGATTCGCCATTGTCATCTGGTTGGTCGGGGTGGACGCCGTCCCGTGCGAGTAATGTTTTCACCACTTCATCGTGCCCGTTCCTAGCAGCCCACATCAGAGGTGTGTTACCCCCACAATCTATTTGGTTGATATCACAACCTTCCATCTGAACCAAACTTGCCACAACCTCAACAATCCCGAAGAAGGATGCATAATGTAGACCACCGAATAGAGAAATTTTATCGAGGTCACCGGGATGCCAATACGGCTTCTGTCCTTGCAAGAGGGTTTTGGCGGGGATTTGGTTGGTGCGGTCGTCAAATAGCTTCAGTGCAAGCAGCTTCGCGCAATCTGAGAGGTCCTTTTTTGCGTGAACTCCCCAATACAGAGAAGAGTATTCGAGGAATGGTGTGTCTTGGAGATCGGGAGAGGGACTGGTAGAAAATGCCTTGACCTGTTGGGAATTCAAGTAAGTCAAGCATGTTTCAGCGATTGTGGAGTGACCTGGGACGAGAAGGTTGGGATTCGCCAGGAGGTATTCTTGAAGGGTAAAGTGGATCAGCCGGACGGTAGAAGCCTCTTTTTCTACCACGACGAGTCCTTGACAACAGGCCAATAATGTGCCTATTGAAGGAACATTGTCGGCATTGAGATTCGGTGACCCGATTTCGACCGCTAGGGCGTGGCACAGTTCATCAGCCTTCAAGGGCCGCTCCGAGTGAGATGTCCACATTAAAACGGCCATGCCAAGCATTGCCCTCTCTCCGCCTTGTCTCTTTATCCGACCCAGCGTTGCGTCGTAAGCATCCCCCAACCCGAAGCCATCGGCCATTGCGCTGAGCTTTTGTCGCCTGCGATGGATCGTAGTTTCCTGTAAGACCGCATCGATATTCAGCGAGACTAATAGGAATCTAGATAAGTATCTGTCAGTGCACGCCCGGTGTAGCTTTCCTAATGGGCTGTTTCTACATACATTTCAGAAACGTCTTCCGGAATTTTCTTCATGATCTCTGCCTCCAAAGTACGGTCCATTGCACCCAGGGTTGTGTCCTCTTCCAGTCTAGAGTGGAGATATCTAATAATATCACCTCTCTTGGTAATTATGGGTAGACTAGTCACTCTTCCCGAAAGATGCTTTCCGATCTCAGGTCGGATGTATGGCCTTCCAATCATGAATATTCTGATACCCGGAGACTTTCGGAGAATTTGGCTGAGCGAATCAAGAAGCTTGACTCGATGTTCTGGCACACATTCGTCTAGAGCGTCGATGCATATGAACGTGCGCTCTTTGAAAGATGTAGTGTGTAACATTTTCACAATATCGGAGAGACGGGGTCCCCGCCCCCCGAGGGCTCTTTTTTGATTTCGGTATGCTTGGGATACCTCCTCCGGGATCTCCTCCAATCCGCCAACCACTTGTTTCAGCAGGGCGCCGATCGTGCTAGTCGAGGACTGATCCTTTTGGTTGGCATAGTCAAAATAAAAACCTGCGACGGTAGCATTTTGTTCTTCCGCCTGATCACATAAGGTGTCTATCACTAGCGAGCTGGCATCGCGGCTGGTCAGCTCTTGCCATTTTGTTCTATTCCGTGAGATTGGTCGTTGTTACCTAATGTATGTCTTGCCGACCCCCGGATCTCCATAACAAAACAAGACCGCGTTATCGGATTCATCTCCCCTACTGTCTGCTTGCCAGCTTCTAAACTCCTCAGTTTGCAGCAGCCACTCCCCTATACCTTCGACTCGGCGGTCTTGGATATCTTGATGCCGTGACTTGGGGTCTAGTGGGGATAGCCAGGCCAAGATTTGGGGCCGCTCATCGGCAAAAGTACAGTTGTGCCACACATTATTGAAGGAGTTGGTATTATTGAAGGAGTGGGTATTGCCGCGGGGGGAGGATCCTGACATCTTGGGTGCTCGGAGACTGGTAGTGGATGTGTGATCGAACTGGTGAGTTGATTCCAATATATTCTTTATCACTATGTAAAGGGTTGATCAAACGGCTGAGAGCTGAAGAAAAGTGGGGTCATTTGTGGAACCTCATAGATACCTCGAAACGGTCCAATTAATCACCCCCCAAAGCCTTGTTTGTAATATTCCGCCTATGGTTAGTCTACTGCGTCATATCCTTCGGTATCAACGAACACTCAGCACCTTTTGTGGGGGAATCTTATCGCTCGGTAGATATACAGAAATGGATCAAGCCTTGTGAATGAATCAGTCGAAATCTCCACAGATCATCTAAGTTAAAAAAAATCGCACTATATTCCCCCGTGAGATCGAAGGCAAGCGGGAAAGCCCTTCCCGCAGTCTTGTAACTTACGAAGCTCTGTGGAGCTTGGCGCTCGGCTTTTTGCTGTTGATAGTAAAGTACGGGGACAAAAGGTTTCGTCCTCCGTGGCAATGGCAACCCCACTACCACCATTTACTAGCTATGCGACCACAATTGCTTAGAGTGAACTGAAAATCTGGATGGACACCTGCTGAGAATAAATGCGCAAGAGCTAAGAAATTACCCAAGCTGTCAGGTCGGATAGTCACATGGAGAAAGCTCAGCGGACGGTGGGGTCCCGACTGATCCTGCTAACTTTAGTTGTTCAAATGAAGCCAAGTGTCCCTTTTATCTCCATAGTGTTAGATATTAGGGTAGCAGTAGGTACGGGTAGCTATCCTCATATGTGTTGGGGTTGAGCAGTAGGGTTAGTAGAACCGGTTGTTGGCTCTTGGCGGTCATGTATCTCTATATATACCTTCGGT
>Ga0307509_10008446_pt1 | contig 13132 bp, 16 predicted proteins | sample 10_EM_MG_FD_202245 | JGI IMG/M metagenome (GOLD analysis project Ga0307509, IMG submission 202245) | Populus trichocarpa ectomycorrhiza microbial communities from riparian zone in the Pacific Northwest, United States - 10_EM | ecosystem: Host-associated > Plants > Roots > Unclassified | place...
TTTCTAGGTTTACCAGCTATTTGTATAAAGTATACGGGACCATACCACCTCTGGATACCTCTTGGTATACCATTTGGGCTAAGGTGATAGTGATTGTAGCTACCTATCGTAGGGTCGTTACACATACCTCTAGAGTCCAAGAACAACCCATAGTAATGCTACAAATCAAGGGCACAAGGTCCTGGCTGGTTACTGAGGTATTTGTCTTGAAATCATGCTGGCCTTCTGAGACTACCTGAATACCACTAGGAAGACTACCCTACAACCTGTAGGCTAGAATAGGCTCCTAGATGCCCGAGAGACCATATATGGGTGACCCCCATTTTGGCGGTTACCCCTACTCCACTTATATAATCTGCGAACGACATTCAGTCGTACGGACGGCGACGACTTACACGGTGTTACTGCACCTGCTCCCATGACCTCTTTTAACTAGCAAAGGAGCAACTACACAGCCGTCTGCCTATGACGCGCCGTCCCAATGCTGGGGCCAGAGGGGGGTGTTAGCAAAACCCGCCTAAGTTCAATAGCATGTTTGGGCCACCCTCATACAGGCATGGGGCTGCCCCGCGCGGATGCCTGTGCGCCCAAGAACATATAAGAGCCCATAGAATGTGAGGCAATCAACCTCTAAGTTCTAGGATGACTTTGCCGGTGAAGGTAGGGTAACTTGGACTCCTCAGTAGGGTGACTGGGGTCCATGGGCAAAATGACCAAAGTCCCAAGGTAGGGTAACCTTGCCCTCTTATGCCCTTAACCACTCCGGAAGTCCTCCAGTCAACCACACAGTTCCTCTCGGAGGTCCGTGTAACATTCCCATAATTCTCTTGACCTTATGTGAATGTTCTCCTGAAAGGTTACCCTGCCTAATAGAATGCTCAAGGCTATTCTACTGTTCCCTAGGCCTTACCTTTAGGCGAACCAGCATTCTTGTATACTAAGTATACTAGACCATACCACCTCTGGTTACCACTTGGTATACCATTTGGGCTAAGGTGATAGTTTATTGTAGCTACCTATCGTAGGGTCCTTACACCGGTGTACCTGGCGATGGGAGCGTGGCGACAGGCGACTATTCTCTCCAAGATCTTGGACACAGTCTGGAGGAGGATTATAATTCTCAAGGAAGCAGGGGAGCCATAGGACTGTTTGCCAGGCTTGTCAAGGACGAGCCCATTAGCTTTCTTCATGGAGGAGGGGTGGGGCCAAAAAGGAGGCGGGGGGCGAGGACGGACACCAAAATGCCTGGGAAGACACGGTGAACCGACTTCCAAACTGAGTAGGGGATGCTATCGGGCCCGGGGGCTGAGGCGGGTGACCACTCGAGGTGAGACAGGGAGACTTCCTCCTTGGTGAGCTCAGGACTGTCACCGTAGGGGAGGAGCATCGCAGGGAGGGGAGCGCACGGGCGGGGTGGAAAAAGGTGGTCCAGGAGGGTCTGGTTCATTTCTTCGGGAGACAAGCACCCGGGAGATTGGGGAAGCGGGGGGTGGGAGAGCCGCCTGCTATCTGTCTTACAGCCAAGATCCAACGGTGGGTAGCTGAGGCGAGGAAGGACTTCCAGCAGGCCTTCTTCGCAGCTTTAATGGCCTTCAAGATGCCCTGCTTGGAAAGGGAGGCGCCAGTCTTATCGGAGTGTGAGGTGGAGCCACGAGACCGGCGGGAGGCAGAGTGAAACTCCCGCCGAAGGACCGAGAGGATGGGAGACCACCACGGCTTGAATCTATGGGAGGGTCTTTTGAGCGGTGTGTGCGAGGAAAGGAGTGTAGTGACGTGAGCAAGTTGCGTGTTGAATCAGGTTTCCAAGGAAGCTTTTGTCGGGAAGGAAGGAGGAGGAGGGATAAGTAAACCGTCGAGGGCAGGAGAGAAAGAGTCCCAGTCGGTTAGGGACTAGTTGGTGACAAGGGGGGGGGGGGTAGAAATCGGGTAGGCAAAGATGCGAGAAATAGGAACGTGATCCGAGCTGGTCGATGGAAGGGAAGTATCCCAAGAGCGAAAAAAGAAATGATATGGCGATGCAAATGAAAGATTAATCACAGAGGGGCGGGTAGCCCTCTCCCAAGGGAAACGAGCAAACACCCCAGGCAGGTTGAGGAGCTCAAAGCCCAGGTCAGCCGCCCTGGAGAAGTATGGAAAAGAAGCTGCCAGATCTCTACGAGAGTAGGACCTCAGTGGATCAGCTAGGGGGTGGTGGATGTTGAAATCACCAACAACCAAAAGGGGGAAACCATCATCAGGAAAAGACAAATCTGGAGGAACGGTGCTAACACTGCTGCGCTGGGACCACAGGTTGTACAAGTTTAAAATACCAAATTGGGTCAAGGATCCACCAAAGAGTTCAACCCCGAACAAATGAAGGGCGGCAACATCCGACCTGTCAAAAAAACTAGGAAGAACCGTAGCATAGGACAAAAAACTACTAGAAATGTAAAAAGCAACCTGCGGCTGAGAGCCGAGGGAGTGGGGAGGGCAAAAGGACTTAAAACCACCAAAGAAAGGAAGGCGAGAGCGCCAAAAAGGAGGATCTTGAAGGCAAACAATATCAGGGGGGTGCAAAGCCGAAGCAAAGGAATTAAACAAGGAGAGAAACACATCCTAGCTCCCGAGGCTATTGTGTTGAACAATTGAAAGAAGGGGTACAGGGGGAAGGTTCTGTTGTGGGGGCGTTAGGTTGTGTGAGATCTCACCGGCGCGGGGCCGACTGGTCTTGTAGGGCGGGTGAGGGGCTGGGCTCCACCTCGGGGCGAGGAGAACCAGTCCTGGATGTGAAGCGGTCACGCTCCGGTTGGGGGAACCTCTTGGCTTTCAGAGTGGTTAGGTCAAAGGCGGGAGCCAGGGAGGGTGCATCAGAGCTGGAGGCAGCAGGAGCCGGGGTGAGGGGGGCAGCAGGGAGACGGGAGGAGTCAGGGCATGTGTCCATCACATTGGGGTCGTCTTGTTCTTGGGTGGAGGGCCCGGCGGGGGGAGGGGCGGCGGCATGGGAGTTGTCGGTAGCGGGAGTGTTCCCCAGAGTGGGAACCGGCCTGGCAGAGCAGTCACTGTCACCGGCAGAGTGGTCCTCATCGCAATTGGATCATCGGGGTGGAGAGGCAACACAGCAGTTGAGAACGGGTCGTAGCTTGCCTCCCTTCGGGCAGGACGGGTTGGAGCACCGGTGTTCAGACTTGGGGTGGTTGCCAGCACAAAATGGGCAGATCACGGGGTTCTTGCACCTGGGTTTGACATGGCCAAACCTCCAGCAGTTGCGGCACTGGGTAGAGGGAGATGATGGGTAGGCTCTTTCAACCACAAGGTTGCTGCCGTACAGGAGGACGGAGGGCGGATTGATCATCCTGTCGGCAGGGTCAGGGGAGAGGTGGACCACGACAGAGCAAGCTCTCTTGCCATTCTTGCGGGAGGACGGGTCAGGGTTGAGGTATCGGGCGCTGCTAATCAGGAAGTTCTTGGAATTGTAGATGGAAGATTGGATGTGAGGGAAGAGGACATCGTGATCCTCGGGGAGGGCTTCTAGCGGAATACCGTCGATGGCAAATTTGAGGTCGGTCGGGGCCAGCCTGCAGGGGAGCCAGGGGTTGTGACCGACGGGAAAGGACTGATGGAGCTTCAGGGAGAGAGCCTCAAAGAAGGGAGCATAGGAGGCAGCTGGAACAGTAGGGTCAGTGAACACAAGGGAGACGGCGCCTTTATCATTGACGAAAGCCTAGAAGGCAACGGGGGGGTTGGAGTTCGCCTTGTGGAGGACCGCGGCGGCGAGGTCGAGCCAGCGGATTCGGATATGGGCTTTGTCGGGGTGGGGGGCTTGAACCATGCGGGGGGCAGAGAATCTTCTGGATGCGCTACGTAGGGGAGGAGTGCCCTGGGGGGAGGCGGCCTCAATCAAGTTCACGACTTTAACAGCAGAAGTACCAGAAGACTGTGCCTTAGGCTTGGCCTTGCCACTGCGGCTGGCGGCACTGGCTGCTGCGGCCTGGTCAAGCTCAGAACTGTCACCGTGAATGACGTCAGCGTAGGAGCGGGGAGGGGCAGGAGTACGGGAGTGCTCCGGAGGGTGAGATGAGGAAGTGTAACGACCCTACGATAGGTAGCTACAATAAACTATCACCTTAGCCCAAATGGTATACCAAGTGGTAACCAGAGGTGGTATGGTCAAGTATACTGAGTATACAAGAATGCAGGTTCGCCTGAAGGCAAGGCCTAGGGAACAGTAGAATAGCCTTGGGCATTCTATTAGGCAGGGTAACCTTTGGGGAGAAGATTCACATAAGGTGAAGAGAATTAGGGGAATGTTACATGGACCTCCGAGGCGACCTTTGTTGTTGACTCGAGGACTTCTGGAGTGGTTAAAGGCATACAAGGGCAAAGTTACCCTACCTTGGGAATTTGGTCATTTTGCCCATGGAGCCCAGTTACCCGACTGAGGAGTCCAAGGTACCCTACCTTCAACGGCAAAGTGATCCTAGAACTTAGAAGTCGATTGCCTCACATTCTATGGGCTCTTAGATGTTCTGGGGCGCACACGCATCTCCGCAGGGAGGCCCCACGCCAGTATGAGGGTGGCCCGAACATGCTATTAAACTTGGGCGGGTTTTGCTAACACCCCCCTCTGGCCCCAGTGTTGGGATAGCGCGTCATAGGCAGACGGCTGTGTAGTTGTTCGTTTGGTAGTTAAAAGAGGTCATTGAAGCATCTGCAGTAACACCGTATAAGTCATCGCCGTCCGTCCGACTGAATGTCGTTCGCAGATTATGTAGGTGGAGTAGTGGTAACCGCCAAAATGGGGGTCACCCATATATGGTCTCTCGGGCACTTAGGAGTCTATTCTTGCCTACGGGTAGTAGGGTAGTTTTGCTAGTGGTACACAGGTAGTCTCAGAAGGTCAGGGTGCTTTCGAGACAAAGACCTCAGTAACCAGCCCCGGCCTTCTCCCCGTGATTTGTAGCATTACTGTGGGTTGTTATTGTACTCTAGAGCTATGAGTCGCATCACAGTAGAGTATGTCCCAAAAGGCTGGCTATGGGTAGCGCCCACATAGCCAACCATCGGCTACATCTCACCGGGGGAGCTTGCATGTCAATTTATCACATTTGATAGTCGCGTAGATTAAATGATGGACTGCATAGATTGTATAGAGGAAACTACCACTGGGCCAGTGGGTCCACCACCTAGGTATTGACTCCGGTTGTTGTCATAACAGTTAGCCACTGGTATGACTTCGATAGGAAGACCTTTTCCACCTGCCGTTGTATTGGAGATGCATTGCAGAAACTCATATCCTATTGACGGAGTTAAGTGTACCCGAGTTAGTCTGACACTTCCAGCAGGATAATTCCTGGTGGAGGGTACACCTCGGACAAACCCTGAACAGGACAGGGTGCTCGCACAAAGTCGGAGTAGTGGTGAATGTCAAAGGCTTAAATCTGATATCTACTTAAGTTTAAGCGTTTGGCATTCTACTTCGATAACCCACATTCCTCGAGAGAACTTATTGAGTGAAGCTTTCAGCTTAATGATATTAAGTTTAACCATTTTGATTCTTCGTGAATTAATTACTCTATCTTTATGTTTTACTTTGAGTTTTGGTGCGGTCGCAACCTTTGAGTTCACCTCTCTATTGGGTGCCCCCGTTACAAAGTTTGATCATTATCGGCTGCTTTTACAAGAGCCTCATGAAAGGTTGTCTGCAACCAGAAACCTTGGCAAGTCTGCAACACATGTGGTCACAAGATGACAGGCTCCTCATGAACATACTGTCCAGAGCGAAAAAAAGTAAAAGGTTCGGAATTACTCCCCCCTTTAGGGCGGTAGTTCCTACCCCTCGACAAAGCATCAGGCTTTTCATTTACCCGTCCCTCTCGATAAATAACCTTAAAATTTAACGGTTGTAGATATTCTGCCCAGCGAGGTTGTCTACGGTTTAGAGTCTTTGTAGTATTAAAGTACTCTAAATTCTTGTGATCAGTGTACACCAATATCTGATCATCCACCGACATCAACATATATGCCCATTCCTTCAAGGCTGCTACTATTGCGGCCATTTCCTTATCATGGACCTCATAATTTATCTCTGCTGGCTAGAACTTCCTACTATGAAAAGCTACGGGATGCCATTTCTCATAATCACAGAGTTGAGATAATACGGCTCCTAATGCAAAGTCACTAGCGTCGGTTTCCAACTTAGTTGGACGAGTGTCATCAAAGTGTGTCAGAATCGGACCAGTGGTAAACATCTCCTTCACTTTGTCAAAAGCTTCCTGACATGAAGGAGTCCACGTCCACTTGATACCTTTCTTCGTCAAGTCCCTTAAGGGTTTGGATATCTTGCTAAAACCTTTTATGAACCGACGGTAAAAATTGGCAAAGCCCATAAAGCTTTGCACATCGACGACTTTCTCTGGTGTTGACCATACCCGGATCTCTTCAACCTTTGTACTTCTCATAGAGATTCCTCTATCGGAGATTTTATACCCAAGGAACTCTACTTCCCGTTGATGAAAGCTTGACTTCTTAATGCTAACGCAATGGCGTGCCTTTCTCAGCCTTTCCATGACTCGCCTAACTAGGGCGACATGTTCTTCAACTGTTTCCGTATAGATCAGAATATCATCCATATAAGCGATTACTCCAACATCTAACATGTCACGGAATACATCATGGATCATACTTTGAAAGGTTGATGGTGCGTTGCATAACCCAAAGGGCATCACGGTGTACTCATAAAGACCGTATCGGCTTTAAAAAGCCGTCTCCCATTCTTCTCCTTCCGCCATGCGGATAAGATAATAGCCATTCTTCAAATCCAATTTCGTGAAGATAGTAGCTTTACCGAGCCTACTCCTGAGCTCGCTCATCAAGGGCAACGGATACTTATTCTTAATAGTAATCTTGTTCAACGCTCAGTAATCAACACATAACCGAAGCGTACCATCAGGCTTCAGCACAAAGAGGATAGGAGCGCCTATTGGCGAAGAAGATCTTCTCATCTTTCCATGATCCTCCATTTCCTTAATATAATCTCATAATGCGTCTAACTCCCTCTTAGACAAGGGATATATAGCCCCATCTGGCAACTTGGCATCAGGGACCAGGTCAACACGGTTATCGTATTTAGTATGCTCGGGCAGAGCATTTATCCTTTCCAGACTGAATATATCTGCATAGTCTTGATGTTCTGGAAGGATTATAAGCTTAATATCGTCCCCGTCCTCATCAGTGTAGAGGGCCATTCCCCTGACAAAGATGTTGTCTGGGTCTTCGGCTAAGAGTTCCTCCTCTGTAATGAACTCTATCCGCCTTTCCTTTCTAAGGCAGTGGGCTTTACAATAATCAGAGCGCCACTTCAAACTGCTTTTTTCCCAGTTGATATCTGGGTTGTGGTCCTTCAACCATCACATTGGCAGGTAACCATTTACTTTGCCTGCCGGCATGTCTGCGACTTCAAATGGCATTTTATTCATGTGGTCTCCTATGTACATATCTACCGTAGTAGTATAATAGAGACCCGAACCTGGGATATGATGCCCACTGGCATCTGTAATAGGGGTCGGATCTTTCCGACGAACGGAAGGTACTTGGGCATCCTTAACCCAATCGCTACTTAGAACAGCACCAGTAGCGCCACTATCTAACAACAAAAGGGCTTCACCACTCAGCCTCGGTTGGTCGTGGCTCCATTCCAATCTCACTCTCACGTGAATAAATCTTGTATGTGGCGGTGGGCCTGCAAGCCTCAACCGCTTTTGGGGTCTCTTGTCCCTAAACATTTCGGTTAGTATTTCTTAGAAGGATTTGGTATGGTTTACGATCACTGGTCAATATCCCTTGCCTTTCGACACAAGAGCGGCCCCAAACGGTCGTGAATAGTTTTTTTTCACTTGATAAATTTTACGGGGTTTCAATAGCTAGGGTGTTTACTATCACGCCATCATGATTTAGGGTACTCAACCCTCCTCTGGTAAACTTGCAAAATAACTTCAATTGCTAAGTCAAGTCCAGCCTGACGAAATCAAAATAAAACCTAACCAAATTTCTTCCAAAAATGGAAAAACAGTATGAGATAAGCAAACAATACATTGCATAATATCACATCAGAAACAAACAAACTAAATTGAAAGAGCTGTAACCATCCCAACATGTCATAAAAGAAACCTTCCTCCATCATGCATTTTCTAGCACAATATATTAGTTTGAGTTTGCAGCGCTTAAGGCTGGGGAACATACAACCGACATCTTTCATCTTCACCTAGCCTGCCCATTATTCGGCCTAGCGTAAAGTTTTAGCATCTTTCCATCCATGATCTTATCATAGAATAAAGCTTACCTAGTCATCCATGTCGGTATCAACCTCCAAGATATCCAAATCTAAAGGGGGTGATCCACGGAGCTCGGCAATAACTTGTTTCACAGCAGGTTTAGGAGCCGCTTCAATGCGTCTCGACTTTGGGACTTGGGTGGCTTGGTATCCAGCCTCAGCAGCAGTTCGCTTCCGCCTAATGTGTGAGGACGCGACAACTGGGGCTGCGGATGGACACTTCGCCCCGTAGTGACCGTCTTGTCCGCAACGGGAACATTGATTCAACCGTTTGGGCTTGTCAATCAGAGTCTGAGGCAGATTCCGGTGCATTTTCGTGTGCTCTGTTTCTGCAGATTTTGTAAACCCTTGGGCTAGGTTGCGGGGCTTCTGCTGCCGTGGGCCTGTGGCCTTTTTCTTATTCCTCTGTCCCTTTTTCTCAGAAGTATGCCTGTCGTCACTCTTTGTACGCCTGGAAGAGTGTGGCTCCTTTTGTACCTGTGTACGAAAATTGGAGGCATCTTCGAGTTGGTGTCCAGATTGACGCAGTAGGTCTAGGTAATCCATATATGCTACTGGATTGGGGGTTTTCATCGACCAGGCAGCGTTGAGGACGTCTGTCATGCCCATGCCTGCTCTGTCTTTTACAAACTCCCCGCTATACCCTAACACTGCTGCAAGGCGGATAAGATCGTCGATAAAGCGATCGACATTTCCGTCCATCATATACAACTGGCTCCATTCCCTCAGAGCGCGATACCTATCCGAGTGACCGCCAAAGCTACCTTCCAAACGTTTACGAAACCCCTCCCAGGTTCGCAACTCGTTCTTGGGATCAAACTTGATCCCTCGTCGTTTGGCCGCATCTTTGTTAATGTGCGTGTGTATGGCGTTCTACCATTCTTTGGCGGTATCTCTCAAGAGAGGGATGACGAGGCTGACTTTGACGATTTCATTTACCAAGGAATCGCGGAAGTAGTCCAGCTTAATCTCGACATCATATACGAAACGTTGTGTGTCCTTGGGATCCCCGGTGAAGGGATCAACTCCAAGTTTCTCTGGCTTCTTAGGCCGATGAGATGACTTCTTAGCTTTGTGACAGTCCTGAATAAACTTATTCAGAGCCGCATATCGTCTATCATACTTGTCCTTCTTTTCTCGACTCCAGTGGCGCTTGCGACTGCCAAGGAAGTCTCTCGGATCGGGGGGTGAGGCATTGGATCCATCACTTTCGGACGAACAAGAACTGGAATCACGCGGATCATCTCCACCAGCAACGTTTCCGCCTCTGGGACGTTGTCCACCTCCAGCGCCTCCGGTGTTTCCACCTTGGGCTCCCCCGGGCATGTCATAGCCATCAAGCCGTTCTTCCTCCAGCTCGTCCTTATCCATCTGATCAGACGGTGGGTGTGCTGGCGAACGTGGTGGGAGTGGTTGACGGACAGATTGTTGGGGTTGGGGTCTCCGGTAATCACGCTGAAAATCCCCACAGTCGGCTACCTTATGTCGGGTCGACTCACAATAGGTACAACGGCTCTTCGTGGTGACGGCGGGTTTTTCTTTCGAGGCCATAATTGTGGCTTGGTTCATCCCTTTAACACAGGGTGCCCGATGTGAAAAATAAAACTCACTACCGTCTCCTCCAACCATGCGACATCCTTCGTTCCAATACTTCCAAGCGAATTGTCCTGGTTTGTCTGAAAAACCTGACCATCCAGCAGGCCCCGAATGCTTTGCCGGAGCCGGTGGTACCTGTGTCAAAGCAGAGGCTACCGGATTGTGAGGTGTGGCGGGTATCGGGGTTGAGGCCGCAACCGCACAGGGCAGATCCGATTCTACCCGTATCGCCGGTGCTGGTGTGGCAGGCTCAACTACCGGTGGGATGGGTACGTTCGATTGAGCTCGAGGTGGTGGCTTGGTGAGGGTTGCCTCGAGCTTTGTCTCGAAGCTTGCCTTTAGACTTAGTAACCCCACTCTGTTGAGCTGCGACTAGAAGATTCCTGAGGTTTGCCACCAGGCTAACACCTCTAGATCTCATGGGTTCTTCGAATACCACTGTCAACGGGGCTAGTTGAGGGACGACCAACACTTACAATTGCTGTTCCAATTATCTGACTCGCTCTTGCGATTCCAAGGCCGTCAGAGCGACTTGAGTCAAAATTGGTGCCATTTCCTTATGCAAGATGACAGCCGCCATTTCTGCTGCGTATTGTGAAGGAGGCTGAATTGCGAGAGGTAGCGGAGGTGCTGTACGCATGTTGACGTCGTTGTCGGAGTCGATCGAGTACCCTCCCTGAACAGCCAACTCCAAAGCTGTCAGGCGTGCCCTGATCATTCGATCTGAAAGGGCTAGTTTTCGGTACTCTACCTGCTGAATTTTGATCTAGTGGTTGGCATTGGTTACCATCTCGTTTTGCCATTCGAGCTGGGTAGCCGTGATGAAATCTCCCATAGAAGCCTTGGCTTCTTGAAACCTCTTGGTTACTTCTCTCACTATGTAGGGTTCAAACAGTTCCCTAGTGAAGTTGGCAAAGGACATGGGAGTTCGTGTTTGTGGAGGGATTCTGTCTCCAACCGAAGGGTCATGCGTGAAGCTTTGAAGAAATGTGACAGGATTTAATATTTCTAACCCTTCTACTTCTTCAGGTATGTCTGTGGGTTCTAGGTCGGCCATCGGCTCCTCGATGGAGTTCCATCCTATTCCGCGCAAGTCTGCAATAGCATTATAGCGGGAAAGGTCATAGTCATACTCGACTACATCCATATCTAAAGACATTGTGCTTTCCACCCGATGCTTCTTGTACCAGACAAGGGACTGGTAATCAAACAAATGTCAAGATAATGGATTTCAACAATTCTCAGAAGAGAGTTAAGCGAGTGCACTTAACGATATACGGTAATGGGGGCACCCTATAGAGAGGTGAACTCAAAGGTTGCAACCGCACAAAAACTCAAAGAAGAAGATAAAGAAAGAGTAATTAATTCACGAAGAATCAAAACGGTTAAACTTAATATCGTTCAGCTGAAAGCTTTACTCAATAAGTTCTCTCGAGGAAAGTTGGTTATCGAAGGAGAATGCCAAACGCTTAAACTTTAAGTAGATATCAGATTTAAGCCTTTGACATTCACCACTACTCCGACCTTGTGCGAGGACCCTGTCCTGCTCAGGGTGTGTCTGACGTCTACCCTCCATCAGGAATTATCCTGCAGGAAGTGTCGGACCAACTCGGGTACAGTTAACTCCGTTAATGGGATATGAGTTTCTGCAGTGCATCTCCAATACAACCGCAGGTGGAAAAACTCTTCCCATCGAAGGCATACTAGTGGCTAACTGTTATGATAACAACCGGAGTCAATACCTAGGTGGTGGACCCACTGGCCCAGTGGTAGTTGCCTCTATACAAGCTATGCAGTCCATCATTTAATCTACGCGACTATCAAATGTGATAAATTGACATGCAAGCTCCCCCGGTGAGATATAGCCGATGGTAGGCTAAGTGGGTGCTACCCATAGCCAGCCTTTCAGACATACTCTACCGTGATAAGACTCATACCTCTAGAGTCCAATAACAACCCATAGTAATGCTACAAATCAATGGAGGAAGGTCTGGGCTGGTTACCAAGGTATTTGTCTTGAAAGCACCCCGGACTTCTGAGACTACCTGAGTACCACTAGGAAGACTACCCAACAACCCGTAGGCCAGAATAGACTCCTAGCTGCCCGAGAGACCACCTATGGATGACCCCCATTTTGGCGGTTACCCATACTCCCCTTATATATCCTGCGAACGACATTCAGGCGAATGGACGGCGACGACTTATACCGTGTTACTGCAGCTGCTCGAATGACCTCTTTTTACTAGCAAGCCAGCAACTACACAGCCGTCTGCCTATGATGCGCCGTCCCAACCCTGGGGCCAGAGGGGGGTGTTAGCAAAACCCTCCCAAGTTCAATAGTATGTTCGGACCACTCTTGCACAGGCGTGGGGCCTCCCCGCGCAGATGGGTCTGCGCCCAAGAACATCTATGAGCCCATTGAATGTGAGGGAATCGACCTCTAAGTTCTAGGATGACTTAGCCGGTGAAGGTAGGGTAACTTGGGTTTCTCAGTAGGGTAACTGGGACCCATGGGCATAATGACCAAATTCCCAAGGTAGGGTAACTTTGCCCTCTTATGCCTTTAACCGCTCAGGAAGTTCTCCAGGGGACCAGAGAAGTCGTCTCGGAGGTCCGTGTAAGTGTAACGACCCTACGATAGGTAGCTACAATCACTATCACCTTAGCCCAGATGGTATACCAAGAGGTTACCAGAGGTGGTATGGTCTCGTATACTTGATACAAATAGCTGGTAAACCTAGGACAAGGCCTAGGGAATAGTTTAGTAGCCTTGAGGTACTCTACTAGCCAGGGTAACCTTTCGGGAGCACATTCGTATCAGGTGAAGAGAATTATGGGAACATTACACGGGCCTCCGAGACGACTTCTAGGGTCGCCTGGAGGACTTCCTGAGCAGTCAAAAGCATTAGAGGGCACAGTTACCCTACCTTGGGAATTTGGTCATTATGCCCATGGGTCCCAGTTACCCTACTGAGGAACCCAAGTTACCCTACCTTCACCGGCAAAGACATCCTGGAACTTAGAGGTCGATTGCCTCACATTCTATGGGCTCTCAGATGTTCTTGGGTGCACATGCATCTGCGCGGGGAGGCCCCACGCTGGTATAAGGGTGGCCCGAACATACTATTGAACTTGGGCGGGTTTAGCTAACACCCCCCTCTGGCCCCAGCGTTGGGACGGCGCGTCATAGGCAGACGGCTGTGTAGTTGCTCGTTTGCTAGTTAAAAC
>Ga0307509_10008447_pt1 | contig 13131 bp, 9 predicted proteins | sample 10_EM_MG_FD_202245 | JGI IMG/M metagenome (GOLD analysis project Ga0307509, IMG submission 202245) | Populus trichocarpa ectomycorrhiza microbial communities from riparian zone in the Pacific Northwest, United States - 10_EM | ecosystem: Host-associated > Plants > Roots > Unclassified | place...
TACACTGGTCAGTTGCTATGTCTAAGAAGTGGGTGATAATCAGATTTCCCTCGAGCAGCTCCCTCGAAAAGGGGAACGGGGGGCGGGCTGCCTCACCACTTCATGATTAAACTGAACCTTGGGTGTGCATCATAATGGGGGTGAGGGAATGGCTCAGCAGTGATGATGCTTGGAGATGTTGAGGCGTCTGTTCTTCTTAGAAGGTTGTTGGCTGGCAGCTAGTTAACGAATAGAAGAGTGCTATCGGTGTAACCCGGCACATCCGTTCATGTACTCGGGCGCGCCCGCATACATTCACAGTTCTCTGCTCGTACCGGTGTCCGCGCTCTCTCGATGCTTCTGATACTACACTTGGGTAGCGTTCTATTGTTGGGACTACCATGCCATTGCATCGAGGGGTCAGGTTCTTAGGAACTGTTATCATGGATGGGGATTATAAAAGACGGGTTATAACATAAAGCCCTTCTTACCGAGTCCCGTGTTCTAGAGTGTTTATTACAGGTCAATTATACTCGTACAGTAACAATGAGGGTACCCGTACGGTGCCGGTAGTCGTTGCCGCACATGCCACCGGCTGAGGAAGTACTCGAGTACCGATATCCGTACTTGTATGATACGGGAAGAATCGCAATGCGCCAGCAAAGGCCAAAGGGCGTAGCTGGAAGCCCAATATCGTAAATTTATCCTAGCCATACCGATCTGGCGTCTGCCGCTAGAAGAGAAATTTCTTCAGGAGGTAATAATATCTCACATAATCGCCAAAACGCAGAACTTCGTCTCTTTGTGTAGTGCGGCTTCCTCTAAAGGGTGATAACTCTTCGCTGCAACCTCTCTACCCTTGCCCGCGTATTCGGGTTCCTCCCAGATTGTCAAGTACGGTACATACCTTGCTTGCTCCCAACTTGGGGGTATTTGCGGGAATCAAAATACGGAACCGGATGATAATGGGGATGGGCAGCGCGAAGCTTCTTCTCTTGCTCGATAAACTAAAGGTAAAAGCAGGAGTGCATATGAAAAACCTAACCAAGTCATCCTGACCCTTCCATCTATCACCGCACGTGTCCGATTTCTTCCTGCATGTTCCGCACCCCAATGGAAACAAAAGAAAGAAACATTCCTTGAAATCCCTTAAGAAAGAAATGCATCACAAAGACTCCCGCTCTCCTGCGCCTTTAGTCCAATGCCGGGCCCTTGCCCTGCCTTCACCTCCACTGCTTTCATGCGTTCCTTTGACTGCCCATACTCCTACCGGTCCATCAACGAAAAAATCTTTCCGAACTTCCGAACTTTCTTGAAAACAAAAGAAACTATAGCCAGAGCATGCCGAGCAGCACCACCTAATTTCCAACAAGGTGTTCGTATCTTGGTATGGGCGCAGTGTACTAGTACAACACTTTAGACTGAAGAACCTGAACGCCGTGTGCCGGGACACACCCAGCATATATCACAGGTGCCCATAGAACATTTAGCCGAGAGTTCAGTCAATTGAGAGTTGCAGGATAGAGCTTGGATATTCGAATCTCTAACTTAGTGGGAATATATGAGGGGCTGTGGGTAGGGTAGAGCACATGTTTTAATGAATGATAATCTTTGGGTAAAGATGAATAGAAGGGAGCGAGTACGATACAAGGTAATGCTGACCCATCATACTTGTAACTTACCGGGCCGGGAAGCTAATCACGCGCAGAAGTGAATCGGTTTTAATGTGATTTTTGGACTAAGGGAAGATCAACGGAAAAAAACCCTTTTGAATTCAGCCCAATACCAGGCAAATTCAAAAAAGTGGTAAGCCATCAGACATATCTCCGGCCCTTCTGAATCCCATTTTTGCTTCCATATTTCTACTTTTTCGGAGCGTTTTAGCTAATCCACTTCCCGGCCCAATGCGTTATTCGAGTATGATAAAATATCCTCTCTGTGACGGACCACTCGTGTGCAGTGGGAAATTTGACTCGTATGCTCCGTGATAAATGTGATGCTCTTGTATCGACGGGCCCGAAATGCACACTACTTGTGCTCGAGTACTCGGGTAGGAGATGCCTGCGGAAGCTGCATTATTAACCCTCTTTTACTTTTTACTTCTCTTTTGGTTAGTCAAGTCTTGGCGCGAATGCGTAGCGGAAAGCTAGAGGCACTAGTACAGTGCACCCACAAGTAACTTAGTCCTTCAAGCAAGAAATCTCCATCGCAGGAAAGCCACTAATGCGCGCAATACGAAATCAGAGACAACGTCCATGTTTTGATGCACGCACTCCACCCCTCTTTTTAACAGGAAAAACAAGTGCCTCAAAAGGGAGATTGGTTTAGCTTAGCCAGTAGTTCAGAAGCCTTCTTCGAGAGAGCTGCTATTGCATACTGCGTGGATTTCAGCAAGAAAAGAGGCCTGATATTGGTAGTATCCAATAATAGCAGTCGCTTTTACGGGAGCCAGGCAGTTACGAGTAGTTTAGTGATAGAAAGGCGCAGAGAAACCTGGTTTACTCCTTTAATGATGGTTCCCTTGGGCGCAAGCCAAGCGGGGTCAGGGAATTTCTTTTTTCACCATCGTCTTGATAGGGTTTGCCTTGGCCAGCTACGGTAATGTATGCTTCAACAATAGGTGGACCGTCTGATGGATCTTTGTACGAGTACCGTACTTTTAGGTACCCCGCACTTACGGTGGTGTGCTAGAGGTCCACGAGGAAGCGCTAAGAACTCTGACAAGTCATTTAAAATTTCACAGCCTTGTTTGGTGCTACGGCGGGCGTGTTGCGCCTACGCTTCTCCAGTCGCTTAGGCAAATCTGATACAAGGCTACTCGAGTAAATACTCTAGGAGATCATGTACTGTATTGACAAGACAGCGTGCAGAACCTGTACCCGATTATTTGATAAAACTCGCTAAATCCTTCCCTAGCCTACTTGAATGTTAGCTCTGGCCGGTTAGATATCATATTCCTGGGAATTTTGGCGTAAAGGATGGATTGCAATTGAGAGGCTCTAATTGTTGAAAATGGCCTACGGGAGATGGCACCGGAGGTCGAATTCTACTGTCTAACTAACTGGAGTTAACGCATCTTAAGACAAGGGTAGACTGTCTCCCTAGCCACCCGGACCCCCACCCGGACAGATGCTGATTGGTGGGTATTGTATGAGGAAACTGTGGCGGTCAGTTGCCACAGCTCATCCAATCAAACCAAGGAAATCTCTTAAAACTGTCTTATCTGGGTTTAGCTGTCCGGGTGAGGGGGGTGTCCGGGGGCTAGGGAAATAGTCTACTTGTACCGTACTGTATTTGCTCGCCAGGTCCATCATTGGGGATCTTAATAGAAATCATTGTCTGAACTATGGTAAGCTTAGCTGAGCGGGTTAACAAAATTAAGAATACCAGATAATGGGACCCAACGGGCCCAGCTCAAATAAGCTATAATGTGTCTAGAAAACGCTACTCCTTCTCGCACGGGTTCGTCTCGGATTGCGGAGGCGAAGGGCATGGCAGCTGATGATGGATCAAGCGAGTAAATACGGTAGTGAATTCGATCAGTAGGAGGTTGGCGATGGCCCCAAGCACAATAACCGAAAAAGTAACCTAATTGATCCAATGGCTGCATTTGTACCTGACAGAGCTAGGTTCATAAACAGCCGGTTGGTCTCCTCACTGTCGTTATCTCTAACTAGAATTACCTTCTTTTCGTGGTGAAGCCATGAGAGGGGAATGGAAGCCTCCTGGGCTCTTCTCCGCTCCGATTTTTTTCAAGTTGTTGAAGGCTTTCAACTCTACATCTTGGGGTTTAGAGCCACGGTGGATTCGGTATTCGCTGGCAAACAACTCTCGGATAAGGGAGGTTAAGCACTTCTCCCACTGACGCTTCTGGAACCATAGCGTTTCTGCTGCTACCGCCTCGGCCGGGGCCAGGGTGCGTTGCTAAAATAGCGAACGAGAAAGCAGAGTGATTATCTGTGATTGCGGTAGCCATCTTGGGTGAGCCCCTAGCACTGATAAGAGACAGGGCATCTGTGAGCTATTTTTCTAGCGGTTAGAAATTATATGGGATATTAAGGGTGATTTTTAAACAGAATAAGCGCAGATGACTGGGGCGGCCGTGCTACCTTGTCACTAAAGCGATGGCTAGGGAAAAGTCTGTAACCCTTTATAACCGCAGCCCCACCATCCCGGAAGACAAAAGACCTGGCAACTAACCTCCGACTCTCTACCAAAGAAGAAAATCCTGGGGAAGAAATACCGTGTCAGTGTCTGCTCCCCTGTGAAGGATGACCGCCTCACTGCTTGTGTATTCAAATTTTCTATGGTATTACTTTGCTCTGAGACTTTCACCCCGTAATCCTGCCACGCACAGGGGACGATAATTGATGTTAACGAGTTCTTATGTACAGCACTGTACCTACCGACCCTTTTTCAATACTCACAGAGAAAAAGTGGAGCTAGGGCATCCCCATGCCCAAACGCTCTAAAAGCTGGGGATCGAGCACTGAGGCTACTCTGACCAACAGACTCGAATTTTTGAGAGGTATCACGTATTGTGTCTTAGCTCTCGAGTATGTATTCACTATTTTGAACCGGCGGCGGAGCTAGATGGCGGAAAACTTTTGCCACCATCTTAGTAAAGTTGGTCGTTTCCAGGGGGTGGGGTTTTTCTTCACTACTTTTGTTCGCTCTATTCTGGAGATTATTTGCTGCGCTAATTCTCTATAATAAGGGGTTCCGGAAATAGGGATTAAAGGAATATACGATAAGAAATCTGGGGATATCTGAGAGGGTTCTTCTCACCCAGGACAAGAACGTGCATACCTGGGAGGGGGCCGTTTCCCTATCAGGCTCTGGGTTTGGACCGAGGCTGCATACCGGAGGACCTTGGATGAAAAGATATTCTCCCAGAGCCGGAGGTGCTCGCGGAGCACGGGCAAAAATTGTGCTTTTTTTCTTTCTTTCTAGATTTGGATCCTTACCCTAATCCGATATCCGATGTTTGCATGACAATTCAACGTCATGGGTTCGGGTGTGGCTTCTAGAACTAGGGTACAGTACAAGTACTTGTACAGCCCCCGGTAGAAAAAATCGGGAAACGGTGATCGGGCCTCTGGTGCTTTGATTGGAGGGTTCGGTGTGCTCGAGCCAATCGAGCAACCGTGTTTCTGACTTTTAATTTCCACAATTCCCGATCTTTTCGACCGGAGGCTGTATGGGCCGCTGTGAAACAGCCTCACCTCACCTCACCTGTGGTCTTGGGCGAACTGGGCAACGCGTTGCTGGTGTACTGTAGTACTGAAGCCTTCCGGGTTATGTGCTGCAGCCTTCCAGGGGGGAGCGGTAATGTTTGGAGCCGTCCCGTTAGATTCGGAGTGCTCCTGCTCTGAGCCAGTCGGGCCCATCCCACCTCAATCCAATGGGCACTTCTACTCAGCCTCGGGCACGTTATAGTCCATCACCTAGTGCTCAACCTGCAGAATCCTACAAGAGAAATTTCAAATCACTGTTGCCCCAATTCGAACTATCTAAGGCAACTAATCGGTAAGTTCGTCATCCTGGGCTTGGCCTAAAAAGCATAAATCGCCAATTACTAATTACCGTGTCAGCTCGTAATATTCTCCTAAGGAATGTCTTGCTGCTAGGGTATAATCTCCGAGATTAGAGTACTCGGATACCAGGGCTAGTCCGCGAACACAGGGCTGACAAAGCTAACGACGATATTAGGAATAGCGCACGCACTAAGGGGTGTGTGTTGAAAGAAGAATTCCTCGAACGCTTTCTGCTTTACTATTGGTTGAACTATCTATTCAAGGTTTCTATTGGATATTTGCCACTTTAGCTCATACTTAGAATAAATCCTGGTGTTCGCGGACTAACCCTGACACCCGAGTATTAGGTTCCGAGCTAGTACGGGTGGGGAAGCCTCGCCTGGGATGGTCAGGCTGTGCTTTCAGGGGCTCATAGGTTCTACTCGAGTACGGTGCTCTGACATTATTTGCCATGGTAACACCAACGGGGATCTCCAGATATTATTGTATTAGTCTACTAGCTTAGTGCTCAGTGGCTTTTGCAGCACGAGATTTGTCTATACAATCTGCTGCAGAAACTTGGATAACCGGAAAAGCACAGCGAAAGCGAACTCATCAGCCCCTCTAGAGGACGGGAAAGCACCAAACGCTACTACATAAGGCAGCTCAAACAACATGGCACTTGGTTTAGTTATTTGGGTTTCCATTTTTATTGGTAGGTGTAAATAGATGTCAAATTTTGTATACTTGGTCAGATGCCCCGATTTGACATCAGAGAGATTACGGTTGAGTAAGGCAGTTGATCTCCCTGCCATTTATCACTGTGCAAGTACAACACAATAAGATGCAGGACCCCCCCCTTATCAAGGCCTAAGGCTGAATGATAAAAAATGAGTCTTCATTCTGACCATTTTCCTGTTTACTCAAGATACAACAGGGGGGTGCCCAACATCTCTCGGCCCAATTAGCTTCGGTCGATTTTGGTGTTGGAGGCTGCACCGCACTCAAATACGGTACCTGAAAAGACGATCCGAGCTGGCAAAGCTACGGGGCGAACCTGTTCGTGGAACACACTAGATCTCGTCCATACCGAAAGGCTAAAAAGGGGAAGTTTGGGGATCTGCAGGAGTATTTCCACGTTGATAGGTGCATACTCCGTGTGACGTAATACCTAACCTTATTTGTAATTCTTGTACTCATACATTATTATGCAATGTTGCCCGTTGAGGCTTAGAGGCGAGGGGCAAAAGTTAATTCACTGCCTTACTATTGTTATCGCGATATCGGGACATTAGTTCGGAAGCGGGGTGAAACAACCTCGGTGGCACGCAAGTGCAACAACCCTTACTCTTCTCAACAAAGGGCCTTAATATTGGACTACGTAGTATCGGTATCTGCTGCTAACCTCAAGATACAAGTACTGTGTAGTCACTCAAACCGGATAGTCGTGCAAGAGTGTTCTCGCTCGGAACCGGATATCTCCCAATACCACCGGCACATTGACCGGCTTTCCAAAGTCCACTAGCTTATCGAGCCACTACTCTAGCACTTCCCCTAAGGATCAGGAAACCAGTCGCAAGGGGGTTATTCTGCCAGTATCTTTCGACCGTTTTCCTTAGACCGCCCGCCAGCTTACACTCAAACTCAAACCTGGAATTCCTGACGGGCTCCCTGACTTGGGAACGAATTATTAAGAGCTACCCTTCGGATTATTGGCTGCTTTGAGATGTTGCTGCAAGGTGCGTTCACATCCCCGAGGGAGCTGACGGCATGTTGCACAAGAAACGGGCGATGGACCGGTAACTTTAACCCTAACGTCGAATAGGATCGTGGTGTTTAGTCAATTTAGAATGAAGGTAAGAACAACGCGCATCTACAGATAGCATGACAGGATACATGCATCGTGAGGGTTGGGGTGGCCTAAGTATTTTACCTAGGATAAGAGACCAATCGTATAACCCTAATCTACCCCCGTTAGACCATCAAGTATCACAGTGCACTGACCGGCTGAGCGACACCGCCAATGGGGGGGGAATTGTCCTGGATTAGTTAAATCTATCGGCGCATTAACTCCCCGACGCCGCTAATAACAGGTATAATGAAATGAGTGACTTCGGTTTGCAAATGTCTATGTTTAAAGCCATCACAAAGCTGCTGAAAAGGCGGGGTACTGTACAGTACAAGTATAGTACTGGTACCACGGGAGATTTTTCCGCACGAGACAGGGGCAGTTTTTCTGGTCAACTATGTGCGAAAAAACTCCCCTGCTACTGTACTTGTGCCGGTAAACGTTATTCCTCTCTTTTCACCTTTCTACAAAATCACCCCAATTTTTCCGGTACTATGCATGCGATAACCTTAAAGTTTGAACAAAATAAGCTGTACGGGAGGCTGGACAAAGCCTAGCAAAGGGGTGGAAAACGAGAAAAACGAGAACCCGAATCTGCTCAGCAGCCCTACGGTCTGATAGGTATACCGCTAGTACGGGACAACACCTAGAAAACACCCCCCCCCGGAGGCTCCACCCAAGGTGCTTCTGTCCAAACCCCAGGAGCACCGGACACGGGAGTTAACCCCCCCCCCTCCCCGCCCACCCCACCTACGATCCATGGATTTTAGAAACAGGATGTGGGGACTTATCAAGAGGTTTAAAAATGCACATGGCAACTCACGATTGTGTGGACGCCTAGCTGGCCCGAAGAAAAAGAAAAAACATTTCGGGGGGGAGGGGTATAAATACTTGACTAGGGCAACTATTTCTAAATATCAATGGTTAGGGAACTGGCTGGAGAACCCGTGGTTTAATCTCCCGAAGGTGTTGTGTTCTAGCTGAGTAAATAGGAGGAATTTTGCCTGCGGAGGGTAGGTAATTTTGAACTCAATGTAGGCTGTTAGGGCTGGATCAAGGTCTCCTGACGTCGCAGCAATACGAGGAATTCGTAAGATTTAAGGCCTAAGTCTTACCGTCTTACCTGACTTATATTAGTAAATTGATGAATGCTTGAGTTTTATGAAGAAAGGCCCCGTTTAGGTGTCGAATTGTAAGTTATGCCCAGTTCCCGAAGTTCCCCACTAGGAACGAAATCAGGGACAAACAGGCTGAAAGTGAGATACCGGTAGCTTAAGCCTACCTCCGAGTAACTGCCCGCAAGAGAGGGAGGCGTTCAATACCGGGTCAGTGCCTTGACGACACGTGAAAACTGTGGAGCCTAGATTCTGTGCAAGGGCTCCTCTACCAAAGTCCCTCGTCCCGGGGCGGTATCGTGGAATCGTAAAACGGCCCGTAAACTAGAAAAGGGGAGGGGAATGGAGGGGCTGGTAGTGCTTTCTTGTTGTATAGTACCGCATAGTTCCGTTAGGGAGGCTAGACCAATTATATGCCCGCCCTAGGCTATAGAATGGCAGATAACTTACCGGTATAAGTTACCGGTAGTTACTCTCTAGTCGAGTAATACCGGTGGGGTTGATCCTTGTATGGACACTAACCAACAAATGCCCTGCCTCCGGGGACGACAGAAATAGTACTCGTATAGTAATGCAAGATCGGGTTTCTGGAGTGTGGGGAGATGGGAGGTGGTGGTGGTAAGATGCGTGTGTGCCAAGACCCATCAGCCTCATGGGAGCATTGCTCCGGCTCCAGCACAAGCACCGGCCTCTATCGAACAACCACGCTACCCTGAACCCACCGCAAGAAAAAAGCCTTCGTACATCCACACAGTACCAGTACCCTACCAAGAATACTAAGGGTCGCCGTGAGCAAGATGAGAAGGATGACAACTGCGATACGCGGTTCGGCTCGTGAGGCCTTGGCGGTCCTTAGCTGGTGAGGTTTCGCACCCCAACGCAGCCCCTCCACGTTGAGTTTAAGGGTATATATAAGGGCGGGCATCTTCTCACGAGCTTCGAACTTCATCCATCGACTAGGTCAGCTCAGGCGGTTCGGATCTCCTCTTCAATCCACTTCAATATTCGTCTTCGCTCAAAGTTTTTAGAAGCTTCACTTCCAAACTATCAAGATGAAGTTCTCCAGCGTTCTCCTTTTCGCCTCTGCTGTTGTCAGCGCCCTCGGTGCCCCGGCTGCCCCCAAAAGCCGTGTCTTCAAGCTCAAGACTGCCGACAGCTCCAATGGCGAGCTGAACGGCTTCTGGCTTGAGAACTCTGGCAATCACGCCTCCTTCGCGACTGGTGGGAAGGTTGTCGAAGCTTACTTTGCCGATGACGGCAGCCGCAGGCTCATCGTTAACGGACTCGATGGTACCGAAGACAAAGCTTTCCTAATCCCTACGACTGCCGCTTCTCCTGTTTCCAATTTTGTTTTCGCCGATGTTGCTGTTGCTGAGGTAGGATCCGAAATAACGCTCTTGCCGCCTATGAGATAATTTGTTGATTTTGATACGATAGTCTCGTTCCACTGACTGGCGCATCACCGACGGTAAATTGGTATACGGATCCGAGGACCGCTTCTATGCTTTCCCTTCTACTACCGGGACTGGATGGGAGGTCAATAATCCCCTTTCCTCCCCCATATAGCATGGCCCAATCGATACTGACAATTTTTTAGGTCCGCTGGGTCGAAAAGGATGCTATCATCACCGCAAACGCTTTCCCCATCGACCTTGCCGTCGAATACCTCGCTTAAGCCTAGCAACCCTCGCAAACCTACTGGTAATAGATCTTTACCTGATCGCAACGGCAGCACTTATAGTACGATAATGAATGATTTCTGGAAGTTAATGATAACGGCAGGGGGGTATTTGGTTACGAAGGGAGGAAGGAGAACAAAAAAACCATAACTTTAGACTGGTGTTTTAGAATAAGTGCTGCATGGTTAATTGACGCTACCTTTAACTGCGGTTTTGTGCTATATCGAACGTGGTGCTTCTGTGATAGTGTCAACTGGGATCTCCGGACCGGATGCCAGTTTCGGAAGACATCAGGATTCTTGCTTTGAACTAACTTGTCTATTGGAAGTTATTGAAACCATCAATGCCGATCAATTCTTCTCAATGGCGGAAACGGCTTGACGTTCTCCAGAGCAACTTGAGCCTCCCCCCAGGCTATGACTTCAGCTAGAAAAGCATACGATACCGTAATCCGCTGTCACCGACCGGGCTCCAAGTGATAGCGCGCAGTATGCCCTTCACATGTAGTGAGGAGAGAGCCCAGCCTGTCCCAGCCCAGATATAAGAGGAAGTTAGCGAACCTCTTGACTCTTCCAGAAACCCATCTAGAGCTAGCTTAGCTTTTCTATGACACCTGACTCTCTCCCCCTCGAACCCTGCGCACTGGGTAGGCGCGGGCAGGGTGAACCCACTCGTGATCACTCGCCTACTTGAAGGTGCGCCTCAAGGTAGTCGACGATACCCGCAGCTGTAGATACCGTAAAATCTCGAATAATTGAAAAATGTGCTATGTCGTTGGAGTTGCCTTCTCTGGTAAGGTCTGGTGTTTTTTTGTTTTTTTATGACTCCCAGAGGGGCTGAGCAGCTCTTTTTTTGCCGCAATTTTCACCCCTTTTCCGAGGTAGGGAATTCTCGACTACATAGCACATTTTTCAATTATTCGAGATTTTACGGTATCGTGCATAGTACCAAGGAGGTTGGTTTCGGTATGCGACATACCGTAGGGCGGGAGGAGATTTCCAAAGGCCTGACGGCTATCCTCGGTTGATGGGTCAAGGGGTAGTTTCGGTGATTAGTTCCTTGAGAGCTGTGCTTTTGTCGTAAAGTTTTGCTGTGAGTATTTTCTTTGTGGAGAGTGGTAAGGCTACCGAGGGTTTATCAAGTTGAGCCTCCGAGCGATGAAGTTGGTAGGTGTTGGAATCATAATGGATCCCTCCAATTGTATAGTGTTCCTTTTGCGGTACTGTATTGTGCTGTACGGCACATTCCCCTCCTCTCCCCCTAACTTACTAGTATTAGTACAGTACACTCCTCTTCTCCCTGCAACAGCACTAACCCAATCCCGATTTGAACTGTTTTCGGGACGATCTTCCTAGGAAATTCGGGTCACTTATGCATAACTGGGATCCCAACGGTTTGCACTGATCCTTGCGGGTGGCTTGACTCGCCGAGGGAGAGTTGACCCAACACTGGTAAGTGCCCTACTAGAGTGTCTCAATCCTTGCACAGTTCCTTGGTGGTCTTGTTCTTTCCTTCCTTCCTTCCCTTTTTCTTCCTTTCCCCGAGTTACCGGCGGTGGAATTTGGTGTTTTGGGTATAGAAACTTATAGAGGAGACTAAGGACTGAAGCGGTGGGGGTAAGACTGCTAGCTCAAGCACAGCTAAATTTTAAAGAGATCAACTAGGCAATCGATAGAGAAGTGAGCTAACGGCAGACCATAAGATATGTATCTCTGAGCAACTAACAATCGCCCTGAACAAGCTACTGTACTGGGAAAGCTGGCCTTAACTTCTACTCCGAATGCCATAGAAAAAAGCGAGTTAAATAAAGCACTCGATGCTTAATAGCACTAGGGGTAAAAAAACTGATATCGCGTGCTTACCCGCATATGCTGTGAAAACGACAATCTATCACTCGGTGCTCGATCCCAGCACCTCACCATCCCATGCCCACGGCATGCTGTCCCATAACCCCGTGCTCCATAGGGAATCTAGAATTTGTGAGCGTCTATATTAGGAACGGGGGGATTAACCTCTTGAGCTTGGTTTCGAAGAAGGCCCCCACGACCCTGACATTCCCGTGGAGTTCGGGAATATGTAGATCTCTGGGAATGGTATAGCGGGAGCGGACTGAACTTTCTCACTAGGATTGGCCGTTTGAGAAATTTAAGTAGACGATGTGCTCACTCACTACTCCTCTCCGTTTTAGTCTTCCAATTCTTTGGCATTTAAGTTATGTGTTATGGATTAGTTTGTTTTTCACGGGAGATCTGGTCTTCTGGGTACTGTCGAACGCCATTGAGGGTTGTGTTCTTGGTAGGTATTTATCGACGCTTTATCGGGGGGTCTAGTTTTGTGGTCTGCAGGTATCGGGGGAGATGTTTTGAGATTCTTGGGGGGGTATCGCCTAGGGAGAAGTTCTGGTGGACTGGGTGGATTCCGAACATTGTTTCTCACGGTATGAGCAATGGCAATATTTCGGTGATCTCCCGTTGTTTGGCTCCTTCTGTGATGTCATAATAGCTTGGTGTTGAGTTCACACATGTTGGTCATGCCTTATCTCTCTAAAGCCGGTAGTCAGGTTGGGCGGATCCTATATCGATAGATTCATAATAAAACTGACGGATTGTATATTGGACATGCGGTTAGAGGGCCTTTGGTTTTGAGGTGCGCAGCGAGTATGATAGGCACTTGGCGGTAGATTGTTGCTTTCACATTCTATGCTCCTAGTCATAGGATATTGTTTTTTTGTTGTTGCTTATTTTCATCAGGACTACTAAGGGTCGTGGGGTATCAGGATTGTTCTAGATTGCTCGAGATAGCTAGGGATCATGATTTTTCAGCCTAGTGTGTTTCTTTAGGGCTGGTCCAGTTTCTGGAGCTTCTGGAGCCAGCTTGACGGAGGTGTAGATCTCCTGGCCTGTCCTTAGCTAGTATCGTGAATAGAGAAGCCGTCTAGTCAGCAATCCCTCCACGTTCCGAGCGGAGAGCCTATCGTGATTGCACATTCACCC
>Ga0307509_10008448_pt1 | contig 13131 bp, 13 predicted proteins | sample 10_EM_MG_FD_202245 | JGI IMG/M metagenome (GOLD analysis project Ga0307509, IMG submission 202245) | Populus trichocarpa ectomycorrhiza microbial communities from riparian zone in the Pacific Northwest, United States - 10_EM | ecosystem: Host-associated > Plants > Roots > Unclassified | place...
CGGCGTCGCGGTGATGCCGGCACCCGCCTTCAGCTTGATGACACCGTATTTCTGCAGCAGCGCGAGTGCCCGGCCGCTGTTCGACGGGTCGTTCTGGATGCCGACCTTCGAGCCTTCCGGAAGCTCGGCGAGCGACTTGAACTTCTTCGAATAGAAGCCCATCGGGAACGTCACGGTCTCGCCGACTGCCGTGATCTTGTAGCCGCGCGCCTGGATCTGTGTCTGCAGGAATGGCAGGTGCTGGTAGCTGTTGGCCTGCAGGTCGCCGCTGTCGAGCGCGGCGTTGGGCTGGATGTAGTCCTGGAACTCGACGATCTGCAGCTTCAGGCCGTCGCGCTCGGCGACCTTCTTCGCGACCTCGGCGATCTGCGCGTGCGGGCCGGCGGTGACGCCGATGCGGATCACGTCCTGCGCGTGGGCCAGGCCGGCGAGTGCCGCCCCGGCGGTGAAGGTCAGCGAAGCCAACAGGCCGCGTCGTGGGAATGACATGAAAACGTCCTTGAAAAAAGAAGGATGAGGAGATCGGTTCAGCGCTTGTCCAGACGCCGCGCGATGCCGTTGCCGGAAAACTGGATGAGCTGCACGATCACGATCAGACAAGCTACGGTCAGCACCATCACGTCGGTCTGGAAGCGGTAGTAGCCGTAGCGGATCGCCAGGTCGCCGATGCCACCGCCGCCGACGACGCCGGCCACCGCCGAGTACGACAGGAAGCTGATCGCGAGCACGGTCAAGCCCAGCACCAGGCCCGAGCGCGCCTCGACCAGCAGCACGCGCCGCACGATCTGCCACTCGGACGCGCCCATCGCGTGCGCCGCCTCGATCACGCCGCGCGGCACGTCGCGCAGGTTCTGCTCGACCAGCCGCGCGAAGTACGGAATCGCCGCGAGCGACAACGGCACCGCCGCCGCCACCGGGCCGATCGACGTGCCGGCGATCAAGCGCGTGAACGGCACCAGCGCGACCAGCAGGATGATGAACGGGAACGAGCGCACGGTGTTCACCAACCAGTTGATGACACCGAACAGCGCCGGGCGCTCCAGCGATTGACCGGGCCCGAGCAGGAACAGCAGCACGCCGAGCGGGCCGCCGAGCAGCACCGCGGCCGACAGGCCGATGGCCAGCATCAAAAAGGTCTGGCCGATCGCAGTCCAGAGTTCGGGCAGGATGGCGATGATGTTGGGCGACATGGTGCGTGCGATAAAGCGCGGCGAAGGCGGTCAGGCGAGTGCTGCGTCGAGCCGCTCGAGATCGTTCTGCACATCGGCGTAGACCGCCATGCGCGCGAGTTCGCGGCCAAGCGCCGTGACGCGGCGCTCGCGGCCCGGCCCGGTCTCGTCGACCGCAAATTGCTCGGCCACTTCGCCACCTTCCATCACGGCCACCGTGCGGCACAGTGCGCGCACCACCGCCAACTCGTGCGTGACGATCAGCACCGTGACGCCCAGGCGCCGGTTCACGTCGCGCAGCGTGTCGAGCACCGAGCGCGTGGTCTCGGCATCGAGCGCGGAAGTCGGCTCGTCGCACAGCAGCACGTCGGGCCGCGGCGCGAGTGCGCGGGCAATCGCGACGCGCTGCTTCTGCCCGCCCGAGAGCTGCGCCGGGTGGCTGTCGATCTTGTCGAGCAGGCCGACGAGATCGAGGCATTCGCGCACGCGGCGGAACACGTCGCCGGGGCTCCACTTGCCGTGGATGCGCAAGGGGAACGCGACGTTGTCGAACACGGTCGCGTTCTGCAGCAGGTTGAACTGCTGGAAGATCATGCCCATGCGCTGGCGCGCGACGCGCAGCTCGTGCTTGCCCAGCGCGGTGATCTCGCGCTCGCCGACGAAGACACGGCCGGCGTCGGGGTGCTCGAGGCGGTTGATCAGCCGCAGCAGCGTCGACTTGCCGGCACCGCTGGTGCCGATCAGGCCGAAGATGTCGCCCTGCGGCACGGCGAGCGAGACGCTCTTCACCGCGTCGAACGATGTGCCATTGGGCAGCCGGTATGACTTGCTGACGTGGTCGAGCCGGATCGCCTCGGCGATCGGGGCGGATGCCTCGGGCGAGGCCGGGTTCGCGGCAGCAGCCACAGCGAGTGTCGGTGGGTTCATGAGCAGGCCGCCGGTTCTCAGATCGCGAAGGACAGTTCGAGCGGGTGCGCTCGGTCGATGCGCCGTTCGCGCTCGAGGCGCTGCACCATTTGCTCGACCAGCGTCTTGGCTTGCGGCAACGGCCCGAAGCCGGCTTCGGTGTTGATGTGCCCCGCGTCACCGAGGCCGATGACTTGCGAACCCCACACGCGGGCCCAGGCGCAAGCGGCGTCGAACTTCATCCATGGGTCGGTCTCGCTGGCCATCAATACCGACGGGATGGCCAGTGGCGACTGCGGCAACTTGCCCGCCACGCCGAACTTCGCCGGGTCGGCCGGCGCGACCAGCAAGGCCGAGTGAACGCCCTCGCCGCCCTGCACCAGATGACGCAGCAGCGCGAGGCAACCGAAGCTGTGCGCCACCGCGACCCAGCGCGAGCCCGGGTGGCGCGCCAGGGTCATCTCGATGCGCTGCGACCAACGCGCCAGGTCGGCGCTGGCCCAGTCGTCCTGCTCGACGCGGGTGGCGCGCCGAGCGAACTGCCCCTGAAGCCAGCTCTGCCAATGCGCAGGCCCGCTGTCGTACAGCCCCGGGATCACCAGCAGCCGGACGGGGTCGCCCTTGAAACCCATGCTCAGTCTCCTGTCGTGTGCTCCATCCCTCAGAGCGTGGCGATCGAGACCTCGGTGGCCTTGACGAGCGCGATCACTTCCTTGCCGACCACCAGCCCGAGTTCCTTGATCGAGCGCGTCGTGATGACCGAGGTCACGATCAGGCCGGACGGTGTTTCGACATCGATCTCGGACACGACCGGCCCTTCGATGACCTCCTTGACCTTGCCGCGGAACTGGTTGCGCACATTGATGGCGGTGATGCTCATGATTTCTCCTGGAAATGAGAGTGGATGGAGGTGATGAAAAGGTCTGGCGTCAAACGGACCAGCGCACGTCGCGCGCCGGCCAGGCCTCTTGGTTGGCAGGTGGCGCCGGCTTCGGTTGCAGCCGCGCCAGCAACTCGTCGCGCTCGCGCGCCGCTTCTTCGCTGCGCTCGAACTCCTCGGCGCGGTCGATCAGGATCTGCAGCGCCGCATCGACACGCTCGACGACTTCGGGCAAAGGCGAATACCCCTGCGTCTCGTGTTTGCTGATCTGCGCATCGGTGGCGAACACCGGGTCGAGGATGTCGCGCGCGCCGAGTGCCGACAGCACCGGCTTGAGCGCGTAGTCGAGCGCCAGCAGGTGGGCGATGCTGCCGCCGGTGGCCAGCGGCAACACGGTCTTGCCGCGCAGCGCATCCTGCGGCAGCAGATCGAGGAACGACTTCAGCACGCCGCTGTATGCCGCCTTGTAGATCGGCGTGGCGATCAGCACCACCTGCGCTTGTGCGACCTCGGCCAGCGCCTGGCGGATCAGCGGGTGGTCGAATTGCGCATGCAGCAAGGCCTGGGCGGGAAGCTCTCGCACCGCGATCAGGTGGGCGCTGCTGGCCACGCCCTGCAAGCGCGATTGCGCCAGTGCCAGCAGGCTGCCGGAGCGTGAACTGGCAGACGGGCTGCCCTGGATTCCAACGATCTTCATTCGAGTTCTGAGGGCGTGGCCCGTGTGGTGGCCCAATACCGTGATGAGGGCCGTGATGAGAGATGCGACGGTACGAGCGCGCGGCTGCGCTGTGAACGAAGAAGAACGGCTTTCGATAGCGGAAAAACGCATAGCTCGAACTGAGCCGCCGGTGACCCGAACGCACTCACACCACGAAGAAGTGGTGCGTGCCGTCGCGGCCCAACTGCTCGACCAGGCCGAACTCCCAGTCGAGGTAGGCCTGCATCGCGGCGGCGGCGTTGTCGGTGCCTTCGTACGGGCGGCGATACCGGTCGATGCGCTTGGACAGCAGACGCGTGTCACCGCTCTCGACCGGCAGGCCCGCGGCCACCCACGCGGCCGTGCCGCCCTCGAGCACCCAGACTTCGCTGGTCGTCAGCGCCTCGATGTCTTTCGCGGCGAAGCGCGCGAGCAGGCTGGAGCCGCAGGTCAGCACCAGGCGCCGCGGCACACCGACGCGCGGCAGCAGCGCGGGCAAGAGTTCTGGCAATTGCGAGCGCAGCGCGAACCACGCGCCGGGCACGTGGCGCTTCACGTAGTTCGCGCTCGCGGTCACATCGATGACGACGGCCTCGTTCCCCGCGAGCCAGTCGGCCAGCGTGGCAGGCGTGACACTGCGCACCGCGGGCGGGGTGGGTTGTGGCGCCTTGTCGGGGCCGGTCTCGCGGGCGTCGGCCGACGGCCACGCGGCATCCAGCACCGCGACCTGCCAGCCCATTTGCGCGAGCCACGACGCGGTCATCGGTGCGCGCACGCCGTCGTCGTCGGTCAGCACGAGGCGCGCGCCGCGCACCGGCGCGTGCACATCGGTCTCCTGCACCAGCTGGCCGCCCGGCGCGCTGCGAAAGCCGGCGCGGTGACCGGCCGCGTACTCGTCAGGCGTGCGCACGTCGAAACGGTAGGTCGTGCGCTGCGCGTCCTGCAGCCATTGCGCGAGCGTGGCGGCGTCGATCCACGCGACGCCGCCACGGCGTGCGACATCAACCGCCGCGATGCGCGCCGCGTCGCGATGCGCAGGGCTCACCTCGGGGCCGAAGCGCCGTGCCGCGCCGTGCTCCAGCGCCTGGCCCGCGAGCGTCCAGCCGATCGTGCCGTTGCGCAGCGCGGCGACCGGGTTGGGCAGGCCGGCGTTGACCAGCGACTGCGTCCCGATGATGCTGCGCGTGCGGCCGGCGCAGTTGACGATCACACGCGTCGCCGGGTCGGGCGCGAGCTCGCGCGCACGCAACACCAGCTCGCCGCCAGGCACGCTGGTCGAGCCGGGGATGTTCATGGTCTGGTACTCGTCGAAGCGGCGCGCATCGAGCACGACCACATCGGCGTTCTGCGCCAGCAGCGCTTGTACCTCCTCGGCCGACAGCGATGGCGTGTGGCGCTGCGATTCGACCAGCTCGCCGAACGACTTGCTCGGCACGTTGACATCGCGGAACAGCTCGCCGCCGCTGTCGCGCCAGCCGGCCAGGCCTCCTTCGAGCAGACGTACGTCGGTGTAGCCGAGCGTGTGCAAGCATTCGACCGCGCGCTCGGCCAGGCCCTCGCCGTCGTCATACACGACGAGGCGCGTGTCGCGCCTCGGGATGCGGCCCCAGGCCTCGAGCTCGAGCTTGGAGAGCGGCAGGTTCGCGGCCCACAGCGGGTGCGATTGCGCGAACGGATCTTCCTCGCGCACGTCGAGCAGCGCGATCTCTTCACGCGCGACGAGCGCGGCGCGAACGTCGTCGGTGGAAACGGTGGCAATGAGGGTCGTGGTCATGGTGTCAGTATCGGATGCACGAAGCCGCGCCTGACGCGGCGCTCACGCCGCGCGCTCGAAAGCGAGCCTGCCCGCACCGATCAGGATGCTGTCGTTCTGCGGCGTGTGGATGCGGCTGCACAGCACGTCGCGGTGGTGGCGCTCGAGCGGGTTGCGGCGCGACAGGCCGTGGTTGCCGCAGAGTTGCAGCGCGAGGTCGACGACGCGAATCGCGTTGCCGGTCAGGGTGTACTTGACGAGGCCGCTCTCGGTGGCCGACGGCGGCGTGCCGGCATCGGTGGCTTGCACCAGGCCGGTCAGCAACGCGTCGTTGGCCCACAGCAGCGCCTCGATCTCGCCGACCACCTGCTGCACGCGCGGCACACTGGACAGCGCTGCGCCCAGGCTGCCCGGCGTGCGCTCGCTCAGGAAGCGCAGCAGCCAGGCGTGCGCCGCGCGCGCGACGCCGTCGTAGAGCGCGCCCAGCAGCGCGATCATCCAGGCGTACTGGTCGGCATCGGGCCCGGCGCCCCACTCGACGGCCGGGCGCACATCGACCGCGTGATCCAGCGGCAGCGGGGCGTGGTCGAACACCACCTCGTGGCTGCCGCTGGCACGCAAGCCGAGATGGTCCCAGCTCTCGATCACGCGGATGCCGTGCGCTTCGCGCGGCACCAGGAACACACCGACGCGCGGCTCGGGTTCGTCGGTGCGCGCCCACACAGCGAGCCAGCGCAGCGCCGGGATGCCGGTCGTGTAGAGCTTGTGGCCCGACAACTGCCAGCCATCGCCGACGCGGCGCGCCACCGTGTCCGGCAGACCGCCCCGCGCCGGTGAGCCCAGCGCCGGCTCGACGCGCAGCGAGTTCGCGAGCGCGCCTTCGGTGACCGCCGACTCGAACAACGCGTCGCGCAGATGCGGGCTCCAGCGCGAGTCGGCGCGCGAGATCCCGCGGTGCGTCAGGTAAGTCATCGTCAGCACCAGCGCCGTCGACGGCTCGCCGCGCGCCACCGCCGAGACGATGCGCCGCGCGCTCGCGAGCGACGCCCCGCCGCCACCATGAGCAGCCGGAACGACCGCGGCGACCAGGCCGTGGCGCTGCAGCTCGGCGAAGTTCTCGAACGGAAAGCTCGCGTCGCGATCGTGCCGCTCGGCACCATCGGCGAAGCGTTGCGTCAGCTCGCGCAGCAGCGCATCGAGCTGATCCGGCCGCGCCACCAGATGAGGAACGGGCAGGCGGCGAATGTCGCCGGCCAATGAAAGAGAGCTCATGAAGATTCCTTTGACGAGCCCGAGACTAGCGCCGACCCGCGGCCAAGTGAATCATGCAAATCGCACATGCAAATACGTTTTCATTCTTTGCTCGGCGTATGCAGCTGCCGTACCGTCGCCACTCCATTCAGACGGAGCACACGGCATGAGCATCGAATTCATCGGCATGATCCAGACGCAGAAGATCTCGGAGACGCATGCGGCGCAAGGCCCGGCGATCGACCGCGACTATGTGCGCGCCTTCGCCCAGGCACACGAGCAAGCGGGCTTCGACCGCGTGCTGGTGCCGCACCACTCGACCGGCCCGAGCGCGACGCTGACGATCGCCTACGCCGCGGCCCACACCGAGAAGATCCACTTCATGCTCGCGCACCGGCCGGGCTTCACCTCGCCGACCTTGGCGGCGCGCCAGATCGCCTCGCTCGATCAGTTCAGCGGCGGGCGGCTCGGCGTGCACTTCATCTCGGGCGGCTCGGACGACGAACAGAAGCGCGACGGCGACTACCTGAGCCACGACCAGCGCTACGAGCGCACCGACGAGTACCTCGGCATCCTGCGCCGCCTCTGGACCAGCGATCAGCCTTTCGACCACGAAGGCAAACACTACCGTTTCGAGAAAGGCTTCTCCGAGGTCAAGCCGCTTCAACAACCGCATGTGCCGATCTACTTCGGTGGCGCCTCCGACGCGGCGATCCCGGTCGCCGGCAAGCACGCGGACGTGTACGCGCTGTGGGGCGAGTCGCTCGAACAAGTCGCCGAGCTGACGGCCCGCGTGCGCAACGAGGCGGCCAAGCACGGGCGCAGCGTGCGCTTCTCGGTGTCGTTCCGGCCCATCCTCGCGGCCACCGAAGACGCCGCCTGGGCGCGCGCCGAGCGCATTCTGGAAGAAACGAAACGCCTGCGCGTGCAGGCCGGCTACGCACGTGGCGGGCCACAGCAAAGCGTCGGCGCGCAGCGCCTGCTCGCCGCAGCGAGCAAAGGCACGCGCGTCGACAAACGCCTGTGGACCGCGATCGCGCAGGAGACCGGTGGCCGCTCGAACACGACCGCGCTGGTGGGCACGCCCGAGCAGGTCGCCGAGGCCTTTCTCGACTATCACGCGCTCGGCGTCACGACCTTCCTGATCCGCGGCTTCGATCCGATCGAGGACGCGCTCGACTACGGCCGCGAGCTGATCCCGCGCACGCGCGCACTCGTCGCCGAACGCCTGGCCGCCAGCGCACGCAAGGCCGCCTGAGGAGCCCGCCGCATGAACGCCCCCGCATCGATCGCCCCGCTGTCCGTCACCGCCACCGGCCTGAAGCTGAACCCGCACCCGGTGCGCCGCGACTGGTGGGACGACGAAGCCGCACCGCAGCGCAGCCTCGTCGAGGAGCGCCGCCACCGGCAGGAGCGGCTGGCCGGCGCGTTCCGCCTGTTCGCGCGCTACGGCTTCGACCAGGGCCTGGCCGGCCACATCACCGCGCGCGACCCGGAGCTGACCGACCACTTCTGGGTCAACCCGTTCGGCCTGCACTTCTCGCGCATCCGCGTGTCCGACCTGCTGCTCGTCAACTCGCAGGGCGAGGTCGTGATCGGCGATGCGCCGCTGAACCGCGCGGCATTCGCGATCCACGCCGCGCTGCACGAGGCGCGGCCCGAGATCGTCGCGGCGGCGCACACGCACTCGACCTACGGCAAGGCCTGGTCGGCACTCGGTCGCAAGCTCGATCCGCTGACGCAGGACTCCTGCGCGTTCTACCAGGACCACGGCTTGTTCGAGGACTTCGGCGGCGTGGTCTACGAGACCAGCGAAGGCGCGCAGATCGCGAAGGCGCTGGGCACGCAGAAGGGCGTGATCCTGAAGAACCACGGCATTCTCACGGCGGGGCCGACGGTCGAGGCCGCCGCCTGGTGGTACATCGCGCTCGACAACGCCTGCCACGCGCAGCTGCTGGCCGAGGCGGCCGGCACGCCGAAGCGGATCCCGCACGCGCAGGCGGCGCTGACGCATTCGCAGATCAGCAGCCCGAACGGCGCGGCGCGTTCCTTCGATGCGCTGTGGCAGGGGCTGGTCGAGGCCAAGCCGGAGTTGCTGGAATGAGCGGCGCCTTTCATCCACGTCGCCGCCAGTTGCTGCTCGGCACCGCGGCCGTGCTCGGCGTCGGCAGTGGTGTCGTGCATGCGCAGGCCCAGGTGCTGAAGGCCGGCGACCAGAAGGGCGGGCTGCGCGCGCTGCTCGAGGCAGCGAACGAACTGCAGGGCCTGAGCTACGAGATCCAGTGGACCGAGTTCCCGGCCGCCGCGCCGCTGGCCGAGGCGCTGAACGCTGAAGCCGTCGACTTCGGGCCCATCGGCGATGCCCCGCTGATCTTCGCGCTCGCCTCCGGCGCACGCGTCAAGGCCTTCGCAGTGAACCGTTCCGACCCCTATGGCACAGCAGTGCTGGTGCGGCCCGATTCGCCGCTGAAGACCGCGGCCGACCTGAAGGGCAAGAGCATCGCAACCAACCGCGGCTCGATCGGCCACTATGTCGCGCTGAAGGCGCTCGCATCCGCCGGTCTGAAGGCGGACGCGAACACCTTCCGCTTCCTGCCGCCGCCCGACGCCAAGCTCGCGCTGACGCAGGGCGCGGTCGACGCCTGGGCCACCTGGGAGCCGTACACCGCGATGGCCGAGACCGCCGGCCACGCACGCGTGCTCGTCAATGGCCGCGGCTTGTCATCGGGCCTGAGCTTTCTCGCGGCCACCGACACCGCGCTCGCGAAGAAGCGCGCGCTGCTGCAGGACTTCGGCCAGCGCGTCGTGCGCGCGCAGCGCTGGTCCTACCAGCACGTGCCCGAGTACTCGGCCGCGCTGGCGCGTGTGATCGGCATCGCACCCGACGCGGCGCGCCTGCAGTTCGAACGGCGCGCGCAGCGCTGGATCGACGCCGATGCACAGGTGCTGTCCGACCAGCAGCGCACCGCCGACTTCTACCTCGAGGCCGGGCTGCTGAAACAGCGGCTCGACGTGAAGAGCACCTTCGACACCCGCTTCAGCTTGGTTTGACACTCCGGGACGCTTCACCATGAACCCACTTCGCTCGTTCGGCGTCGCACTCGCCCTCTTCGCCGCGAGCACGCTGGCGTTCGCGCAGGCACCCGCGGTCATTCGCATCGGTGTGGCCACCGGCGGCGTCGGCACGCCGCCGCGCACCGGCAGCTCGACCATCGGCCTCGTCAACGCGCAAGGCCTGCTCGAGAAGGAGTTCGCGAAGGACAATATCAAGGTCGAGTGGATCTTCTTCAAGGGCGCCGGCCCGGCCGTCAACGAAGCACTGGTGAACCACCAGCTCGACTTCGCCTGGCAGGGCGACCTGCCCTCGATCGTGCACCGCGCTGGCGGTGTGAAGACCCGCATCATCGTCGGCAGCGGCGTGCGCAACGGCTTGTACCTCGGCGTGCCGCCGGACTCGGCCATCGCGAAGATCGAAGACCTCAAGGGCAAGCGCGTCGCGGTCTTCAAGGGCACCAACCTGCACCTCGCCGCGGTGCGCGCACTCGCGGCCCACGGCCTCAAGGAGAGCGACCTCAAGCTCATCAACCTCGACACCGCCGCGGCCCAGGCGGCGCTGACGACGAAGGACATCGACGCCGCGTTCGGCTACGTCGAGCTGTTCGTGCTGCGCGACAAGGGCGTGGCGAAGGTCGTGTGGTCGGCGGCGCAGGACTCGTACCGCTTCACGCGCCAGACCGCGCTGCTCGTCGCCGACGACTTCGCGACCCGGCAGCCGCAGATCGTGCAGCGCGTCGTCGACACCGTCGTGAAGGCCGCGCGTGCCTACTCCGACGAAGCGCAACGCGGCGACCTGTTCGCGCAATGGGGCAAGACCGAGTTCCCCGAGAAGGCCTGGCGCGAGGACTTCATCGGCCAGCCGCTGCGCGTGCGCCTGTCGCCGCTGCTCGACCCCTTCCTCGTGGCCCGCTACAAGGACGCTGCCGACGAAGCCTTCAACCTGAAGCTCACGCGCAGCAAACCCGAGATCGACAGCTGGTTCGACAGGCGCTTCCTGAACGCAGCGCTGAAGGCGCAGCAGCTCGATGGCTACTGGCCCGAGTACGCGGCCGACGGCACGCTCGTGGGCAGCAGCGTCGCTGCCGCGCGCTGATTCTCGAGCCGGGCAATGAGACTGCACCTGATGATTCCGCCGGACGGCGTCGCGACGCCGCTCGACTTCGGCATCGATGCGAAGCGCGGTGACAACGGTTTTGCCAAAGCGTCGCGCGCGGCGTGGCTCCGGTCGTTCGCGGACCAGCGGCTGCGCGACTGGCTGCTGGCGTGGCCGCTGCCGCTCGCGGTGCTGGCGCTGTGGGCGCTGGCCGCGCACTTCGAGTGGATCGCGCCGCAGGTGCTGCCCTCGCCCGACGCGGTGGCGCTCACGTTGAAAGAATCGCTGCTCAGCGGCGAGCTGTGGGCGAATCTGCAGGTCAGCCTGATGCGCGTGCTCGCCGGCTTCGCGATCGGTCTCGTCGGCGGCCTGGCGCTGGGCGTGGCGATGGGTCTGTCGCCGACCGTGAAGGACTACGTGTACCCGCTCTTCAAGGCCTTTGCACAGGTGCCGGTGCTGGGTTGGCTGCCGCTGCTGATGCTGCTGGTCGGCATCGACGAGGCGCTGAAGATCATCCTGATCAGCAAGGCCGCGCTGGTGCCGATCGCGCTCAACACCTACAAGGGCATCCAAAACGTACCGACGCGCTTCATCGAGGTCGGCCGCGTGCTGCGCTTCACACGTCGGCAGATGCTGACGAAGGTGGTGTTCCCGGCCGCGCTCGCGCCGATCTGGAACGGCATCCGCTACGGCTTCACGCACGCCTGGCTCGCCTTGGTGGTGGTGGAGCTGCTCGCGTCCAGCGAAGGGCTGGGCTACATGATCGTCTACGGCCGGCAGCTGTTCCAGCTCGACGTGGTGCTGGCCGCGGTGGTCGTCGTTGGCGCGGTCGGCTACACGCTCGACAAGGCACTCGCCGCGATCGAGACGCGCCTGCTCGGCTGGCGCAAGGAGGCGTTCTGATGACGCCCACGATCGTCCCGAAGCCGCCGCGCGGCTGGGTGCCGCGGCCGCTGCGCGGCTTCGTCATCCCGGTGCTGCTGCTCGCCGCCTGGTGGGCCGCCGTGCGCTTCGGCTGGTCGAGCTCGCCGTTGCTGGTCGCACCTAGCAAGGTCTGGCAGACCGGTATCGACCAGGTCGTCAGCAGCAAGGTGTTCGCCGCGCTCGGCGCGAGTCTGTGGCGCGATCTGATCGGCTTCGCGATCGGTGCGGGCGCGGGCTTGGGCGTCGGCGCGCTGCTCGGCGCCTCGCGGCTGGCCGAGAAGCTCGTGGGCCCCAGCTTCCACACGCTCAAGCAGATCTCGCTGTTCGCGTGGATCCCGCTGCTGTCGGTCTGGTTCGGTCTCGGCGATGCGGCCAAGGTCGCGTTCCTGTCGCTGGCGGCCTTCTTCCCGGTGGTGCTGAACACTTTCGAAGGCATCCGCAGCGTGCCGCCCGACCTGCTGGAAGTGGCGCGGGTGCTGAAGTTCACGCCGGCCCAGCGCTGGCGCAACGTGATCCTGCCGGCGGCCTCGCCATCGATCTTCGCGGGCATCCACCTCGGCCTGATCTACGCGTGGCTCGCCACCTTGGGCGCCGAGTATTTGCTGGTCTCGGGCGAAGGCATCGGCAACCTGATGATCGACGGCCGCGAGCACTTCTGGATGGACCTGGTGCTGTTCGGCGTGTTCGTCGTCGGGCTCGTCGGCTTCACGCTCAACTGGATCGCGAGCCGCATCGAAGCGCGTGCGCTGGCGTGGCGCGGCCGCTCCGTGGCCCAGTTCTGATGAAACATCACCGAAGGAAAGACACCTCATGGCACACGCCGGCACCCTGAACATCGACCACCTGAGCAAGCAATACGAAGTCAAGGGCGCGCCATTGCCGGTGCTCGAGGACATCACGCTGACGGTCAACCCCGGCGAGTTCGTCAGCATCGTCGGCAGCAGCGGCTGCGGCAAGTCGACGCTGCTGCGCCTGATCGTCGGGCTCGAGGACGACTACCAGGGCGAGGTGCGGCTCGATGGCCAGCGCGTCGTCGGCACGAGCCTGGACCGCGGCATCGTGTTCCAGGAGCACCGGCTGTTCCCCTGGCTCACGGTCGAACAGAGCATTGCGCTTGGCCTGCTGAACGCCCGCTTCACCGAGGCCGAGAAGGCGCGATCGGTGCGCGAGCACATCGCACTCGTCGGCCTCGAGGGCTTCGAGACGGCCTACCCGCACCAGCTCTCGGGCGGGATGTCGCAGCGCGTCGCGATCGCGCGCGCGCTGGTGAGCCGGCCCGAGGTGTTGCTGCTCGACGAGCCCTTCGGCGCGCTCGACGCGCTGACGCGCGCGCACCTGCAGCAAGAGCTGCATCGCATCTGGCAGGCCGAGGGCATCACGATGATCCTGGTCACGCACGAT
>Ga0307509_10008449_pt1 | contig 13130 bp, 8 predicted proteins | sample 10_EM_MG_FD_202245 | JGI IMG/M metagenome (GOLD analysis project Ga0307509, IMG submission 202245) | Populus trichocarpa ectomycorrhiza microbial communities from riparian zone in the Pacific Northwest, United States - 10_EM | ecosystem: Host-associated > Plants > Roots > Unclassified | place...
ATGCAATCTTGAGATGATATTCCCTCTATCATTTTTTGACTCAATGGAGCATCTCCCCATACATTTACCGTTCGAGGCAAAAGTTGGAGGACCGGTCCAGTATAGATGGATGTATCCATTCAAACAATTAGATATTACAGTTGCAATGTAATTCATATATAAAAGTATTTTTTTTTTGTTTTTCTTAATTGAAAATATTTGATCAATTTCATATCTTTCAATTAGAAGATGAACAATTTGCCACGTGGTTCAAAACACATGTAAGTACTATTACAAACTCATTATCTCTTACAAAGTTACTGTATGTCATTACAGAATTCTCGTATATTGTTTATTGTTGTACATGATATACAAGGTTTATCAAATGGGAAGGAGTTCTGCTATTTCATTGTCTTCGCTAAGCCTGGGCCCTGAAAGAAAAGTTAAGTGCTATAACGGGTATTTTGTCAATGGTTATGTGTTTCATACTAAAGAATACGGGCATGGAAGAAAGACATACAACAACGGTGTTTGTGTTAAGGGTTCGACTTGTAGTGAGTTTGAAGTTGACTACTATGGTAAATTAGAAGAGGTTGGCGAACTGCAATATCATAGCAAGTAGAGTAGAGTGTTTTTATTCAAATGCTATTGGTATGACACCACTAGCAGAGAAATGAGAGTAGATCATCACTATGGTCTGGTTGAAATCAACTCAAAAGCTAGACTCCGCAACATAAATGATGTCTTTGTTTTAGCAAAGCAATGTCAAAAACTTTATTACATATACACCATTTCCTTTATAAAGGACCGATCAAGAGTTGATTATATTCAAATTTGACAAGGGTTCCTCTTATCTTTAATCCGAACTCCTAATAATTTATATTCAAATTTAACTTTGTTGAACACATCTTTTGCTCATTGTAGCATTAAGCTTTGTTGAAAATCAATTACTAATCATACTTGAATTTAAGCCATTCAAACAGCTACCATCGCCGCCCTACGGTCACCAAATCAAACGTACATCATACCTCTATTTTCTATGTTTTTTTATTCAGTTTTGTAATTGCTTGCTTCCAGTTCTCGTGCTTAGATACATATTCCTTGATCTTTCATTTGTGGATTCAATTTTTATCCCAATTATTTTTTTGCATGATGATTTTTGTGTTTTAAGCGCTATAGTGTTTCCTACTAGAATTAACACAAAATCATTAATAGAAAATTGAAAAACATTGACAGAATATTCTGACAATCAGTGTATAAGAAAAACGTTTTTTAGCAATTTAAATAATAACAGAATTCCCAACCAAAACATGCCATCGACAAGTTTCTCATCAGATATTTGTGTTTCATTCGTAATTCTATCATAAACTTTTTTTATGATGGAATCAAAAAATTATATTTTATCACTCATTTTCCATCGGGAAATCCATTAAAAAAAAGAAGAAAATATTACCGCTGAAATCATCGATGAAAAACACGTTAATTTCCAATGGATTATTCCTTCACTGATTCCATCGGAAATGCCTATACTTCATGTAACTTTTCGATGAAATATGAGTAAATATTGCTGACAAAAATGCAATTTTTTTGGTGATTCTTTAGTGTTTCATATGTTTTTTTTTTTTCGTGTTGTTTAGTTTTTATAACCCCAAATGTATTTTTTATTAACACTACACTCACAACAACAACAACAACAAAATTGAAAATATTATAAACAAAATTCCATACACAAACAATAATTATATTAAACAGAATTCCATATAAAAAAATTTTGTAAACAACATATTAAAATTTTTAAAAAGGTGGAGGGGGTGAAAAAGATCCTGATCTATAAGCTCCAGGAGAATAGAGGAAAATTTAAAGCCAAATATGCACGTAATTGCTCTCATTTTCTATTATTTCTTGTTTGATTTTTTCTTTTATTTCTTCTTTTAGTTCTGCCATTATTTATGCTCTTATATTGTGAAACTAAATTGCCAATTGTTATGGAATCCTCTCTCAAACCATCTCCTCAATGGCCAATGATGTCTGGATGAAGTCGGAATGTTGTGTGCCTACCATTGAAACACTATGACTCACCCTTGTATCTTGGGTCAATGCTATAAGCATACTATAAACTTAATTCGTATCAAGTCTATCAATTGCTCCAGCCTCCGACTACAAATGAGGATCGTTAGGAGGATGGTTGTAATTGTGTTCTTCATATTTAGCAACCATGTTGGCATTATATGTATATGTCAAAACAAAAAAAAGTCAAAATCCAATTAAACCTTTTCAAAAAAACATTAGTAATACAATTATAACTATCCAAAAATACTTACAATGAACTTTTTCACTCTATTATCGATAAACCTTTTCACCCTTTTTCCTTATCCCTTTTCCTTATATGAGTTTCCTCATATAACTCCATGGAGTATGTTCGCACCAAAACTTTTTTTCCTGTAAAATAAATAGCTTGTAAAAAAGTCTCACAAATAAAGACTAAATTAATAATTAAAGAAAAAATAATTAATTATATAGCAATGCTCTTATTAGGCTCTTTGCATGGTTCACTAAGGAAAGTGCTCCTCAAGTGTGCATGCTCATCGAACCGTGAGTTTTTTTTTCCTTTTATTTTGAGACCTAGATTATGAGAACTTTTTAAAACCATATGATGCCAAAACTTCTTGAAACTTAGCCCAATCACCCTTCATGACATGTCTCGGTCAAAAAATTTTCCACAATGCTAGCCTGTTAGGGAGTGGGGCTACGGTTGTTTTTTAAAGTGTTTTTAACTCATAAATGTATCAAAATAATATTTTTTTAATTTTTTAAAAATTATTTTTGATATCAGCGCATCAAAATGATCTAAATCACCCTCATTTTCAATGTGGTTTTCCCACACATTCCTAACAACCCCCTCATTTTCCTTGTCCTAGTAATTTTTTTCCTTATAGTCAATTCATACATTAATTATTTTTTAAAATTTAAAAAATCTATATATTAACTCAAAGTATATATTATTTATTTAACCTTAAACTTTTCCCACAAACATCTACAATATTCATACATTTAGAATGATCTTAAAGTTGACTCCCTTGAAACAATGGTTCTTTGAATGTTTTTTTTTTAAGTGTAATTGTATTAAAGAGAAAAATTGTAAAAAAAAACACGAAGGGTGTACCTAAGATGTACATCATCTCGTAACCCAAATCCAACTAACCTTAGGCAACATGATAAAAAGCTAAAGCTAAATAAAACTAAAAATTTCTGCAAACAAGACTGCCCGAATAACGGCAGTGAAAATCAATTCATCAAAAGTCATGTTCATTTAATGTAAAACTTTAAATAATTTATTACAAATAAATAACTTCAATGGTGAGAAAAAACATGAATTTCATAATGTTGTTGGCCTTTTATTTTGCAATAAGTTTTCTTGATACAATGTCTATAGAAGAAGGGATTCTAGCTTTGTTGAATGCATTGGATAGGCTTTAGTTGGAAACATGTATAATAGGTGCCTCTTCATGATTGATATCTAAATTAACGACATGATCATCGACACTAGTACTTGATGAAGCAACAATATTCTTATTGAATTTAGAACCTTTTCCTTTGAAACATCGTATCTAAAAAGAAATGATTGACACAATACATATAAATAAATAGTCATATTCTCATGTCCATATTAACATGAACTAAGAGAGAAGAAACATACACATTGTTTGCACAAAGATAGAGACTTGACCATTATAACAAAAGTATTATGCTTGATAGGGATAAAGAAGCCATCTTGAAATAATAGCACAACATAATTGTTTATTATTAACAATTAACTTACTATATGTTTGTAAAAAGGTATCAAAGATCACATATCAATTGGAGCAAGCCATTAATTAAACAACACCTTATGTGATCCACGTTAAGTGATGCGATCCTAGCTACAACATCAAACTATCCATTAGGAGTGTTTATTAGGTCTATTGTAAGGCCTAAAACAAAGTGGATCCGAGAGGAGTTGAATGGGTTAAGTAAAGAGGATTGAGTTAAAAAGGTTCAAATATGATAGCATGGACTTTTGTCTACTTTTCGGGTCAAATATGCTAGTCTGGACCATGTTCTTATTAGAATACATCAAATGAAAAATAAGGAGAATAATTAAAATCTTTTGCTTAGAATTCCTTGATGAAGCACTCCATTCTACATGACTTCCTTTCGCAGCATGACTTCTTTCTAGTTCTCTCTTTCTTGCCCCCGTCATTTTTTTTTCCAGATTTAGTCATATTCTCTTCCTTGATCTCCTCCCTCTTTCTTTTTTTGGTCCAAAATCTCATTTTATTTGTTTCCTAATATTTTCTTCAAAACAACTAGATTTTGAATCCTAACTTTTAACCCTATTTTCTCCATTAAATTGATTTGTTTTGAGAAATTCAAAAACATCAAAGTTGTATATCTCCCTCTAAGATTTCACCTACCACTAAGATCTCTTAATTTGGGTATTTTAAATGAAAGTTATGCCAAATTTACCGAGACATGCTTCTAAAATTTATGGTTAGGAAAGTTCACTTTCCTCCCATCACACTCGACATGAAATACATGACCTCCAAAAATTAAAGAAAAATATGGAGTCATCACCTAATTTTTTTAAGGAGACTAAGAATTTTAAAAAATGATTTTGTTCCAGAGATTTAAGTAAGGGGTTGGTTACGTTTAAGATAAGATAAAAATAACCCATACCGCATCCTTTCCAAGGAAAACTTACATTTGCTATATGTTTTCAACTAAATTTATTTTACGTATATCATTAAGCTTTCAAATTATTTTCCAAAATTATTCATAAGTTATTTGTTATTGGAGGATGTTCATCGAGTCTAACAAGTAGTTTTTTTATTTTTTATTTTTTTATGATAAAAAGTTTAATATATATTTATTAACCCTTTTATTATTATCTTATTTTAAAAACACTAAGTTGAACAAATACCAAGTTTGAGCCTTGACAATCCCTATATGGTAGAGACTCATGGACTCATTATTGTCCTCATTTTTATCTTAAAAGCATTGTGTCATGTCTACATCAGACCCTAAAACTAGGATCGAAACATGTATACTTAACCATTATGAACATTATGCAAACTTGCGAAAACTCATCAACGCAATATTGAACTTGTTTAATAGTTGAAAATGTTGTGTTAGGCTTATGTTGGCCGCTAAAAACTAAGAGACACATCAACCTAACTATTAAAACCCAATTTTTATGAAAAATACAACTGAAGTTTTTATAGTCGACACATAGTTTTTATTCTTTTTTCAAAAATAAATACTGACACACACACACACACACACACACACACACACATATATATATATATATAAGACAAAGATGCTAAATGTAGATAACACTAACATGAAGAGAATAAAAGTAAAACAAAATAAAAACAAAATAAAATGCATGAGTAAATAGTGGCCATGCAAACCTAAACGGGAAAGAAAAGAAATGATAGGAGGCTTACCTTGAGGCTATTTCCAGGTAAGGAGTGTTGTTATGGTTGTTGCTGCTAGTGAAGATAATGGTGGTGCTGGTAGTGGAGGGTAATTTTCTCACTCTCGGTTGTTTCTCTCTCTATTTATTGGTTCTGTTTGTTTCTCATCGAGTTAGCTTTTCTTTCTTTCTTTTTTCGTTCTTTTCTCCCCCCTGCTACCTCATGGTTAACAATACCTACACTTCAAGCTTAAAACTCTCTCTCTCTCTCTCTCTCTCTCTCTCTCTCTCTCTCATCTTTTTCTTCTTCTTTTTTCAATTTTATTGGGTTTTGGTTTTTTCTCTCTTTTTGTTTCCCTTCCTTTCTTATTTCACATCTTCTACCTTTTGTCTCAATATATCCTCGGTTCTCAAACCTTAGACTCTCATTTTTCTTTTTTTTTCTCCATCAAACTCGACATTTTTTCTCTAGAAAAACTCCTTTTATTTTTAGCTTTGCCTCCTTATTTATAAGCAAAGATAAAGCTCCTAGAATCTTTCTTGGTGGAATGATCACTGCCGTTGATTACTTTAACATCAATCTCAACCCTTCACCATTGTTATACACTTTGGCTAAACATGTTTGAGTTGGTCTATTTGCACTAGCTGTACAATGGCTTTAGAGGGTTAGAGCATATATTCTTTAGTTAAGAATGCAGTGCATATGGAGGGGAGGGGAATGATATGTTTTTTTTTTATATCATTTTCGTGGATATAGGAGAGAGATAAAATTGCCCAAAGTTAGGCTAAAACCATGGAAAACAAGACAAAGTTGTAAGGCCACCACAAAGAAGAAGACATTGTTCACAATACATGTCCAAAACAACTTTGTTTTAGACTGTTTCTTTTTTCTTTTTCTTTTTTGTTGTAAAACAACATCATTTTTTTCAAAATGCGCTATTTATTTTAATAGAATTTTCGTGTTTAAATCTGTTTCAACTAGATTTTCTGTAAAATGGAATAATCTTGGAGAAAGAGTATTGCCCCGAAGCTTCTTTAAAGGGTCTCCTAATTTTCCTTTTTTTTTAATTTGGTCCTTGGATCTTTAATTTTTTTAATTGTCGACCAATTTCAACCTTTTCTTTTTATTTCTTTTAATTTTGCCACTAATTGCATTAAAAATTGTCCTTGAATTTTATTTCTTTTTCAATTTGGTTCTTGAATTTCCAATTATTTAGCCAATTTCAACCTTTTTCTCAATATTTCTTCACAATCTCATCCTTGATTGAATTTTTCTTGTCCTTGCATGTTGCTATCTTTTCTAGTTCGGTTATTGACTTTCAAATGTTTAGCCAATTTCAACCATTTTCTCTCAATTTCTTCATTCCCTAATTGCATTTTTCTTCTTCTTCTTCTTTTTTTGAAATATTGTTTATTATTTTTTGATAAAAATATTTGTTGCCTTTTTGTTTGAAATGTTTTTATTTTCATTTGAGAGGGGGCAAGTATTATTATTTTATAAAATTTATTTCCTCAAATATTTTATAAAGCTTATAATCCATAGGAATCAAAGTTAATAAAACTACTTAATTCCACAGATTATCAATCCTTTCATTCATGCATACCTATCATTGTCACTTCATTATTTGCTCCCTATATGACTTTTTTATGCAAACAAGTAAATATGAAATTGATCTCTAGTTATGAAACTGATATTTCAAACTTCATAGGTATGCTTATCAAATCTTTCTCCACTAATGTAGAGCAAAAATATTGCCAAGGATAAAAAAAAATTTCTTAGGCTTGTAATGTAAGGCTAAGGTGACGGCTACAAAGAAAGAATAGGATTCAAACAAAGCAAGACAATTTAATTTTGAACACATATATAGCATACTCACTTCTAACACATACACTATTTCTCAATCCTTTTGATTTCTAAAAACACCTCTTTTTATTGTAATTTCAAAGATTCCTTTATTTCTTTTTTTTTTTAGAAAGAAAATAACTTCCCAACACTTTGTTGACTTTGATAACATGGCCTGCGATAAATTTTACTTGTAAACTATCTTTTTCTCAACACCTTTTTCGCCGTGTTGAAGAAAATGGACATCATGCATCTTTGAAACATGTTGGAGCATTGCAAAAACCAAAAGATATGTTTGAAATGTAGCTGGAGCATTGCAAAGACCAAAAGATATTCTTTTATAAGTAAAAGTTTTGTAACGACAACTAAAAGTAGTGTTTTCTAGATCTTTAAGAGAAATTATGATTTAATTGTATCTAGAATACCCATATAAAAAACAATAGTAAGCATAGCCAATGAATCTTTCTATTTCTAACATTTGATCGACAAAAGACAATGAAAAATGATCTTCTCGAGTTGTAATTTTTTGATAATCTATGCATTTTCATCATCCTCCTTATTGGTATAAGTTCGTGTTGTTATTCTTTGCCATAATTATTTCTCCTTTCTTTGGGACCATTTGAACCGGACTCACCTATGCACTATACAAGATTGCAAAGATAATTCTAACATCTAAGATCTTCAACACTTTCAATTCCTAATTTTAGTTTTTGATCCTTTAGTGAAATTAAATTGTACTTTCAATTTCACAATTCAATTCAAAAATGCCAAATCTCCTCTATTTTTTTATTTCTACTTTTGTTTTTATTTTTTTTGTTGATATTTGTTTTCTTGTTTTAGAGTCTTTTGTAAAATTAATATTTTTAATTTAATTCTTCATCATGGCGTTAGTTAGGAATTGGATTTCGTGTTTTCTTTATAGGATGATCATTGTTTCATGAACCAAGTCATACATTTTTAAAATTAACTCGGGTTAACATTGTTTTTTTATTTATTGGGGTTTATTTTTCTCAACACAATTTTTCTTTTTCATTTTCATCCTTCAATTTCTTTTTAAAAATTAGTCTTCATGATTTTTTTTTATTTTCTTTCAATTCAATTATCCCGATTTCATTACCATGACCACAGGTTTGACGGGTTTTTCTTGGGTCGTTGTTTTTTTAATTTAAAATTTTATTAGTTTCATCCTTAAACATTTGATTCCTTTATAATTGAGTTTCGTAATTTTTTCTAATTTACTTTTTATTGGGTTATCTTATTCTTATTATACATATCATAAGGTTTGGTAGGTTTGTTGGGTTTGCCGGTGTTTTTTTTTTTTCATTCTTCTAAATTGATTTCCTTTAGATTTTATTTTTTTACATTTGATTTTTTAGGAATAGAGCTCCATAATTTTTTTATTTGCTTTCTATATGCTTATTACAACCTAATAAACCAACTTGCAACTTAATTTTGCATGCACGCCTGGATTGATTTAGATTTTTTTTTTATTTCTCTGATTTCAATCTTTTATATTAGGTTGGCTTGGAACTAAGCTCTGATATTTTTTTTTTTTGTTGATTTTTTTATATAAGTTCTCATTAGAACTTTTTTTTATTTGATTCAATCTATAACCTATTTACCGTTGTTTTTTTATCATTTAATTAAATGTTATCAGCTTATTAGACTTTGTCACAAAGATTTTTAACTGTTTTAGAGCACAATTGCAATATTCGGACAATTTTATTAGCTAATATTTTTTTTTCATTTAACTTGTGGCGTAGCGTTGGGCTATGGATTTATTAATCACTACCACTTGTTTAATTAGGAACAGTGAAAACTAATTTTTAGTCATCACTTCTTCTTGTTTCTTTTTATATTGTTTAATAAAAGTAGATCATTCCTTGAATTATAAAGAAACTATTTTATAATTATGCAAATAAAACAATTTGCCTTTTTTTAGTTTTAGATGACTTTTAAAAGTGTATTTTATTTGAAAAATATTAAAAAACAATTAGGGTTTTTTATGTTTTTATGTGTTGATGTTAAGAATAAAAAAATTATGGCTTTGTGGGTTAAAATATATTTTTTATATATTTTTTACTCAAAATTATAGTAAAATCTTAATTAAAATATAATATAATTTATAAGTTTTTCAAATCACATCTCTATCACAAAGAAAGATCTTTTCATACATCCCAACTTTCGCAAGAATATTAATCATGAGTCCTTACATGTCCTCTTCCTTGTTAAGTTCTACGGGCTTCGAATCTCATGTCTATGCCGATTTACTCGGGTATTTCTTTATGCATGCAAAATAATATAATAATTAATTATTAGTTTATAGAGGCTGATAAATAAATAAAATATATAGTTTCTTGAGTTTCCAAAACAAAATAATCGCATCTTGTGGTCATCAACCAAAACTATTACTGTTGGGAAAAAAAATGGTCTCGTAATTAATTTTACTGCTCTCATAAAAAAAAAATTTAACTAACCATTGAAGATTTAATATCTTTTCACAAGTTTTATTTGTTATTTTCGAGACAAATTAATAAGGTTTTTTATATTTTAAAATCATAATATAATAATTAAAATATATTTTATATGCAAAAATTTATAAATCGGTGTCCAAGAGCTTTTTAGTATTTTCATAGTGGTCTTTTTTATTATTATTAAGTTAGTTGAAGAAAAAATTAATATTTTAATAAATATAAAATATTATTTAAAAACAAAAAATAGTTAGCCTGTGTAATACTCGTGCCAACGTATGGGAGGCGCTATCGCCAATTAGATGGCATCTCTCAGCAACCGAACACTAGCTTTTGTCTTGTCATTGGAAGCACCACAATATCCTCTTCCTTTAAGGATGACACGTGGTGTCATTGGGATGGCGGAGCGATGTTCGTGATCTTTTTTTCTTCTCAACCCACTTTACTCTTTTCTCCTTTTGAAAATCGTGTTGGCCATGCGAAATTTCAAAGTTGTCCTCTAATTTATTGAGATGTCAAATTCATTATTTATTGTTTTGATTTGTAATTTTTATTTTTGGTTCTTTTGTGAAATTTAGAGTTATTTTTAATTTTATTTTTCAATCCCAATTTATGATATGTTATTTTTTTCAATTTAGTCTTCATTCTTTTGATAGTTTTATTGTTTGAGTCTTTTTTTTTAAATTAAATTTTCTTTTCAATTCTACCCTTCAATAAAAAAATTCTTTTTTATTTTAATTTTGATCCTTATGTTTGCAATTGCTATTTTTTTTATCTTTTTATATAATTAAATTTATTTTTTTTCATTTTCAAGTTTCAACATATGATTAGTTGGGAATTAGACTATTTTTTTATTATATTTTATCGTTTCATATTTAATGAGCCGATAATTGAGTCACATCGTTTATCCACTTTTAAAAAAATATTTTTTTCTCAAGGTATCATAACTATTTTTTTTAATTTATTCTATTTGCTCTCGTTATTTATTTTTTCTACTATCTAATTAAAATAAAACAAATATATTTAACCTAGTCTAGTATATAACTCAAATCATGTATTTTTCTTTATGTTTTAAAACACATTGACAGCAATTTAACATTATTTTTTATATGAAAGAAAACAAAATCCAACCCCACATCATAGCTCTGGTCCACGACTAGGACATACTATTTATCAAAAACGCATGCGATTAGTTGTTGTCAAACTATTTAGTGCTAAAAATTCGAAAGTCAAGTGCCCTGCAACATGGAAGAACTCTGTAAAGACACACCAGAGACATGTATGCTCTGCTTTATATATAACCAGAGTCGTTACAAGAGAGAAGAGAAAGAGCTTATCTATTTGTTACAAATTAATTACATGAGATTTAAATACAAGATAAAATGCCGTCCCGTTTGCAAGCTATCCAGTTTGAACTGGATGTGATCCTATTCTCTACCCGTAAGAGAAGTCCGTACATCCATCCTTCTTTCCATTCGAGCCATGAATTTAAAGGGATTTGCACGCAGGAAAGACAATACTGAATTTGCAGTTGAAAGCATCAATCCATAGGAACAAACTAATTGGGTAAAAAAAAGATAGGCTTGTAATGTGATGATTGTTATGAAAAATCCAGTATGTTCTTGCACCGTGATTGCCAGGATGAATGTATATGCTAAACCCATGCAGAGAAGGGAGTAAAAATTAAGAGATGTCGCTACCTCCATGCTTGATGTTACATAACTGGTACGACCTAATGACATCTGACAAAGGATTATAGCGGCGATGAGGGAGAAATTCATAGCTAGCATGTCAAAAAAAATATAAGCTCTCATCAGATTTTTTGAACTATCACTGTTAAGATCAGAACCTGATCCAGGCACAGTGATAGCACCAGCGAAGGTTACTCCAGCTACCAGTACTGCCACCACGAGAAGATTCCCTACCCCTCTGTTCCGTTCCTCCGTCGTTAACGTCGTTAAATCATAGTTAAGATTGATGTCAAACTCAGTCTTATCACCTGCCTCCACCAAAACTTTTAATACCTCACGCTGAACAACAAAGTGTTAATTAGAAAATATATGGTAAACAAATTATATAAAGCTTTTCAAGTAAGTATTGATTATTCCTATACACTTATTAGAAGCTGGATTGTAGAGAATGATTCATATAATGCCATTACATTGGTCAAAAGTCACAATATTATAAGATCATGACGCTTACAACATGAATTCAATAACATTTTAAATTCTTGTAGTATCTTTTTTTGTGAAGTTTACACATATTCTTAGTAATCATGTCACACAGATCATTTGGCAAAGCAATGGCAAAGCAAGGAATGCATAGAGAAGCAAATTTAGTTACATGATTTTTGTTTTTATTAATTTCAAAGTTTGGTTTATGTTATGGCTTTGTGGGTTAATAGGACATTGTTTTTTTTATTTTTGTTTGGTATCATTGGGAGTAACATGGCATAAGAAATATATTTGTTGTCAATGAAAAGGCCATGTTTGGTATCATTGTGAGAAGATGAAAGCCGAATTAGAAGAATTAAAGCTAAATCATACGAAGTGTAGAGATGTCACGATTGCCATGAAAGATGGGAGCAAATTAAGATGATGATGTTCTCATGGATCATAAATGTAATGAAGTTCTGAAAAATTCATGGATTGTAGATTTTGCATGCTACTTTCATATTTATTTAAAGAAAGAATGTTTTGATACTTACAAAGAATATGATGGAGATTCTATAGCGCTAGAATTGATAATGTTAAAATTAAGATATATGATGGAGCAATGAAAACCCTTTGTGATGTTAGGCACATGCCAAGGCTTAAAAGAAAGAAAGTTTGTGAAACCGAAAATCTTACCATTTTGCGAACTTCTACGTCCTGCGATTTGTTCCATACACCTCTCGCAGCATCATCCTCATGCTTGGTATCGATTAGCTTGTTCTGAGCAAGGACATGCAAAGACAGTATTAATTTGTAAGTATACATTCGAAACTGAATTTGAATGTATTTTCTTGCAATCAGTTAAGGTTGTCCTTTTCATTATCATTTTTAGCAAGTATATATGATGTTCAAGAGCAATTGCAAGCCCATTGGCACCATAAGGTCAGTTTTTCGAAAAGGCTCAGCATATAAGCATACCATTCCATCTGAATTTGGTGCTTCAAAGCGTCCGCCTTGCAGTAATTTCGCAACAACATCAGATGGTTTCAACTTTTCATTATTAACAATCCTTTTATCCACCCGCTTGTCACTCACTAGTGCCTGCACTATCTCAGGACGGCCATACATTGCAGCCAAGTGCAAAGGTGTATTTCCATCGTAATCTTTCTCATTTGTAAGTGCTTCCAGATCTCGATTTCTCAATATTTCATCCACTATTTTCCTCT
>Ga0307509_10008450_pt1 | contig 13125 bp, 10 predicted proteins | sample 10_EM_MG_FD_202245 | JGI IMG/M metagenome (GOLD analysis project Ga0307509, IMG submission 202245) | Populus trichocarpa ectomycorrhiza microbial communities from riparian zone in the Pacific Northwest, United States - 10_EM | ecosystem: Host-associated > Plants > Roots > Unclassified | place...
TAATATTTGGCATATGGGTACTGAAAAACTGCATAACATGCTACATCCATGTTGATTAAATATCTTATTCCAAACATTTGGATTTTCTCAACACAACTATGAACAAGCACCACCTCTGAGCTAAACTTGTGAAAAAGGGAAACTGAGAGAGGGGGGAATTAGAAAGAGAACATAGTTACACCTTGCTATAAGTTCATGCCCAAGGGAAACTTTCTGTAGGAACCTAACCTTGGATTTTTCTACATAAGTACATACCAAGGACCACCCAATGTGAAATGCAAGCTTAAATAACAAAGATGTGAAAAAGCATACTCCGAACAAGCAAGCTTCATTTGTGTGGACTGCTGGAAAATCAGTACACTAAAGATATACCTCGCTAATAGCCGTGTCCTTCGCTGCAGCAGTTTTTGAGTCTTGAAACAAAGGTTCTCCAGAAGAATAAAAGTCCATGATTGCTGCAAATATCTCAGGTTCTAGGAACTCCCAAGAAGCATCATCTGACTTTGTTACGGTGACAAAATCAGATCCAAAGAAAACTCGAGTGATACCTATGGAAAAACAATACAGGATACAGATTAAAAAATTAAAAACAATTGTAGCATAAGGTTAGCCTAAGAACAAAACCAATTCTATCTTACCATCAATTTCGTAAATAGATTTCGCCAACGGAGAATTCATAGCTGAACGAGCATTTGGGAAATCCGCACTCCCTACATCCATAATTGGCTTCCCAGGATGAAACATAAGGGATAATGGATTCGGTGTGGACTGGGTTTGTATAAACATTGTCCTCCTCTGCGCTGCACCGGCCATCACAACTCAGCTTAATTAACTCCACTGAGTCTTTAATTACAAGGCCAGAAAAAAGCATTGTAACCTCTAGAATTCATAACTTTACAGCATATCCCATGACCCTCGGATAAAATCTGTAGCATCCCATTTTACTTATCGTAAAACAAAAGACCCTTTACATGACTTAAAACAACAACTAACATAAAACATAAAAATTCAAACCGCAAGGTAGAAATAACAAAAAGTAACAATAATTTCAATCAAAACAGACCAACCTGTCAAAAGGGTCCATTTCTCTGGGTGCAAAGAAGACTTCAACGTCTTGCAATCAGAGAAAGCACCACCACGGCTGTGCAAGAATGGTGCCATTGCTGATGAAACATGTATAAAACGGCAAGGTGTTAATCGACATGTAGTATTGATTTCTCTGCAAAGTTCGAATCTTTTTTGGTTTAACAAAGGTCGCGATATTAACCTGCCAAAACCCTTCATTGTTTTTCCCTTGTTGTGCAGTTTTGAATGGGAAATCGCTGCAGAGAGATTTTTAATGGTTGCGGTGTTATTGTAATTAAGAGGATAAATGAGGGTAGATGAATTGAAATTGGGCAACAGATCAGCAGCTTTGGCGGCAGGGAGTTGGGTGGTTTTGGACCGTTGATTTTAAGAGATCATAATTGGAAATTTGGAAGTGTGCTTTGATCCTTGTGTTTTGTGAAGTCTACATCTTTATTCCCTATCTATTAGTGCACCAAGGCTAATTCCAGCTAAATATTTCTTAGGCATGTTTCCTGAAAAATAATTTATTTTGTAAACGTTGTTTCAATAGACAGGAAATTTTTAAAAAATAAATTATTTTTTAATACTTAATGTTTTTATAAAAATTAAATTAAAAAATACTTTTCACTATTTAACTATATTATAAAAAATAAGTTAAAAATAACTTATTAATATTTTTTTAAATTTATTTAAAAATAATAATTAAATCTGATGAATAAAAAAATTGAATAATGAACAAACTGAAAAAAATATATTTCAATAAAATAAAAAGTAATCAAAATAATAGGACCAGATCTTATATGTAAAAGAATTTCAATTGATAAATGAATAAGAGAAAAATAAATAACTACTAAAAAACAAATATAATGCTTATTTAAAAATTAAATTAAATCAAATTTTAATGGATAAAATAAAAAAATAAAAAAATTATTCAAAAAAATATACAACAATAAAAAAAAATTAAAGATCAAATTTGATATGATTAATAAATAATAAAATATTTTTTTTATTTTTTCTTGACTTCTGAAAGTGTATTCCTATAAAACAAAAATATTTTTCTAAAAATTAAGATAAATTTTTATTTAATTAAAAAATATTTCTCATTAAACAACTTTCATAAAAAAAAACAAATACAAAAAGAAATTAGAAAGTAACTTTCATAAAACAAACAGATATTTAATCACCAAATCATGCTAAATTGTCATTCTATCCCGTGTTATTAAACCATGAAGAGCAACAAAGAGCAAATGATAATAATTTTAAAGATAACTTTATCTATCCTTTTAAAATCACATTAAACACGTGTCTGAACAAAATAATAAAGGATGGTCTGATATTTTCATTATGAAATATGCAGGTGTTTATCGTTTTATGCAATGGGAACTTGAATATTTTTTTTTTTGGATTTCCTTGATATAAAGTTAAAATAAATAGGATGGAGTAGGATAACAGCTTTTATAAAGTTTCTCAGCCCAACATACATCGATCAACGAACAAATATCTAAGCAAACCTCAAATATCCCTAAATTATCGTCATAGTCTTAATTTTATATTCAGATTATTTTTTATATTAATTTCATTTTTAAATTATTTTAATCTTTGAATAAAGATTTATGTTATATTCCTAAGTTATTTTCATAGTCTTAATTCTATACCGGAATATTTTTATATTAATTTTATCCTTGAACTATTCTCATCTTTGAATAAAGATTTATGCTAAAATCATTTACTTATAAAATAAATAAGAAAATTGAGCATAACGGGAAGTAATAATTAAATATAAATAAACAAGTGAAAATATGTAAGCGCACGCAACGTACCATTATCTATACGGATATTGGGGGCGCGCCTGGAATTACATTGCGTTTTTTAAATATTAATTTTTTATATTTTTAGATTGTTTTTAATGTGTAATAAAAAAAATTAAAAATTAAAAATAAAATTTTGATATATTTTTAAAAACGACAGTTAATACCCTCTTAAGCGCCACGTGCTACACAGAATATAACATCGCTTGCACTGAAAGAACACGCGCCAGCCCGCCATCGTCAAACCCTATCGTCTCTCCTTCTCTCCCTCTCGATAAAAATTTCTCTGAAAAACAAAATCACCAATTCACAAACCCTAACCTAAATCCACATGAAATCAATCGCCCCCCTTTAACAAACCCTGATTTGATGACTATCACAATCCAATCGCACAAACCCTGACAATTATTCCTTCTCTCTTGTCTCCTCTCTGTTCAGGCCTATCTGTTGTGGTCATGGAGGGCTCTGTGGTGGCGGAGGAGGATCTGGGTGCCCCCGATTCATGGGAGGTGGCTGATCTAGACCAGACGATGAATCGTTTGTCTCTGAATAAAGAGACTAAACATCAACAGCCTCAAGATCAGCTCCCTCGCTCGGGTTCGGGTCCGGGTGAGAAAGTAACGGATGATGTTGTTAATCAAGTCGACCAGTTTCTCCTTGAGGCCTTGCAGAACACTCGCGAACGCCTCTCAAGTGAGTTTTTTAATTAATTAATTTGTTTATTTGCGTGAATTTAGCTGAATAAGGTTTTCGTAATATGTGGGATGGTGTTGATTTTGCTGAAGATTTTGTGTGTTGGTGTTTTTCACTGGGTTGTAAACGTGCTTAGCGTGTCAGGTTCAGTTATTGTGCGGGAATTGAGTATTGACCTTTGAAGAAAGTGACGATTCTAGATGTATGGTGATGGTGAGAATATAGGAGTAGGAAATTGTTCTATTAGAAACTTTTAGGGAGTGTTGAGTTTAAGGAAATTTTCTGGTGGTTTTTGTTTGATTGCACGAGAGGGAGACTTAGGTGGGTGATTTTCTTAATAATTAACTAGATGGAGTTCTGGTAGATCTACAGAGTGCTTTCTTTTCGTCGGATTTATTTTTGGGGAGGGGAGGGGTTGGGATAGGCGAGGGTTATGAATAGAATATTAGGCTGGTTTCAACCCAGATTCTTGAATAATTTAGGGGTTACAATTTCTTAGTGAAATTAGGCTTGACAAGGGATTTTTTTTAAAGATGCAGTTGTTAATGATTGTAATATAATTATAACGATCTTATGAGTTCCTTGCTTCTCTTTATGCAAAAGTCAGTGTTATGAGAGCAGAAGGATGACCTGCTGGTTGTCTTTATTCACATCATTTCTGTCCTTTTTAAGTGGTTTTGAGCATCCCTTGTATCCTTTTTTCTTCATCCGCGTAAAGACATGTAATCTCTGATGTTTAGTTTTGCGGATGGAACAAGACATAGAGAAGTTTATCCGTGATCCAAACCAACAACAACTAGAGTTTCAACAGTTGCCTACTTCATATTTAAGGCTGGCAGCACATCGTGTAGCACAGCATTACTCACTGCAATCAATGGTTTTGTTAGACAATAGTTTACCTGATGGCTCTGGCTCCAGAATTATTGTCTGCAAGACTTCCAACTGCAGGCTTCCCTTGATTCGCCTGGCTGACATCCCTGTGAGTTTGCCATCAGAAGACGGTGATACTGTTAAGGTTGCAATTAAACAGAGGCCACAAAAAGGGTCTCAAACTGCCAACAATTCAAATTCATTGAAGACAAATAATTCCAAAAGTGTGGAGGAAAGAAAAGAGGAGTACAACAAGGCACGTGAACGGATATTTAACTCTAGTAGTTCCACTGGTGGTACTATTGGGAAACCGGACAGTGAACCGAGGTCACAGGATTGTTCCCAGCACGGTACATTTGGTATATCAAAGTCAGAAGAGAAATCTACTCCAGGTATTCCTGATTTAAGTTCTGGACGGGGTTTAATTGAATCTTCCACAAGTAACAGTAGATCAGCAACATTAGCAAGAACAAGAATCGAGAAGGAGCCAGTTGGTAGGTATAGACCAAACAATAGGGTAGCCATATTTCGGGACCGTGAGGTTGATCGGAAGGACCCCGACTATGATCGAAGCTATGACAGGTATTTTGTTCATGCTTTTCTCTTGCTTTCCCTTAGCATGTGCTTTATTTGGCAGGGATAGGTTGTCAACTCCTATACTACGCCTCTCAGTGTGGCTTTCTTTTCTTCTGGTGGGGAATAATGTCTATTTCCTCATCCTATCACTTTGTTTGATTGAGCCAACCTAACTGCTTCTTGTTGGTACCAAATCAATTAAATTTACCAACCAAACATTTATTTACAAGCACACACACCCTGCTGTCCATTAAACTAACTTACATGATATCTTGTGGTCTTGTCTTGATCATTCGCTTATATTTTACATCTTTGTACAAAGTTGTCCTATTGATCAATCACACACTACAAGAGTTCATGCATGATATGTTTACATATGCATTTACATGTGAAATGACCCATACTCAAAACTAACCTATGAAAGATACAAAACTTCAAGTTAGGACTCCAAAACAATTCAGTTGGTAACCTATCACCCGAGCCCTCTTTCAATCTCACCTTGATTCTCTGAAAATAATTTATCAACTACTAATGAGATAACCCAGGGAATGATTAAAGAAATAAGCATGGGAAACTTCATAAGTTTTCAACATATATGCCCAACATTATATTGACATAATATTTTCACAAGTAAACATGTATGACAATTGAATGTCCATATCTCGTATCCATATACTACCCAATGGTGGCAAATGTAACATATAGGCGGCCACAATCTCATGTAAAGCAAACTTTACTCTTTTCAGATATCATGTGCAATTATATCAACACAATATTTTGGCTAAAACATATCTTTTACTTTAAAAGAACACGTTATACTTCAATCTTTCATAACCATACTCTTTCTTAGCAACTATTCAAAACTTAGGTCATATATATATATATTCAGCAACCATTTAAAAAAAATTCTCCATACATAAAAATATCCAAAACAATAGGATTTATGCATTCTTTTTAATTTAATCGCTCACCTTAAGCTTTAGCCCTTATTCCCTTACTTTTTCATTCACTTACTTTTCTTTCCTTTCCTTTCCTTTATATCTACAATCTATCCTTGGTTGTCTTTCTAACAACTCTATTGAATTTAAGCCTTAATACCTCACAATTTGTTCTAGGGAGATATGATTTGGTAGTGTTAGTTTGTAGGATGGTGTATAGCTCTCTCTTAAGTTCAAGAAGTGGGGAGAAAAAAGATGTGGTTAATTCTGAAAATTCTGACAGAAAGCACCTCTCTACCTTCCTTTTGACACCCTCATAAGCGTGACGTGCCAAAACTTGTCCGCCACCTACTTAATCATGCAAAAGTTATCCTACTTCACCTGGTTAAATTAGTGATTGCATTTTAACCCTTCTTTTCTTTAGTTCTTTGGCTTTTGTCCTGTAATTTTCTCTAATCTTACATTATTTTAAGGAAATCATCAATTATAGTTAAAAGCAAATTTTAGGGTGTTACAGTAAAACAATGCTGTAAATTGTTCCTGAGATTCAATTGCATTTTAGCTTCTCAAGAATTTTTAGGATGGCATGTCTTCACTGATTTTGGCTGTGTAACTTCTCTGGCAAGTTGAATTCTCTCCTTTTCCACGCTAAAATGTTCAATGTCTGTCCTTTTGATGGGAATTTCATGATTTGCAATGCTATGATAGAATTAGTGGCTCATGGCCAATGAAAACGAGGACTAGCTTTTGATGGAACCAAAATTATCTTCCAATAGTGATAAGTATGATTATTTTTCAAGTCAATAATTTGAGTACCCACCTGTTGAAGATTGCAAATTACTTCATCTAGTCTGGATCTGGAAATTAATTTCTCATGCTTGTGATGTTAATTACCTCACAACATCAATGAGCTTGATTTATTTTTGTTTAATAGAGAAAATTTACAATGAAATGTTCTTCCAGGTATATGCAAAGATTTGACCCTGGTTTTGGGTTCAATGGGGGAGGACCTTACACTATCCAGCCTATGTACACCCCTGCACTAAATTACAACACCGAATTTACGCACCTTGGGTCCCGTCACATATCTCAGATATCTACAGAACACCAACCTCACCCTCTCCCTCAACATGTACCAGGGCCCTGGGCCGCACCATCAACCCCTGCAGGGATTGGGTATGGCCATCCTGATACTCTTATACCTCTGTTTAATCCGAATCATGTTGGTGCACGCTCCACACCTGCCATTTATCTGCATTCCTCTCAGTATCCATGTCAACACCCAGGAATGCCTTTCATCCATCCTCATGAACATGTTCAGCCTTTTTCACAGGTATGGCAATTAGAATGGCTCTATTTTCCTAGAATTAGTTGAAAAATCTCTTCCTTTTGAAATGAAAGGGGGCTTTTGGTACAATAGTAAGATGAATATTTTCAGTTTCCCTAGTTCTTGTGAGATATTTCTGTAGTTCGATGAGCCTACATGTAATATTCTACTCATTAATCATATTAGCAATCACATGTGATCTTTCTTGTCATATCTGTTTGACCAGAGGTGTCTAGTGCATCCTATGCAGTGTCCGAAATATCCTCTCTTCCTTCCCTTAAGAAAGAAAGAAACGGGGGAAAGTTTGGATTATCACCATGAATGACCCCAGCTGTTTGATGATGATAAATTTCTCCCTTCAGTAAATTTGGTTTAGTGACTTGCACTCGATGTGATTATTACTGCTTCTGTTCACAATTGTTGGATTTTGGTTGTGGTATCAATTTTTTTTCATCTCTGTGCATGTACAGTCTCATCAACAGCAACCTGATGCAAGTTTTGGTTTAGCTCGGCCCCGTTGAGGGGCTTGGGCCATGCCTGCACCCTGCCAGCTGGAACTTAGGCATGAAATATTGATGAGCTGATTCAACCCTGAATCATATACGAACTGGCAGGAGTGCAGGCATAGAGAACCGAGTTGGATTGGAGTGGACACTTTTTCTCATGAACAGACGCTGATCCATTCCACCAATCTTGGTTTTGCTTGAGGCTTCTTCATGTGGTGAAAGACGAAGAAGCTCAAGGGCTTGGCAGATGAATGTACAAGAGCTTTGTTTTGTCACTGATGATGATGAAAAAGAATCGTCAGAGTTGGCTATGTGTGTGCTCAGTCTAATTGAAGGTACATCCCTTTTGTCGCTCTGCTCTGTTGTTATTTAACTCTTGCTATCAGGCCTGGCTACGTCTTTTGCTACAAGATAAATTAATTTGCTCACCTCATCCCTACAGACTGTGAGGGCCAAGGGGGATGTGCTTGAAGGACATTTTTATCAGAGCTGGCATTTTGTTTTTGGTTCGGCGCAGCTTGGTTTTGCAGCTTACCCCTTTAAACAACTCTGATTACGACTGACTGTGACACTTGACCGCGGGAAAAATGAAGCAATTCGTCATGTATTGTAGGAACATATATTTTTGAACTGTAATAGCATCTTTCATTGTTATCTATGATTAGTGAAGTTAACCGTAATTTTTTCCTGTTTCCAGACACTTTCAGTGCTCTTTACACTAAAATTTTACACTTCTCTGGATGCCTTCTATTTTCTGCGCAGTAGCTGCCTACGCTTGTACAGTTGTACAAGGTTGGCCCTCAAGGAGCAACACTGATGCACCGCATCAGAATTTGAGAGATTGCAGGCTTGTTGGTTTATTCTCCCCTTCTCTTGGAATAATTTTTGTTATGCCCACTGATCATGGGATAGATACTGGAACGACCATTGAGGCAGCTGTTCATCAGTTGCGATTGACCTGGTTTGGTAGGTTGATTGGTGACCTAGTGCATTTCAAATCTTGTTGGGCATTAATCTGGTAAAACTAGGGGCACTTATTTATCAACAACTCGATTGGATGATTGAATGAAATATGGTCAGATCAACTTGAATTTTTTGTTCTGAAGGACCTGTTGGGGGTCTAACATTGTATGATGAACTTTATCTTTGATTGGGGGCAATAGGGAGTGATTCATCAATACTTGAAAATAATTGAAATGTGTGGACTGTCAGGATTGCAAATGCTGGAGGGACGACTGCTGGACAGCCACAATCTTAACTGGTATATGTCTCCTTCCCCTGAGAGCTCTCCCGTTTAAGCCTTATACTATGTAAACAGGAAAGAGCATCACTGGTTTGTTTCTTCTTCTGTGAACAAAGAGACTAAAAGGTCAGTGTGTTTGGATACACAAGGTATGAACGATTGGACCAAAAAGAACATGATGTTTATGAAACTCTACAGATAATGGCTTCTTTCTGCCAGCGCGCTGTCACATGAATATCAAAACCTTTCCTTTTCCCCTTCAGGTGCCGCCCGGTCTCACCGTTGTTGCCCACGCGTTATTCTCTCCGTAATAATTAATCACCTTTTCTCATCCTCTTCCGTAAGCTTCTCTGCATGTTCTCACGTATCGAGATTAAGTTATATTTTAATATCAAAAAACACATTTTCAAGAACTTTCCATTTGTTTTTAATGACTTTTAAAAATGCCCTTTTGTTTGGACTAAAAAGACAGTTTAAATGATCTTTTGAATGGGTTTTATTTCCAAAATTATCCACATTGGTTTAATGTTTTTTTTTTTTTTTTTGTGGTTTTGAGTGATTTTCATCAAAAACATACCAAGCTTTCTTATATACATTAACGTTGCTTCCACTAGTGCACAAAAGTCACTTTTACGTGCATAATGCTTACTAGTCTCGTACTTTTTACGTGCATCGCTCCTAACAAAATCCACAAGACCCTCTTTCTTTTGAATATGCCAGTGAAGATCCCATGAATTACAGACGGTTAAAGATACACGTACAATCAAGTTATTCTACATGGAAAAGGCAGACCGTGAGGGCTTTGCAGATGGGATGTCTGTTGTTTTCGGTGAACCATGTTGCCTTCAAGACCATTGTTTTGTCTTTTGTAAGCCGTGGCACGTGGGCGTGTGTGTGTGTATGTGTACACTTCTCGAATTATACGTACCATCTTCTCCCTCTCACCTCTCTTTGCATGCTCTTCATCTGTAATTCTTTTCCTATCAAGGCATACACAGGTAGGTTTTTCAAGCTCAGTTCTACATGCATAAATTAAATTCCCAGTTCCTTGTCTCCTAACAATTCGTATTTAGCTAGCCACCATCTTTGCTAATAATCCGTGATTTGGGATATTTTCAGGGGGTAATACCAACAGCTCAAGATGGAAAAGCTTAACTCACAGCTATACGCAGAACTGTTATATAATCCAACAGAATGAGATGCCAAGGAAGAAAGCTCAACGGCTAAACCAGGAGAATCAGGCGCTGCTGTCCGAGCTGAAGAAGAAACTTTCCAGCGCAACCTCCAGTTCTACAACAAATCCTGTCAAATCAAACATGACCTAATATTCGTTGATGCCTGAAATTTAGTAACCAGCCCCTCTTTTTTCTGTGTGCTTAGTGTGGGGTATACCTAGTTACATGTCCAAGCTCTTGCAAATCGTTATTTTTGGAGGTAAAAATGTGCTTATGAAGAATAGAAATATTATACGAGTAATAAATGAAATCAAGAGGTCTCTCTCTTTTATACCAAAGTCCAAACTAGTCTTCTACAGTAAGCCCGCAAACAACTTAATCCACCTCCAGCTTCTTGTCTATGCTTGAAAAGTTCTGATAGAATGCTTTGAAATACTTGTAAGCAATGTCTACATCTTCTTTTGCACATATCTCTCTCACACTGCAGTAGAAACAAGAGAGACGAATAGACAAGAATAAACCACAAGTAAAAAAGAACCCAGCATAAGCACCGTTGTCTTGTTGAGTAGCTCAGTGAAATGCAGGTGGTCATAAAATGTAATGAACTTCATGCGTTATTAGAGAATTAGTACGATACCTATGCATTGAAAGTTGAGGAATGCCACAATCAACTGTGCGGATGCCGGCACCTGAAGCAAGTATAGGACCAATGGTGGATCCACATCCCATATCATTTCTCACCACAAATTCCTGCAAGGAAGTTACCAGTAGTATGTCAGGCAAATCAACTTCATGCAGAGAGTCCAAGGTGAGGACTATAACCAGAAAGTCAAAAGGAAAATAAGAAGTCCATAATATGAAATCATGGAATCAGTATCGCTATTAATCGAGGCTACTATGCTATAGGTTGTCTTGCAGACTACCACTTACTATGGACCAGTCACTTAGTTGGGCAAAGATTCACAATTCAAAAGAAAAATAAAAAAAACCAGACCTAACCTGCTTTACCATAGACTTGAAGTGACAAACAAAACCCCCTTTATGACAGTTGTTTCCAGATTTTATAACTAGATTCCAATGGATTGAGTTCCAATGTTAAAAGTTGATTAAATCTGAGAATTCTTTTCTTTCTATCACTTTCCTCTCCCTTTGGCGGTCCAGTATTTCTAGTCAAGCCTGATTGAACACATCTTAACCTCTCTTTCAAGCCCCAACACAAATAGGAGAATAAACCTCTTTCCAACCAACCAAATGGTATCTGACACTTCCCTATGCCATCCCGAAACAAAGATTTTTGTTTCTTAAGCAACTAGGAAAGCGAAATTTCTATTCATAATATTGAAATAATGACTTTTGGTGTTAACCAAAATTGACAATTTGATGCCTTCCCTCGGCCTGACATTCAATTCAGTTCACCTGTGCTCAAGCATTTAAAAATCATTGAATCCCTAGCAGTACCAACGAAAAGTACAAGTGAAAAAATTGCTTCTCCTTGCTGACAATTAAATATCAACTTTTCTAGTGTCCAGCATGCTCATATATTGACCATAACATGAAACTGCTTTATAGAGTAGACAAAGGGTTGGATTGCCTCATTTCAATAGGCAATTACCTGAGATGGAAGGTTGTGGATTTTGCCAACTTCTTTAAAAAGAAATGCCGTGACTCCACTGGTAGCATACCGCTGATTTGCGTTGTGCTTGATAACAAGTCCCTTTTGCATTTCAGGCCGATGGTGTTCTTCATGCTTTTCCATAAAATTTGGGTGTACTCCATGAGCCATGTCAGCAGATACTACAGAGAGAAGATTCCAAAAGAATTTTTAAAATTTCTGTCAACATAACTGATTGCAGAAAAGAAATACTAGAAACTGATAAGAATTTAATCCATTCAAATACTGCCAAATGAATTATACCAAGAAACGACTGCCGAATAGCACGCTCAATAGCCCCTTCATTAACATTATTACGAGCCAAGCACCCAGCAATTCGTTTCATAGCCTGAAACATGGTCGGTGCACCAGCTCCCTGAACTGAACCTGAACCCACCTAAACATCAATAGTTAGGAATAACATTTGTGAATCGGCACAAATTGTAAAAGGAATGTGCTTGGAAACTGCCATAGAACATGAAACGGTGGACTCCACTACTTTCTTTCTACCAATAATAAAGAGACTCTTGATGCCTATTAACAATAATCCAAATGCCTTCCACTGAGTGTCAATAGAAATGGACTTCATGGAAGATAGTTATAGCTCCTTACCATAAGAAACTGTGTCATCGCAACTATTTTCTAATTAGCAAGTAAAAGTCCATTAGCTAGCCAATGACAGCTCATTTCAGTTCCTATCAATCCACAGGTATACAGGGAAGAAATAAATCTGTGTGTTGTGTCACAGGGTGTCAGAAGAATTACCTCTTCATTATCAAATAAAGCAATCATCCGGACTGCAGTGTCATTTGATAAATCACTGGATGATTCACATGAATCAATAAGAGCTCTTAATGCACAATAACTTGAAGCAAGGTTGTCTAGCCTTCCAGAAAAAATGAATTCATTGTTTCCACCTCCAAGGCAGCTGGGTTGAGTATCACAAACATTCAACTCTATACTCACTATGTCGTCAATGCTGCAACTCAGCTCATCTGATAAAACCTGAATTAAAATAATTGATAAACTTGATGAAAAGTGCTGAAATCAGCTCATGCAGTTGATGCAACATCATACAGCACCAGCTCATTTGATTGGTTCATCAGAATACAGAATCAGCTCTCATGCAACTGATGATCATTATGATCTTGAATTAAAGGTAGATGATAAAAAAACCAGCACACCTGCTATTTGGCAGATTGATACATGAAATTTTGCAAAAGAGGAGATGGACAGTCTTATTAGCTGATCCATGAAAGTTATAATGGGG
>Ga0307509_10008451_pt1 | contig 13122 bp, 13 predicted proteins | sample 10_EM_MG_FD_202245 | JGI IMG/M metagenome (GOLD analysis project Ga0307509, IMG submission 202245) | Populus trichocarpa ectomycorrhiza microbial communities from riparian zone in the Pacific Northwest, United States - 10_EM | ecosystem: Host-associated > Plants > Roots > Unclassified | place...
TTCTACTTCGACAACCAACTTTTCCTCGAGAGAACTAAATTGAGTGAAGCTTCGAGCTTAACTATATTAAGTTTTACCGTTGATTCTTCTGAATTATTTTACCTCATCTTTATCTTCTACTTTGAGAGTTTGGTGTGGTCGCAACCTTAGAGTTCACCTCTCTATAGGGTGCCCCCGTAACAGAATGAAAGAATGAATGAACAGGCAACCAAGTCAATAAGTGAATGATCACCAAAATGATCAACAATCTCATAATAATAATAAATAAATTAAACAGTAGAAATAGAAATAATAACAACTTGTACTTTGTATAACCTCCCCTGGGTTCAAACACTGCAGCTACCTTGTCAGGCATTGATTTCCACAACTTCTCAAAAAACTCCTCAGGCATTGTGTAACGACCCTAGGATAGGTAGCTACAATCACTATCACCTTAGCCCAAATGGTATACGAAGGGGTAACCATAGGTGGTAGGGTCTCATATACTGAGTATATACATAGCTGGTAAACCTTGGACAAGGCCTAGGGAATAGTTGAGTAGCCTTGGGTACTCTATTAGGCAGGGTAACCTTTCGGGAGAACATTCGCATAAGATCAAGAGAATTATGGGAATGTTACACGGACCTCCGAGACGACTTTTGTCGTCAACTGGAGGACTTCCGGAGTGGTTAATGGCATAGAAGGACAAAGTTACCATACCTTGGGAATTTGGTCATTATGCCCATGGACCCCAGTTATCCTACTGAGGTGTCCAAGTTACCCTACCTTCACCAGCAAAGTCATCCTAGAACTTAGAGGTTGATTGCCTCACATTCTATAGGCTCTTAGATATTCTTGGGCGCACACGCATCTGCGGGGGGAGGCCTCACGCCTGTGTAAGGGTGGCCCGAACAAGCTATTGAACTTGGGCGGGTTATGCCAACACCCCCCACTGGCCCAAGCGTTGGGACGGCGCGTCATAGGCAGACGGCTGTGTAGTGGCTCGTTTGCTAGTTACAAGAGGTCATTGGAGCAGCTGCTGTAACACCGTATAAGTCATCGCCAGCCGTCCGACTGAATGTCGTTCGCAGGATATATACGAGGAGTATGGGTAACCGCCACAATTGGGGTCGCCTATAAATGGTCTCTCCAGCACCTAGGAGTCTACCATGGCCCACGGGTAGTAGGGCAGTCTTCCTAGCGGTGGTTAGGTAGTCCACGGAGGCCAGGGTGCTTTCGGGACAAACATCTCAGTAACCAGCCAGTACCTTCTCCCCTTGATTGGTAGCATTACTATGGGTTGTTATTGGACTCTAGAGGTATGAGTCTTATCACGGGAGAGTATGTCACAAGGGGCTGGCTATGGGTAGCACCCACTTAGCCAACCATTGGCTACATCTCACCGGGGAAGCTTGCATGTCTATTTATCACATTGGATAAGTCGCGTAGATTAAATGATGGACTGCATAGCTTGTATAGACGTAACTACCACTGGGCCAGTGAGTCCACCACCTAGGTATTGATTCCGGTTGTTATCATAACAGTTAGCCATAGGTATGACTTCGATAGGAAGTGTTTTTCCACCTGCGGTTGTATTGGAGATGCATGGCAGAAACTCATATCCTATTGACAGAGTTATGTCTACCCGAGTTGGTCCGACACTTCCGGCAGGATAAACCCTGATGGAGGGTAGACCTCGGACACACCGTGAGCAGGACAGGGTGCTCGCACAAGGTCGGAAGTAGTGGTGAATGTCAAAGGCTTAAATCTGATATCTACTTAAGTTTAAGCGTTTGGCATTCTATTTCCACAACCCACTTTTCCTTGAGAGAACTTAATTGAGTGAAGCTTCGAGCTTAACTATATTAAGTTTTACCGTTGATTCTTCTGAATTATTTTACCTCATCTATATCTTCTACTTTGAGTGTTTGTTGCGGTCACAACCTTAGAGTTCACCTCTCTACAGGGTTCCCCCGTTACACATTGTGTCTCAAACCAATGGTAATATATGTTCAAGCCTCTTCATTATTGCCTCCTTTCCTTCTGGGGTATCTCTAATCCTTGGATACTGCTGGTGTAATCGCTTTTTAAGCTCAACCCATGCATGCTCAATAGGATCCAAATCGGGGGAATAAGGGGGGTCTCCTCAATCTCAATACAATTTCTCTCAAACCAAGCCATAACACCATTCGCCTTGTGAACAGGAGCCTTATCTTGCTGAAAAAGAATATCTTTCATACCAAAGGAAATCATTTGATCAATAACATCAAAAAGATGCCTTCATAAAAGTCTAACATACCTGGTCTTATTGATATTTTGAGTAATGGGAACCAAAGGACCTTTTCTCCTACCCCAAAAGCAACCCCAAACTATATGAGATATTCCCTTATCCTTTTCTTTTAGATGAATGCACTCAGCTAGCCACTTTTCTCCAGGTTCCCTGACAACCTATTATTGTCTTGGATCTTTGGATTTCTCCACACTGCATTCATGACTCCAAATAACTCCTTCAAAATCTTCAGCTATCTAATTCTTATGAATCGTAGCCCACTTCAATCTCTTAGCTATATGCTCAGCCTTGAGTCTCTGCCTGGATTTTGTTAGCCATTTCTTGATATTGGCTTCTCTGAGTACTTTGTCTACTATATTATATAATGTTAGCTATCTGAAGTCATATGCTATCACTCAGGATAGTACAAAAATTCTGTGTTTTTTGGTATTACCTGTAGAAAGTGATACACCAGGTGCATATTTATCCCGGAAGTCACATTGCGTAATTTTCCGATTGGACTTAGCTGCTGGCATACTTGTGCGACGCTGTTCACCACTCAGAAGGGAAGGGTGACCAGGACGAGGAATGTTATCTAGAGATACGCATTAACATGCGCGGGCAAGGAAGCTTTTAATTGTAGACCAAGGATATCCAGCAATTTGAGCCACAAGGGCTATATTCCGGAGGCAATGGAAAAAGGCAACAATCATGCCCTTTTCAACACTGGTCATTTCTCTCCTTGATCTCTTAGGAGCAGGTTTATTTTTTGAAGAAGGCTTCACATATCCAGAAGGGTTAACTATAGTTGAATGAGGTTCGACGGGCGGGTACACAATCACTGGGGATGGGTGGGCACACAATTAGCCATTGCAACGAATTTCATGATCTGGCATTTTGGGCAAGGCAGCTGACTAAGCCATCACAAAGACTTATAAAGAGTGGCTATAAGAAAAGACAAAAGAAAAAGGAAAGAGAGGAAGGAGGAAAAAAGAAAGAAAAAGAAAAAAAGAAAAAAAACTACCATGGATCTATTTGAATCGCCCAATATGCATAATTCATTCTATTCTCCTTGTGGTACCTATTCAGAGCAGGTTTAGACTGTGTTGGTGGAAATCGCTAGATGTTATGATGGTTATGCATAACACGCTTGATTGTTGAACAGGCAGCTTTAATATTAAGCTCTTTGGCAAGTTGAGGAAAGGTTTTTTGATACCTTTCAGGACTATCCTGCAAGGCCTTCTTCAATGCCAGACACTTCTCAGATGACTCCGGAATAATTTCCGGCCAGCCAGGACAGTCAAAGCTTGCAAGAACTGTATAGAGATCATGAAAGTTATTGGGATCTCTTGCCCACATCTATATATTTTAGCATATCATGATCACTAACTCGACAGAAAACAGTTATGGGAAATAGTGAATAGTGTCTTTTTTTTCTTTATTAGCTACTTTCTTACCTTGGCATTCATGCAAATTTGTCATGCCGAAGCTGGATTGACAAAAAGGCACTCAGATATCTCGATCCAGAACTTCGTGGTGAATAGGTGAAAGGTGAGTATAGCGGAATGGATCTCAATTGAGATCTCAGATGCTTCTCGTGTACGGCCCATCGCTCTCTTAAGGTAAACCAAACAGACAAGTATAGAAGTAAGGCAACCTTCATGTTGGTGAGAAGTTGAGTTGCAAGCGGACACTCTGGGAGGTTATCGATGCCGGGCAGGAGGAAAATGTTGTGATGACGATATTCTGCCCGTTGCTCCCTTGCTGCTTTTAGTCCTCATTTCATGTGATTAATATCTCTATCGGTGGTGCTCGTGCATAGTACCTTGCCGGGCACATCGATTTGAAAGATTGTGCCATGACACAAACTCTGGTAACTTAGTGCCAACAACGCTAGCTGTATGGCAGTCCAGAGTTGCGCGCCGTATCCGGTTCAGGACCTTTCTGGATAGCGAGATTCAACCTTATTTTCATTCATGCCACCTACGACCAACTAAATGGTATATGAGGCGTCCCAGGACACCCTCCCCGGGCCTGGGCCCCCTAAAAAGAAATCCAACACCCCGCTGCCATGCCTATCCAACAACCGCCTACCCGCCGGTGCCTCCTGTACCGACACCAACCGCGCACCAAAACAAAATCCACCCAGGGCCACAGGCGCATACCCCAAAGGGGCTACCCATTAGAGAGAAAAGAAACCAACAATGGCGGGAGACAACCATTCTGAGCTTGGCGCTTAACATGACGGGATACAGCTACCCTACTCAACCAAAAACACAATCACTACCGCGGCCTAAAAGCCACCACGCGAACCCCCTTCCACAAAAGATACCTGCCCAGGAAAGGAAGACCCAATCAGGAAGGAGGAACACACAGTTGCAATGGCTGCATGCACCCCCTGCAAGACTGTAGATCAAACCAATCCCACCATGCCGCCGCACCCCACACCAAAATTTGCCACAAGGGCCAAGAAGGAGGGCGTGAAATTTGGGGTCTCTGGCATGCCCCACCCTTTGGGGTAGCAAAGGGACCAGAGAAGATCGTGGATAGACTTAGCGGCGACCAAACTCTAAAAGGGCTCAACTATTGGAGTTGTGTTCATGTATGACAAGGCAGTGTCGAGGAAGCAAAGCCCCAGCGACAATGGGAGGGTCGACCACAAGGGCCTAAAGTAGTCCACCCCTACTGCAAACCGTTATCCTAGCCGTCTGAACAGCGCAAGACAGAGGAAGTAAAGTCCAGAGTTAAAGACATAAAGCCATTGTGAGAATGGCGACAAGGGCGTTGATTGCCTCATCCCCCCTGCGGCCCCGCCAAGACTTCGATGAAACGAAGGGGATAGCGGGGTGCCTGTGTACTGGACACCTATAATCCCTTCCTTAGTTACTGTGATCTCTGGGGAGCATTAAAGGTCCTATTTCAGACTATAGGCACTGTCCAACCTTAGGGGACGCACTTTCTTGGCAGAAAACCGGGTAACACCAAAACAGACTTTACTGAACTCATGCCGCCGTGGTGAATGGAAACACCCGAGGCGACACTTTCAGTTGGGTGGCGCTAGTATCGGATGCCACACTTTTTGTCACGCGGGGGTGGCTCTTCCTTGAGCAATCGGTGCCATGGCCCAAGATCGCATAACAATCGTCTCCCCTTGATTGGCTCAAGCGTCCCAAGTTCCTATCTTGCCTGCTCAACTTTCCAGGACAAAAATATTTTCGTCCTCCATCCCAACATTCAGCTACCCATTATAATATTTATACAATTGACACAAAAATTCCATTCACTCTATTAACTATGATCACTCCGGTGACTCCCCTCTCTGCGGGCGCGGAACCGTTGCCTCTTCACGAAGCCTTGTCTGGGATCACGGGATCCATTTCACTGGTGTCATGGATCTTTCTCTTGGTAAGTAAATGCTCAATTCCTCCAGGTCTTGAATCCCCCTATCTCATAAACCCTCCGGCATTCGATGCCCGTGCTCAAGTTGATTCCCTGCTAATACCCTTCCGGCTTCAGGTACCACAAGTTATCGAGAATTACAGGAATGGTAGCGCCCAAGGAGTTTCTGTTGCATTCGTTACCATATGGCTTCTCGGGGATATTGCTAATTTAATTGGTACAACTCCCGCCGGTTCCTTGCAGCTTTATAACTTTTATATTATGCAGTTTTCCCCTACCCCGAGCTAACATCGCTTACTCCGGATTTCCAGGTGCCCTGTGGGGCCATTTGCTCTCCACAATTATATCCCTCGCGATCTATTTCTGCCTGTCAGATATGATCCTACTTTCTCAGACAATATACTACAATCATGTCACCGAGGTTCTTGCTACTCGAAGTGAGCACACTCAAAGCTCGTCTTCTGTAGATCCCCAAGGCCCAACCCAACCACTGCTCGACCGCCCCCACCGCAAGAGCTCAAGTGCAATGTCACGTCATCGCCGATCTAGCGCAAGGCGCCCGGACTCTCTATCAGCTATTCTCGAGAAAAAAACGAGTGTCAGGATGGCCATCTCGAGAAATATCTTGGCTATAGCGGGTATCTGTTTTGCGGGGACATTGGGTTGGTTCGTCGCCTGGAAGAGTGGTGCGTGGTCTGCCACTGAGAGTGATGATAGCCAGGAAATGCCACGAGGTGCTGAGATTCTTGGATACTTAAGTGCTTTATTATATCTTGGGTAAGCTATGCTTATAATGGGGGTTTTCTTTCTAATATCACTTACAGGGCGCGGGTTCCCCAAATAATTAGGAACTACCACAACAAATCGTGTAGCGGTTGGTAGCTTGCTTCCGATCATCCCTTAGACACAATGCTAATGGTTTGATGAAGGACTCTCGTTGCTCTTTTTCCTACTCTCTCTCCTTGGAAATCTCTCTTATGGCGCAGGGGTATGGCCCCTCATCCCGTCCCTAAGGAATTCAATCTCGCTCACTTTTAGTTAGATATTATTTCATTCTAGCGACCCTACATACATCAAGGACAACCTTCCCTGGCTAATCGGGAGCTTAGGAACAATGTCTCAAGACGTCATTGTAGGAACCCTCTTCTCAACATCTAGCATCCCTTACTAACAGCCACAGATTTTCATCCAATTTCATGTCTATTCCAGAAACCCCAGGGAAGCTCCTGCAGTCGATTCTGTCGTAGGATAAGATGGAAATTAATTATCCGAATATTTTAATCCGGAATCCTGTTAAGAGACCTGATAATCGTACTCCATACCCCTCTTGTTATTCTTTGTCACTGTGCTATGCCGGCTTTTTTTTTAGAATTTTCAAAGGCTCCATTTCCGCTTTTTATTTTTATTAAATTTTACAATCTTTTCTGTGATAATGATCGTTCTAAAGCCATGACTGTAATTAAAGAGGAATGAGGGGGAAAGAAAGGAAAAAGAACTCCTGTGATGAACCCAAGTCCAATTTTCTTAGACCCTATGGTTCTGTTCACTGCCATGCGAGTCGATCAATTATTACCAATTGACCGCTCGAAGTCGCCCCCTGGCGTTCTACCTGAATGCGCCACATAAACTCGCGGCGGGAGGTATGTCGGGAAGAGTGATAACCGACATAGTCTACCCCGACGCGAGTTTATAGGCACATCTCATGCTTCAAGAAAGGCTTGGCGTAGTACCATGTCACGGGTTGTTAGGGATTGTCCCGGGACTTTCGACATTGCTTGGCCCGCTCGATTGCGAGTACTCGTATGATAGCAGACTAACATTCTGGAGAATCAGTCATCCCACCACCAAACCTCTGATCCTCCAATACGGATAACAATGGAACAAAACACACAAACCGTGACCGCCCCAAACCCTGGTAAGCATTTTGCCTTGAGTCTTTAACATACCCACCCCCCCCCGCATTGGCGAGATTTACTCCCCACAGCCCCCCCTCCGCGGTTCTCTGCTGATCACGATGGGGATCCCACATATAGCACCAAGCATGAAGAAGGGGAATAGGAAGAAGAAAGACGGTGGTAATACTAACGAGAGACCTACAGCTATGCCCTATCAAGACGATCCAAATGATAGAGGTGACAATGATACCCAGGTCATGTCGGCTGACGAAGCGCAGAGCTCATCTGGTGCTACGGTTGTTCACTGTCTCTGCCCTGATCTCAAAGGCGTCTATTAATCGCTGTGACAGAACGGGAGAAAAAACAGAGTATCGAATAATCATAAGGGCTATCCCTCAGCGTTCGATGCCGATGGAAACGACAATGAGGCCACAAATAATTCTACGGGGAATAGCGAAGCCGTGAATGCAAGACTACGTGAAGCACTAGAAAAAGAAAGGAGGAGATCTAGTGAGTTAGAAGATTTACTGGAGAACATGAAGAAGGAAGCTGTGGAAGAAAGAGAATTTAAAAGCTCTGGGTCTGCGAAGGAACCTGCTGTCCAAGATTCGCTCAAAAAACGCATCAAGGATCTGGAGATTGAGCTCTCGACGCAGCAAGCAGATACTACAGCACTCCGCAAATCTTTTGTAGACCAGAAGGAAGCGAGTGCTAGAGACTTAGAAGGCGCAGAAAAGCTAGTAGCGAAGGTGCAAGAGGAAAAGCAAACTCTCGATACCCAATACAAGACACTTCTTGGAAGAGTCGCAACCATCAAGAGTACCCTTGGTGAGAGGCTAAAGTCGGATGCCGTAAGTAAGAACTAACCCACAAGTTCGGAGCACTAGCGCTAATCTCATGACACACAGGAAGAACTCGAGCGCTGCAGAGCTATGGTAGAGGAGCTGGAGGACCAAAACCGGAGCCTTAATGAGAGCATTCAAGATCTGCACGGTCAATTGGGGAAATCGCAAGAGACCAGTAAGGAAACATCAAAAGAGTTAACTATTCTCCGAAACCGCATGAACCTTTCTCAACAAAATTGGGCAAAGGAACGAGAAGACTTGACCGGCGCGGAAAAAATCCTACGCGAAGAATATGAAACTACTAAGCGCGCCATGCAGGATTGGGAGGTTATTGCTCTCGAGGAGCGAGCCGTTCGTGAGTCGTTAGAAGAACGGCTTGTTGAGCTTGAAGATCAGATATCCACTCAGAAAGTAGCATATGCCAGGGCTGTCGCGGAGAGAGAGAGAGAATCTAACGTAGTCTCTGGCTTGCAGAGATCCCTACAAGATATACAAAATAGTATGTGGAGATGCTACTTTTCCCTCTTAGGTCTCTCTTTACTTACCTGCTTGGGGGAAAAAGCTCGTAAACAAGAACTCAGGGATGTTGTTGAGAGTACGCAAGCTCAAATATCTCAACTAACCCAGAAAGGAGAGATCTTAGAGAAGCGTGCAGAGGGAGCAGAGGTCCCGTTTGGACAAAATATCTAAATTACTGTCGATATGACTGACTAGAGCCACAGTCTCAACTACTTCAAGCACGACAAGACCTCGAGCGCGTTCTGCCCTTCGAAAAAGAAGTTAAAGAGAAGGGCCTTTTGCTTGGAAAGCTTCGGCATGAAGGTATATCTTATATAAGTCTTACGCAAAACATCCTGACACATATTACGCCGCGCAGCCGTTACATTGAACGATCATTTGCGAAAAGCTCTTCGGATGCTCAAGCGTGATAACGCAGACGATAAGATTGACAAGTCACTAACCGGAAACCTCATATCCGTGATACTAGCAGCTAATATGAGCATAGGCAACTAGTTACCAATGTCTTTCTCCAATTTGTTAGCATTCAGCGGGGTGATGCAAAGAAATATGAGGTACTACAGCTGATCGCTTCTGTCCTTGACTGGAATGATGGTATGACGCTACCCCGCCGCCCCAGTTGCATTTATTAAATAAAAACTCCTTGACAGAACAACGCGAAAAGGCTGGGTTGGTTCGACCAGGCACTGCGGCAAATGCCTCCTCCAACAATACTCTTAAAACACCCCCGTTATCCCCATTCCATCGTTCCCCAAGCACACCTATCCTCGGCGACGCCTATGATGGAAGCAAGGATGTAAGCTTCCTTGTGTCTTCCCAGATTTGATTTTCCAGATTGCTCACCCGCCTCTAGTTATGGACATCCGTGTTTGGTTCTGAAAACGCATGATTTACTTTTCCCTCTGTCTTAGCATTCTCTCACTCTTCCCACTACGCACTTCTGCACTCTGTAAATATACCGGGGATAGAAATAGGAGTTCTTGGATCTGTTGCTAACTGTCTTGTTTTGTTTTCCCTTCTTTCTCCTTGTTACCGCAGTATGATACATGTTTCTTTGGTTTCTGTTTATTTTTTTCCCTTCGGAGCATTGTTTAGGCGGCCAAAGGCTTTACGATCCATTAGGCTGCTCTACCAGGGTGCTTCCTCGGTTTCCTTACAAAAGTGGCTCGTAATAATCGTAAACCCAGCGGTAGAATCTACCGCACGCCCCTCGAAACAGATACCTTGAAGCCAAGGGGGTGTTTGCCAGACCGTTATTTGAAATAATCGTTATTTCAAAAGACGTTTTGGACGAAATCATGTGTTGAAATAACAATTGGGTTTGGCAGGTTGTGGTTTGGAAACAGCGTAAAACCGTTATTTGTATAATGAACATGTTTTGAAATAATGTAAACTCAGGGTCCGTTTACTCGCGACATGGGTAAAGTATTGGAACAAACGGGGGGGCCAATGACTGTGCAAGGAAGAAAAAAAACACCGGTTATTTTCCTTCTTGGGTATCTTGGGAGCTGAATGAAGGAAATTTAGCATTGGCCATCTTGACCCTAGCTTGTTCCAATACTTTTTATCTTTATCTTTATTTTTTTTATAAAACTTTTTCCATTTCATGGGCTATCTGCTACACTAAAGCGTTGCCAAGGTATCAGACAAAACAAATTTACTCCCTTCCTACTAGAAATCTGCCCATCTCATATGTCCTTATAAGATAATAAGACTTGGGATATGTCTTACCATCTTACTACCAACATTTGATACAGGCCCATACCTATCATCCTCATCCTATATTGCCCAATACCGCCAAACCCTTTCTCTCCTTTATCTCCTCAAATCTCTTCTCCACCCTCTCATAACCCTTCCCTTTCTTTAACAATTCTACTCTCTACTCCTTACTCTTCTCATCCCTACTCATATCCATCTTCAATCCCCTGCCCCCCAACCCCCCCCTTCCTCTCCCTTCTCTCTCTCCCTTAATCTCTTCATCCCTATTCTCACCCCTCTCTCCTTTTCTGTTTTCTCCAATCTCTTCTTCTCCCTTCTTCCCTTCTCCAACCTCAACCTCTCCCTCCTCTGCTCTTCTCCTTCCTCTACCCCCCTCTTCTCACTCTTTTCCTTAACCCTTCTTCTCACACTTTCTAATATTTCCCTCCTTCTCCTCTCTGTCCTCTCTATTATCTATCCACTCCTAGCCTCTACCCTTTCTATTAATAAACTCCCCTTCCTTTCTTCTTTCTTTTTTCGCCTACTTTTTTCCTGCTCCCTTTTCTACCAACTCACCCTTTCAGCAAACTCTAACATCCTTTTCACTCCATCTTCACTAAACAAAAAAAAAACTCCATCTCTATCCAACCTTCACCTGATATCAAACCTCTCCACTACCCTTTCCACATCTACTTTCTTTCTCTCTCCCACCTCTTATAATACAGTAAAAAGTTATTCATATTCTCCCTCTCTCCACACTCGTACCTCTCTATATTTGCCTTATACCTCATACCCCCCAAAGCTCTACAATTTGTTCTTATTCACCCCAACAATCTACTCTTCCACCTTTCACTCTCATGTTCCAATTCCCCTTTACCTTCTACTTCCTAATATTCTTTCCCTTTCCTTTCTCTTTTCCAAAACCTCCTTCAACCCCTTCTCTCATTCTCCTTTCTCCACTACCCCCACCTTCCCCAACCTAACACCTTCCCTAACACTTAACACTCTTTATCATTTCTACCGCTTTCAACCGCCAAATTGTCTACATACTCATTCTCCTCTATCCTCTTATTACTCGGCACTTATACAAAAACCACCTCTTACCCTTTCTTTATCCACATTTCTTCTACTTTTCTTACCTCTTATTCTCCTTCACTACAAAAACCTCTTCCCTTTCTCAAACACTTCATCACTCTTACATTATCTACCCTCACTACCAGCTTCCCCCTATGTTCCCTATATACTCCCTCTACTTTCTCTAACAACCTCTACATATCATACAGTTTCTCTATCATAACTGTCAATCCTCTACCCACATTCACTCTCCACTTACTTACCAACACCTCTTCTTCCCATAAACCCCTGCCCAAACCAATCCTCCCACTCTCTCCACTTGCATCACTACAACCCACCACTCATTTCTTTAACCTTTACTTTCTACCCAACTCTTACCTCTTCTTCGCCACTTCCTTGCTACAGTTCACCACAACCTCTCACCTTCCTCTCACTTCCCTTTCCTTTTCAACCTCCCCCCTTTCCCCTTCCAACTTATACTTCCTCACCCCCTATATCATCCTACCCAGCCTTCCTCCTTCATACACTTTCCTATTTCTTTCTTCCCTCTCTCACTTCTCCCTATATACTCCTCCCTTTCCCTTCCTCAATAATCTCACACTCTATCTTTCTACCCGCTTGTCTAATTCCCATTCCACTCTCTTCATACAACTCTTCTAATGTAGTATCTACCAGTATTGATCTCACTGCTACTAAAATCCTCCTTACCCCTCTATTTAACCACCCTTGCAACATCCTCCTTATATTTTCCTGTTCATAGCAATACAACTATATCTCATACATTACTGACTGCTTCACCACCATTTCCTATATTGTCTTCAATTCCTTCACCCCCATCCCTCTTCCTCCTTTCCCCAATAACTTTTACATTAAATTCTACCTCTTTTCACCTATCCTTAACCCCTTTAGCACATGCTCCTTCTATCCTGCATTATTCTGTAACCACACACCTAGTACTCTTACCCCTACTTTCAATCCTATATTTTCTCATAACCATCTCACACTTCTATCCCATCTCAAACTACTCTCACTAATCCACATATACACCAACTTTGACGATTGCACATCCATCTCCCATCTCTCCAAACCCCGTGTTAGATGGTAACCTATCTCTAAGACTTTATGAGATAGCTAAGGCCGATTATCTTTATCATAGAAAGAGATTGTCTAGGAAGGCTCAAGTAAAGTGTGCGTATCAAAGTAGATAGATTGATTACAGATTTTGCTAGTGTAAAACTTATTATATTGATAAGATCTCTTCTCTAGTTGTAACGACCCTACGATAGGTAGCTACAATCACTATCACCTTAGCCCAATTGGTATACCAAGAGGTAACCAGAGGTGGTATGGTCTCGTATACTTTATACAAATAGCTGGTAAACCTAGGATAAGGCCTAGGCAACTGTTGAGTAGCTTTGAGGTACTCTACTAGGCAGGGTAACCT
>Ga0307509_10008452_pt1 | contig 13118 bp, 8 predicted proteins | sample 10_EM_MG_FD_202245 | JGI IMG/M metagenome (GOLD analysis project Ga0307509, IMG submission 202245) | Populus trichocarpa ectomycorrhiza microbial communities from riparian zone in the Pacific Northwest, United States - 10_EM | ecosystem: Host-associated > Plants > Roots > Unclassified | place...
TTATACCGTTGTTACATAGGCCACTAAAAAAAAAAAAAAAAAACCGGCGCGTCACACTTGCTTTTCCGTCACACTTGCTTTTACCGACTATGAGCGACAGCGAAATAGGAGGGGAACCGGCTATTAGTAGCAATGCAAAATATTAGGACTGTCAACGCCGTACGGTAGCGACTGTGGATTGATGTTGCACTTTAGGAGAATCCAGTGTTACCAACGGGCCAGGCCAAGGCAGGCCACTACGGAAAATGGCATGAGCCAATATAGGCCGAATTCGATCGGCCTACGAAAGCCTCTCAGGCCTGATAGGCGCCTATAGGCTCGGTAATTAGCACTAAGAGTAGATCACTTTAAGGGTATCCCAACCCCCTCCCTTCTTTCAAGTTTCTCCCCTTTGATTTTTTTGTCACCCCCCCTTCGGCCACGGGTATTGCTTCTTAATTAATCACAAAACGAGTGATACTAACTCAATAAGTCTTAAAAATTCACTTCCAGAGCCACCAGCACAGTCCTATCCTACGATCATCAGTATTCTCAACGGGGTCCGCCAGCCCTGAAGGAGGACCGTGGTGGACGACTTCGTATTGTCCCGTCCGGTCTTTTTCCAAACTTGCCCTGCCACCCACCGCCAAGGACTAGGGGCCCCGCCGTCCCCCATAGGAAATGTCTCATACTTGCACTCGCTGCCGTCCCCCGCCGTCCCCGGCAGTCCCCCACAGCCCCCCCGTCCCCCTATTGTCCCTGGTGTTCAAGTCATCAGGGCTCACTCACTTTTTTCCTACCATTATTTATATTTTCCCCCCCACGCATTGGTATTGTGCCTGCTACCGTGTTTTTGGTGTTCTTCCTTGCCGCTTTCTGCCCTCTACTATAACTCAGTCTGGACTGATAAAACCGGAGGTAAAAATGCAACTTAGTCGCTATCACAGATGCCAGGGTTGTAATTTCGCTGGGGTTGATTTCGCTAAAAACTTTCCCTATCGCAGGGTCTTGTACACAAGAAGATATCAGGAATCAGGGAGTTGAATTTCGTGCTTCATTGTTATTTCCATGGTCTGCCATATATCTTTAGTATGTTCCACTTCTAGCGATCATGCGATATTGGGGAGATACTGAGGGTCCACCCCCCATTTGTAGAACAGTATAACACGCTTCTTTTATTATATATCGCACATATTCATTCTTCCGTCTGGCACGCGAAATAATTGAATGGAGCAAAAACTCTGCCCGGCAGTCCCCGGGAGTCCTCGGTAGTCCGGCACGTTCCCCTACGCCAATTTGTCTTATCATACATTGTAGGGCCCGCCGTCCTTAACAATGACTGCCGTCCTGAGGTTTTCCGGACGGGAACGGACCGCATTTTGCCGTCCCGTCCCGTCTAGGGCTCTTGGCAGTCCCCCCGCCGGGTCCTGCGGGGGCCCCGGACCGTTGAGAACACTGTGCACCAGCCTTGCGACAAAAGAATCGGGCCCCCATTAGGTTTCTATTACAGAGAGCCCGTCCTCGATATTCAAAATGGTCGAATGTACTTCACCGAAATGGCAGCTGGGATGGATAGATAGCGCGCAAAAGCCTTCTCTTCGTTCGTGCTTGCTAAACTAGTGGTAAGGGCGGAAGTATATATCAAAAAACAAACCAGGATCTGATCCTTCTATCGATCACCACACATGTCCGCTTTCTTTCCCCATGTTCCATATCCCAAAGCAGAAACAAAAGAAAGAAACATTCTGCAGGATCTCTGAACAAAAGGAATGCATCACAAAGACTCCCCCGCTCTCGTGCCCCTTTGATCCAATGCCATACTCTTATGCCTTCATCTCCATAGCGGTCATGTGTTCCTTTAACAGTCCATGTCCTTCCACTCAATCAACGGAAAGATATTTCCCTAGCTTCCGCACTTACATAAAACAAAAGAAACTCTAGCATGATAGCGACACTCTGATAGCAGCTCGCTCACAACCCAATGATAGCTGGGGTGGCGTGGGTAACGGCGCGAAGCACGGAGAAAAGCACATAGGTGGTGGTTCCGGTATATGATGATAACGATGTGGATGTTCGATGTATGATACAGGAAGCTCTCTACTGGTAGCTCAGACTAGATACAGAAGAGAGCGCACAAACACACAAAACAGGAAAAATCCACACAACGGGAAAAACCCCCAAGTGGCAGTCACGACCCTAAACCAGTCGTACCCCAAACTAACTATCATACCCTAACAACTATGGGATTCCAGCTATCATAGCATGCCCAGCAGAATTAACTGATTTCCAACAGTTCTTAGACATGCAGAAATTGCCAGACAGGTAGAACATTGCCTTTTAGGATCATGGAGGATCATGGGTATCAGGACGGTTCTAGATCGCCGGAGATTACTAGGGTTTAGCATTGATGAGATCAGTGTGTTTCATTGAAGTTTGTTGAGTTTTTTTTTTTTAGAGTTCTGTGGTGTCGTTAACTATACTAAAAGTGGATCGACGACGATAGTGACAACGAAACACGACGAGTGACGAGCGGTGAAAAGAAAACGAAAACGCCAAGCAACTCACAACGAAAACAATCGCACTCTCAGGTACCGGGGAAAAATTTTCATTCAATAACAACCACCGACTCACGTTCAACGATGGTTCCAATCAACTAACTAATAGGCGAAGACAGGAGTATATATCAACAATAACACCCTATCCCCCCATGAGCCAGTAGGTACACCTATGCTGCTCCATGTGAGTCTCCCATTCCCCTCTCACGACTCCCGGGCTGACAAAAGAGAAAAACAAACACCACTGCTCACAGCATCCGCATATGTTCCCTCCGGGTGTAAACCCCCTTTACATTTTTTTCGGCTTACAGCCGTTTCGCTTCCCTTCCGATGGCTGCATTCCTGCACGGGAAATACTTTCCACAAACACACACCCGAAGCCGTAGCCATATGCTCGAACCCTCAGCGCATTTCCGAAGCCACAAACATGCGTGCTCCCGAAAGCTATCTGAACAATAAAGGAACTATCGTGAGAGTATGGCGAGTAGCATCATTTCCAACAAGTTATACGAGGGGTATATCTCCTGACCTGTTCTTCGTTAACAGGGGGGCCGGTCAACATTCTCCTCTGGGCTTAGCGCCTATTGCGATTGCACTTTTGTTCTTTTCATCTTTCGGGCTTTCGTTAGGCTCCAGAAAGAATTCGGAGGATCCAACTTGGCTCTTCCAGGCTGGAGCCCCTGCAAGATATCCTCTAGACATGCTACCGAAGCATCACATCTAAATCCTTTGCCTAACGGCCCCCTACTTTCTGTGGGTTGGCGATCTAAGGTAAGCTTGCTGTAAGAGAACTTACTTTATCAGCACCTTCTAAAACACGAACTCCGGCAGCACAGGACAGTGTATACCATTACCTGGGATCAAACTTTATGGCTCATGGCTCCGGTTTCAGGTTTTCAGCATTCTACATCACGGTTGCGGTCCGGGGCGCTTGTGCAGTGCACGTCCGGTATCAATGATTTTTAAAAATATGATAACGCATTGTATTCTTCGGACGAAGGCACGGCAGGTTCACTGTCAGTAAAACATGGCTGTGTGGCAGTGACCGTAGATTGGGGTTGCATTTTGGGAGCCTCCCGGTTGGTATTGTGCGTGGACAAAATTAACCGCTGATCAACGAATATGAAAAACTCCGACTATGAAAACAGCACCCCCCTACCAACCTCAATATCACGAAAATCCAATAATAATAATAATAATAATAATAATAAATTTCTTTAGGCGGTGGTGAAAGTCAAGGGTGATGAGGGGGGTTGCGTGGCTATCATTCGTGGGCACGCGGTTAATTTTGTCCACGGACCATAAAGTTGTCGTACCCCTCCTTGTACCCAAGGGATATTACCCATTAACAGCAATAGAATAGTAGGGCTCTTTTGGGTCGTCGTTCCGGAAGGTTCCCCCAGGGACGATGCAAACTTCTATCTCAATATGTTTGACTCCATGGGGGAATGAGAGGGCAAGTGAAGAGTTTCCCAGGGCTAGTTGTGCTCGGAAAGGTTTGGGGACTTGGCAGATGTGGCTGTAAACGAACCTACCAGTATTTAAGGTAAGGTTATGGTAGTGCTTGCCGGTCCCACTTCTGGTGTGATCGATGTGTCCTGGTCCTCGGGTAACTTCGTTGTTTCCCCGAGATTATGATCGCCCCAGTTCAATGGCCTGTGCTACCCCGATCTCCTCTAAACGAATCGGTAGCTCAGGTGGAGGTTGGCTCAAATAGGGATCCCCAAACCAGACCAACTACTCGAGTATCATACGGTACCCTGTCCATTCTGCTCCTACTTCAGTAATTTGTCATTGGCTGGCCATCCCACCATTTCGCTTCCCAGCAGAACCAAATCATATGTACAGTGTCTGCATCCTCCTGAGTTATTACGAAAATATCTATCCGAGGGCCTATGGGTCTCTAAATCCCATCTTATCACGTACCGTATGCATAGATGTCGGAGTACCGGGAGCCTACCACGGTATGCTCTAGAACAGTAGGAGCGAATGGAAATCCGAATATTAGCCTCTCCCCTCTTATTATTTTCTTCTTTCAATCACACGATAGCTACCAGTACTCTGCGGTAGCGGTAGTAAATTTACTTGACTTCCTTGACTAGCACTGCATCTTACTCTTTACTTTTTTTCATTTTTTTTTTTTCATGCTGCCTGCCCATCCACCCCAATCTTATGACACCTGAAACCCAAATGTACTCGAGCAATGCACATATAAAAGGCGTTTTAGATCTCATGCAGATGTAAGAGGGGGAAGGGTTTCCATGTGGGGTACAGAGGGGAAATAGAAGAAAAATCAGATTTATAGTTTTTTAAATACGCCATTAGCTCCTGGAAGCGCGATTGGGTGTATCGCGGATTCAATTTGGATTCTTTCCAGCAAGTTCCTCTGCGCTCAATCCCTACCCGCCACTAAAGTTCCGGGCCCAAGTCTTTGTCTAACCGTCCTCCTATCTCTGAAGGTTAGCGATCTAAAGCCCACTTGTTACGGAAAAATCCGAAGTCAGCCCTAGCATCTCTTATTCCCATCCCCACTAAACAACAATCGAACAACAAAAGCATTTGTGCAGTGGAAAGAGTTGATGTGTCGGGCAGGTGGTCCATGGCTGGTTTGGTTGCTCTCTAAAAATGGGGAGCGAAACCTGTGCTCGCTCAGGCTCGCACAATAGAAAAAACATGCGGTCGACCCTCTCGCTTAATCGCATAGCGCCCTTAGGTTATCTGCTGCAGTGCCGTTATACAACGATATTGCTAGCAATTAGGATTATGATTCTGTTACTACTAACAGCAGTGGGGAAGCCGGGGTTTTTTTCGGTAACTGTTTCCCAGATACCGGTATGTTCCTGAGCACATTGTAAACCATCATTCTGATTCCTTTTACTGCATCTATACCATAGAGAGAGGGCTGAGGATAAGCGGGGCGCTTCCCAAGTTGGGAACTGCCACTTTGCCGATGCGGCTGTATATTCTGTAAGCCCGGTGTTTGCTAATTCCATTTTTTATACGATTCACGCGCTTCGGCTTCCCCGAGATCTTTATCATGCTAGCCCAGTAGCTAGTGGTATACAGTGCCGGCATGCTGCTCTACACGGGTGGGTGGTTCTGGTGGAGATTGGGGAAGGTCGTGATTCTTAAGCTAGTGAACCAGGGGCCCTACAGTAGCTCACAGCCAGGCGAGAGCGCAGCGAGGTGGGAACGCTCATAGAACTTTGATAGCGCAGAGATTACCTGTATGGAAATTCTCGTTATACGGTAGTGACCTCTCTTTGCTATGGAATGCCGGCACTGTACTCGAGTACAGTACTGTATCAATTTTACTTTGGTCACTACTGGTAGCCTAGTTGTTGGCTAGTCATGGCAGCCCCTCACAACACAGTGGAACCAAATCATATCCACAGCGCTAATATCATACCCTCCCGAGTTATGACAAAAAGATGTATCTAGGGAGCTGAGAATTTACGGTAGGGGTTTCTGTCTTATCGCTACTCGTAATGATATTCATACATATGTGAGTGCGGGGAATCTGATATGTCGACGAGTGGAACAAGTGAAACAACTTGCCCATTACGTCTAAGCGCCTAAGTTAGGGAGGGTACTTGTACCGGTAGTCCCGGTCTTTGCAGGAAATTCATGAAAAGTTACCCCTCTGCTTTTCTGAAAACTGACAATTTCTGAAGTTCACACGAGCTACGAAAGTGGGGTAATATTTTCTTGAATAGTAATATTGTATCTTGGCAGTGAATGGTGGAAACTTTCATTCGACAAAAAAAGGATCTTGTCCTTGTGCTTGTAGTGCAGCGAGGAGGGGCATTTCTGGGGAGCAGGATGAACTGCCGGGAATAGCTATGTGGCGGAACTTGGTCCTGCGCATGGGTATTCTAATCGAGGCAATTGGGCCAGGTGTTTGCCAGGGAGGGAGGGGAGAGAATAGTGACAGCGCTTTTCTTCAGCCTCGAAAATTGTATCAATTGACACTACCGTACCCAAGAGCCCATCCTCTAAATCTTCTAAATCCTCTAAATCGACTCTACAATTTTCGGAACGGAGGGAAAAAGGGGAAATGTCGCTATTTCCTGCTGGGGAAAGTAGCAACCCCCCCAATAACACCAACTCCTTTAACACCAACTCATTCAATAATGCAATCTCATTCAACCAAGTGACTAACGTGAATAACTGTGGCGGCATCGGCGAGAGGGAGAAGATTCTCGCCTGGTTATCTCCACTTGAACCCCGAATACGGCACCAGGATATCGAACAGAGGAATATCGGGATTGGTTCGGTGGCATTCGCGGTGGAGAACCCGGTAATTCGGCATTGTTTTGCTACGGGCATCCGGGAGTCGGCAAGACCTACATCAGGTAAGGAACCATATCCTCTACGAAGGAAAGGTGTTTCTAAGAAGCTGTGATACTAGCTCCTTAGTAATAGATAGGTTATGCGATTGGGCAGGAGGACGAAATGCTGCGGTTGCGTGTTTCTATTTCGACTTCGCGGCCCAGATGGAGCAATCCCCAACGAACATCCTGAGTTCCCTCCTAAATCAAGTCGTTAGCGGACTCGAAAAGATTCCGACAGAGATTGCCCAGGCTTTCCGGGATCAGGAAAAGGTCATTGGGGGCCGGAAACTCGGACTGGACGAAATTGTAGAGATGCTCTCGGATATCTCGTCCTCGCGGCCCACCTTCATTTGCATTGATGCACTAGACGAATGCTTGACCGAGTATCGGGCAAGACTGCTTGATTCACTAGAAAAGATTCTACGCAAGTCCCCAAGCACGCGGGTATTTCTAGCCGGCAGATTACATGTCCAGGATGAGGTGGAGAATCATCTTGGTGGGAAGGTAGCGGCCGTATCCATAACACCTACCAGGCGTGATATCATTCGATTTCTCCGAGCGAAACTAAGTGAGGACACAAGACCAGACGCGATGAATGAGCGCTTGGAGGAGGATATAATTAGGAATATTCCCGAGACGGTTTCCGAGATGTAAGTAGGGAGCAGGGGCGCCCGTAAAAATACATACAGTCATAAGCTGACAGATCTGTGCCTAGATTCTTGCTGGTATCTTTAAATATCAAGGCGATCCTACAGGAAACGACACTCTATCGGAGGCGAGTGAAGCTGGGCGCAATGAGGGGTGGGTTGGGGTTAGGGCATGCATACGATGCAACCATACGACGAATAAATGCACAAGAAGGGGATGGAGCAAGACTCGGAATGACCGCTTTGATGTGGATTTCACATTCAAGACGGCCGTTGGGGGTGGATGAGATATGTCACGCCCTAGCAGTTGAGATAGGATCAGCAGACATTAATACTGATAACGTGCCTTCGATCCGGACGGTGTTATGCTGTTGTCAAGGACTTGCCGTCGCCGATGAAGTATCCTCGACTATTAGGCTGATCCATTTCACGCTCAAGGAATATCTCTCCGGTCACGCTCACTTGTTTGGCAGAGCTCACTCGAAAATGGCAGAGACTTGTTTGACATATCTCAATTTCCAGGCCATTACGGATCTTTCAGCCAGCCCCCCTCATGACCCCCGAGGGGCGCCCTTCCTGGAATATTCTTCTTTGTATTGGGGAACCCACATGCGAATGGATCTTTCGGCCCTCTCAAGATCCCTTGCGCTCGACCTCCTTGGCCGATACGATAATCATATATCTGCCGAATTACTTTGGGTGTCAGTCAACAAAGGACAGTCTGCTGCCTACATTCGATCTATTAAGCCATTTTCTGCGCTACACTGTATTTCATATTTCGGCATTGCCGAAGTCGCGGTTGATTTGATAAAGACTAAAAGATCGGATGTGAACCAAAGAGATAGTATGGGTCTGACGCCACTCATGTGGGCCGCGAAGCACGGGCGTCAAAGAGTTGTAGAATTACTCTTGCAGCAGAAGCAGATTCAACACCAGATAGGGGACACGAAATACAGTCGAACAGCACTCTCATGGGCTGCTGGGGGCGGGCACGAAGAGGTTGTCAGGCTATTTCTCGGTCCGCTATTTTTCAATCCTGAGAGCATAGGCCGTAGATGGGGGAAAACACCGCAGGTAATGAGTGCAGTTTTTGGAAAGAAATATGTCAACCCCGACAGGCCGGACAAAGGTGGCCAATCACCGCTCTGGTGGGCTGCACGGAATGGGCACGATAGAGTAGTCGAGTTACTGCTAGGACGGGAAGACGTTAGCCCTGACAGGCCGGACAATTATGGACAAACACCGCTCTCGCTTGCGGCCTGGGGTGGGCATGATAGAGTAGTGAAGCTGATGTTGAAATGCAAAGATGTTGACCCCGGCATTCCAAGCAAAAGTGGCCTAACACCGCTCTCGTGGGCCGCCCGGAATGGGCGTGCTGGAGCAGTGAAGCTACTGCTGGGGCGTGACGTCAGCATCCATAGACCGGACTACCGCGGTGAAACAGCGCTCTCGTGGGCCGCTCAGAATGGACATGAGGGAGTAGTGAAGCTGCTGTTGAGACGGGAAGACGTTAACCTCAATGGGCGAAACAAAAAAGGTGTAACAGCGCTCGCGTGGGCCGCCCGGAATTGATATGAGGGAGTAGTGAAGCTACTGTTGAAACGGGAAGATGTTAACCTCAATGGGCGAAGCAAAAAAAGCCTAACACCGCTCGCGTGGGCTGCTCGGAACGGGCATAAGGGAGTAGTGGAGCTACTATTGAAACAGAAAGACGTTAACCTCAGTGAGCGAAGCAAAAAAAGCCTAACACCGCTCGCGTGGGCCGCTCGGAACGGGCGTAAGGGAGTAGTGGAGCTACTATTGAAACGGAGAGACGTCAACCTCAATGAGCCAAGCAAAAATGGCCAAACACCTCTCTCGTGGGCTGCCTGGAATGGGCATAATAGAGTAGTTAAGCGGCTGTTAGAACGGGAAGACCTTAGCGCCGATAGTCCAGACGATCACGGCCGAACACCGCTCTCGCTAGCCGCCGGGAATGGGCATAGCAGAGTGGTGAAGCTACTGTCGGGACAGGAAGACCTTAGCGCCGATAGTCCGGACGATTATGGCCGAACACCGCTCTCTCGGGCCGCCGAGAATGGGCATAGCAGAGTAGTGAAGCTACTATTGGGGCGGAAAGATGTTAACCCCGATTGGCCAGACCATCACGGCCAAACACCCCTCTCGCTTGCCGCTTGTGGTGGGCACGATAGAGTAGCCAAGCTACTGTTGAGACGGGAAGAAGTTACCCCCGATATGCCAGACAATCGTGACCAAACACCTCTCTCGTGGGCCGCCCGGAATGGGCACGTTAGAGTAGTGAGGCTGCTATTGGAATGGGGGGGAGTTAGCCCCGATAGCATAGATAGCGATGGCAAAACACCTCTCTCACTGGCTACCGCATTCGGCCATAAGGGGGTAGTGAAGCTACTCAAGGCCCGAAGACCTGCAAATCCTCGCATGGTATGACCTCTCTCGGCGCCTCCGAGATCCTAGTCATATGCCCCTTTTACAGCGTTAGGGGACACCTTACGACTGTTACTTGCCATCCTCTCCCCCGATTCTCATCCTCTCCCCCCGGGAGGTAAGACCGTCTTGCCGATGTCGGCCACGTCGCCATTTGTTAGTACCTGAAATACCAAGTGAATTGAGGGACCTTATGCCATCAAGTCTGAGATATCTGTATGAAGTATATTCGCTCCCCCGATTTCCCCTCTCCTCTTTCTAGCGTTTCCAGGACTAATTTTAGCAGTTCTTTTGCATAAGCCCCGCTTCCTACTATTCTTACACTTATCCATTCCTTTCCTTAATACGACGGACTTTGGCTGGGGCACAACATATAGTGTTGTTGGATAGTCTCTTTCAAGAGATCTCAAACGTCTTGTTTCTTATATGTACTGTACAATGAAAAGGTAAATGCGACAATCTAGAAGACCCCCATGATTCATCGCACTCCTTTGAAATTGTTAAAAGTCATGCTGCTGGGCATGCTCTCATGATAGTTCCTTTGTTGTTTGCATAGCTTCTGGAACGCGTTTTTAGCTTCGGGCATGTGCTTGTCTTCGGGGAAAGCACCTCCCGTGCAAGAATGCGCAAGAGTTTTAGATCGGTACGGCTGCCGGGAAAGCTGTAAGGAAAGCCGGGAGGATTGTAAAAGAGTTTTATACCCGAAGGGAACATGTGCGGAGGTTGTGAGCAGTGGTGTTTGTTCTTCCTTTTGTTAGCATCGGAGTATGGGAAAGGGAAAGGGGACACACCATGGGAGAGACTGGTTTATGGGAGGATGGGGGGACTTGGTGATTGATATATACTCCTGTCTTCGCCATTAGTTAGGTGTTGATGAAGTGGTTGTTGAGTACAAGATTGTGGTTGTTGAAGAGTTTTGCCGGCCCCTGAGGTTTTGGGCGATCGTCCTCTTTCTTTGTGAGAACTCTTGGCGTTTCGTTTCGTTTCGTCTCGCCATTTCACCTTCTCCGTCGATCCACGTTTAAAAGAAATTATATAAGAAATGCTAAGCTAGAAAAGCGAAAGTAACTTAGTTTGATTGATCTACTAGTACTGAAACGATGACTTTCGTCCGGGAGTGTAGTTTGCTCCGGAGCGGGATACTTAACGAAAGAAAAGAAAAGAAACGGCCGAAGGAGAAGGGAAATGATATCACGATCAGGAAACGAAACAGTACCAAATGTGGGCAATGGCCGCTTGCACAGAAGGTAGAGTTAAAGAAATCGTCGATGATGATAAAAGAACCCGATGATAAAGAAGTAGAAAACTATCTAACAAACACAAGAGGCGGAGTTGTCTATGCACATGGTTGTTGTCTTCGTCCCCGTTGCCTCCCCTTCTTCCTTTTTAAACCCACGATCCTTGCCAGCCCTTAGTAATCCGTCCCCGCTGACACAGTGATCTCACCTCTCCACGATCCAACCAGCCAGGTCTGTAATCAGCCCGTTCAGAAAATAAAATAAAATACAAGAAACAATTTAGTTGAAAGCCCGGCCTATTTTCAACCCCATAGTACCTTGAATAGTTCTGCACCCTTATATTTACTGCCACATTAGTTGCAGTAAGGGTCAGCTCTAGCCACGACTATGGTACTGATTCAAGGTAAAAAGCTGAGAGATATTGGTGGTCTTCCTTTTCTTTTTCCCCTTTGCGCAACCCTACATGGTACGGTAGCGTTGAAAGATATGCAATAAAAAAATGGAAACCTCTTAGAGTACCTTCTTAGATAGCGACAAGGGCCTAAGGTGCCCCTATGCTTGAATGAGTACCGGTACTTTGGTACAGCATAGAAACCATCACGTCACTGAACCTACTTGGCAATCTAATTTTGCGAGCAAAGGTAGCCTCCAGAGGACTAGTATTACTGCTCGCTAAAATTAATACCTGTAACAAGTCCTAGACCTTACCGAGCCAAACAGCCCCGGACACTATCGGAATTTATTGTCTTGCTTCCCACTGATAATGTGAAGAGAGGGAAAGCAAAGGGTCGCTAGAGGCTAGGAACACTTGGAAGGCTGTTATTAAAATTAAAAAAATCTTTCTCTGCCTCAGAGGGCATTGTAAAGCCAGGGGACAAAAAACTCGAGCGGACGACCATTTTATACTAAAACCAACCATTCTTAGCCAACCATTTAATCAGCCCCAATGAATCTGGGGTTCCACTTTGGACCAAATCAACCTGGGGAAGAGCTACAGGGCAGTTTTCAAGAGGAAAAATAGGTAGAAAGTTTATGGAATTGAAAGACCAGAGATGCCCTATAACAAAGGTGGTTGTCATGTATCTTTTATAGGGCACTATTATGGTGCGCCGCGCTTGATTACTAGGCATCAAATTTTGTATGATACTGCAATGCACACTTCTTAGGTGCTATCGGTGTCTGGTGGCCATAACTTACGGTCTCTATCAGTTATTCGCAACACGATAAGGGGTATGATTCGAACCTTAATACCCTACAGTAGTAGATGGCAGGGTTTCCCCAACCTGACTAGGAAGATTATTTGGGTTTGTGGCACCAGACCCAAGCACCGGACATAAACTGTAACATCTGTTTTCTCCCCTATACCACACAACCTTTCCAGTGAAGTTCACGTACACTCGTGTAACAAAAGTCTTGACACCCCCGAGATAGTGATCAGAGAAGAATGCCTCTTGATTTACCACTTCATATGCTCTCCTTCAGCCTGAATAACACTCTGAATGAGCCGGGGCATTGATTTAATTAATTCATCAATTTTTTCTTGCTTGATGGCATCCAATTCCTCCTGAAGACCGTCCACAGTTCAATCTCTGTATATATCCTACCCAAAGTCCCTACCATTCTGAAGCTTCCACCAGAACCCCAAGCTGCCCTAGGACTCTTTGTCCTTGACAACTGCTTCTTAAGTCTCCCTTCCACATTTTCCATATATTCTCAATTAAATTTAAGCTGAGTCAGCGATTTACAAGATGAAATTTCACAGGGGTGCCAAGACTTTTGTTACACGAGTGTACTACCGCAAGAACTCGAATAATTGGACCTCGCGCTAAGAGGTTAACTTAAGGTGTGTATTGCGAAGTGGTCTTATGTCTCAGTTAATATGGGTTTCATTATTTCTTGGCAGCTAATCATGCAGAGTTT
>Ga0307509_10008453_pt1 | contig 13118 bp, 19 predicted proteins | sample 10_EM_MG_FD_202245 | JGI IMG/M metagenome (GOLD analysis project Ga0307509, IMG submission 202245) | Populus trichocarpa ectomycorrhiza microbial communities from riparian zone in the Pacific Northwest, United States - 10_EM | ecosystem: Host-associated > Plants > Roots > Unclassified | place...
TTAACGATATTAAGTTTAACCGTTTTGATTCTTCGTGAATTAATTACTCTATCTTTATCTTCTACTTTGAGTTTTGGTGCGGTCGCAACCTTAGAGTTCACCTCTCTATAGGGTGCCCCCGTTACAAGTGCGTTGTTCCAACAGCGTCATCTGGAATGAAACAATCAAACTAAGGTGATGAGTGAAGGAGAAGCATGAGGGGGAGTTGTTGCAAGGGGAGAACTCGTGACAGGGGCATTTATGGTCAATGCATGGGCCCTTACAACCAGAAGAGCACAAACTTGTAGAATTTGGCCGTCAGGATGTTCGGAGATGGAGGGTATGAGGTTCACTTTGTGATAGCCCAATGATCGTTGTCGTGATATTGTTCGATGGTGTGATTGACGCAATTATGCTGATCATACAATACGTTTTGAGCCGGTTGTTGAGCCGTGACTACACCTCATCTTTGATGACAAAGAGGTCTTAGCTGTGGGTTCTAGACAGATCTCACAAGGCATAACATATCAAGCGCAATCTGGAAAGAAGGGAACCCTAACAGGCTTTGATTTAGGAGTACACTAGGATCTACCGCCTCTTAAGGAAACAATGCATACATAGAAGGAATGAAAGAGGGGATCAAAGATGAAATATTCATATCATTATCAAAAGACTCTACAGATGGCTAACACACTGTGCAAATACTCAGACTTTCGAAGTCACAGCTGATATGCCACAATTGAAACTCTGAATCTTAGAGGGCGATTCGGTCGGCTGCCTCTTCAACACAGGATCTCCACTATGCGTGACATCTTGATCCCCGTGACACTTCCCCTCTTCCCTCATTAGTTAACTGTGACACAGGAAAGTCGTATATCGAGCATCGTCTTTTTGGCAAATCTTTATCACAAGGTTCGCTGCCAATAGGAGCTAAGCGATTCACCATTTTGTCACCCTGAGATGGGTGACCATTTGAATCCAAAAGTGGTTAGTGTTCAGCTGGCTGAGGAATTTGATCCCAAGTCGGACATGATTGACTATCGAATGAGCAAGAATCCCTCCCCAGAGTGGCAATATGTCAGATATGTTGTCTGCTGCTGTCTCTGACTCTGAAACGTGTGATGACTATTCAGAGGCCGAATCAAGAGGAAGGAATAAGTTAGGTAGGGATTGGCCTGAATCTGCGCAGTGTGTGCTATTCGGTGAAGTCTTGGAAGTATGTGAAGTATCTTGGTCATTCGCCACATCACCGACACTACTCTCACCCATTTCAGAATATGCTAGTTCTCGCACTCACTAAGCGGATATGCATATGGCCTATACGTGCTCCAGGATCCCGGGCCTAGTGGCGCACCTCACCTTGGGTGAGATAGTTGACCTTCATCAATGGCAGAGTATTTTGTGAGTTGTCGTATTGATCACGGTACCAATACACTATCATTTCCAGTGGGTTATTGAGTACTGGATTTGAATAAAGCCATGTTCTTACTGTTTCCTCGTTCTGAATGAAGACATAATCCCAGCTACTCAATAGTTTGTCACCATGCCTACTTAGCTTTGGGCGACCTGCGCCCGTGGTGCTCAGTATGTAGCGGATCCGACGATGAGGCACAGTTCTGTAAATCATTGCTGACAACCCATAGATGTCATAGGAATCCAACTCGGCGAGAGGAAGGCTGTTGATATGCAGGGGACGCCAATGTGGGGAATTGTAATATGGAGTGATGTTTACCATATACCTGTTATGCTTGGACAAACCCAGGCGCCTGGAAGGAAGCACATAAACGATAGGCACCACGCATGACAGCCCAAGCAGAGCACTCCAATCTGTATATCAACTGTTAGTGAGTGAAAACACAAATCATTCAAATAAATATGAAAGGATCTGACCTGTTGGCACTATGTTTCGAGTTTGGTGATTCCTATGGCGAGCTTGCAAGAGCCTCCCTGGCGTGGGGTAATTATCGGGAGAAGCACGTACAATTTCACCTTCTCCCTTGTCAGAGTCATCAGCCTGTGGCACAGGGACAACACTTCCCAATGCACAGTCGTTCCCCTATTGAGCCTAGACGACTGGTGCCAGGGGAGTGTTGTTGACCGGTTGAGGTAGAACACTTCCAGATGCACCAGCAATGCCCTGTTGAGCCTGGACAACTGGTGCTGGAGTGTTGTTGGCAGCTTGAGGTAGGACACTTCCAGATCCACCAGCATTGCCCTGTTGAGCCTGGAAGACTGGTGCGGGACCAGGGTTGACAGCTTGAGGTAGGACACTTGCAGATGTACCATCATTGCCCTGTTGAGCCTGAACGACAAGCGCCAGGACAGGGTTGACAACAGCTTGAGGTAGGACATATCTTGAAGCACCAGCATTGCCCTGTAGAGCCTGGGCGACTGGGACTAGAACAGGGTTGACAGCTTGAGGTAGGACACTTCCAGAGGCACCAGTACTGCCCTGTTGAGCCTGGATGACTGGGCCAGAGGAGCGATGTTGACAGCTTGAGATAGGACACTTCCTGAAGCACCACTATTGCCCTGAGAAGCCCCAACAACATGTGGTGGTGGAGCGAGATTATCTTGCTGCGCTGGAGGGTGTGGGGCTCCTCGAATTATAGCGACTGGAAGGCTTTGTGGAAGTTGACCCAGGTTAGGTATATCCGTTGCTGAACCCCACAGAACAGGTGCGCCCAGAGGTAGTACCGTCGAGTCCAGTGTCATCTGGGCCGGCACCAGCCATGGATTCACTAAAACACCATTAGTCCTTCTTTTTGTGTCTTCCAGCTTCTTAACACAGTCCTTAATTAGGTCAACGACCACCTCTTCGACATCCATTATATAAGCCTGATTATTCGCAGCACCGGCAGTGGCGATGAGATCGCATGCAGGCAACAATGCCCTCATACCTGTGTAGATTGGGAGGAAGTCCGCGTCAGGGTAATTGGCAGGTTTGTCATTTGATAGTACAAGGTTCCTTGCAGTCATCTGATCTTTCACACACTTCCTCCATGCCTTATACAGATCCTCGCTGGGTTTCCCTTCTGTAAAGCCCATGTTCTTCTTATGAGTGTTAATCTTTCCACAATCAGGGTTTCTGTGACTCATGCCAATCATCCCTTGGAGAGAGCTCTGTGGAAGTTGATTGGTCTGTCCGTGCGGACCCTGCAAATGACCAGCATTTTGGAACAATACGTACTGTACGTTGTTTATGTTTTGGGCCATGTCAATTGATTTTTGGTGTATGATGTATATAGATAGACTAAGAGATGCTTGGGAAGTGTTGAGAATGTTGTGGATCGTATGAGGCAGGTTTCCTGCGGTATTCCAGGTATGACTATCCTTCCTTCCAGATCAACCCACATTATATACAGAACTCACACATATTCAAGAAGCTTTCAATCAATAAAGAATTTATTGTTTTGTTTCAAGATCGAACATCAAGACTTCAGATCATCAAGAAGATATGAAACAATTATCAATTGACTGATCAGACATTCAATTGATTTATCTAAATCTTGTGTCAAGTTGGACACCAAATGATAAACAGCTAACACCAAGTCACCTCATGAGCCATGACGCTAAACCTGATCAACCTCTCGTGATAGAGTAATGTTTGCGCAGACCTTGGATTGACATCTCACCAACATATGTTAACATCCAGACAACATTGCAATACAATCTACCTCGGCACCACATATCAACCCCTTTTAAATCCACCATGCTCGTCAAATGTTCATTTTGTCACCAAAAGTACATCCGTTCCAGCGCATACAAGAAGCATCTAAGAATTGCACACGCCAATCTCGACATCATACTTGTATCCACTACGGCGAACCTGACAAACGACTTCGAACGAGATATATATAACACCAACAATCTAAGTGAACACCTCGATTCGAATTACAAATGTGAACAAGGCAATTATTCTGCCATATATGAAGGGGACAGGATTCCAAATATGCCTACCAATGACTCTAATACCAACGCACCTGACGAACACACCTTGAGGGTGCCCCATATGGCCATTATACAGAAGCTGCAGACCCTATTGGAGATGTCCAAGGGTATCAGGAAGACAACAGTTATCTGTGTGAGAACCAATAGGCGCCATTCAGAAGTAGGCAAGGCTTCAAACTTGTGACTTGGTTTATCGAAAGTAAGGTACCAAAATCATGAATCAACAATTACTTTACGAATTGACTCGGGAACTCAGCATCAGTTGACTACAGCTCCATGTATAGGTTGGAGAATGATGTATGGTGCCTAGATCCTTATGGCTACTATCTACAATGGTTTGAAGGAAAGGTCGTGGATAATCAGAGAACATTACGCTTCTTCTCTGGTAATATGTGAGACTGCGTGAGATATCTTCTTGGTCAGATTGCCTATCGAGATAATTTGCTCTTCTCGCCAAGCCGTGAATACGACCAGGATGGACAGAGAATATTTTCAGATGTGCATCCTGCTTACTAGTAGTGGGACATTTAAGTAAACTCTCCTATCCTCTTTGAAGTGAAACGTTACTGCCCATTTTTGGGAAACACTCCCAAAAGGGGTCACTCTTGTTCCCATCATCGGGATATCAGATCAGACGCATCTCACAAACCATTCCGGAGATAAGAAAGCATGGCAAGTCTATATTTCAATTGCAAATCTTCCATTGGCCAGGGGCGATAGACGAGGATCTCTCACAGGTCTTCTTGCACTTCTTCCAGTTCCCCCGAAACTCGCCAGTACCTGGTGAATAATAAACTCCAAAGACAGATCAATGCCGACACACTGCAAGGCATCTTCCAACTCATCTGTAACAAACCAGCCTTCCCTGATGGTGTTCGTAACAGGAAACGACTATCGTGACTATCATAGACTATTGATATAGTCTACATAGTCTACTTGGTCCATCATTATAGACTAACATCTTGCATTCGTCATAGGTGTAGTGATCGTAGGAAGTCCTATCGTGTAGGAATAGAGTTCTTGCACACAAGCGAGGTAGTAGAGAGATAAGGGCATTAGGTATCTCGAACATATTGCACCTATGGAAGGTCACTGTCAATGGGCTTGGCCAGTGCCCTAGTATCAGAGGAATGTATTACTTAGATGGTTGCGTGAAGAGCACTAACTACTGTCACATTCTTTTTTTTTTTTTTTTTTGTAAATCATTTGAAATTTTGTTCGTCAGGCTAAGAAGCTAACTAGGTACATAAGGCCCATTCACCCTGCGGTATGGAGCCAAACAACCTCCGGCAAGAGTCCATCCCTCCTCCCTCCTGCTAGAAACCCACTGACCCTGCCTGATACCGTTGGGACTAACCAACTATCCGGTGCTATGGGTAGAAAACTACAAGAGAAAATACAGGCCTGAATACAACGAACCAAGAACCTCCGCAGAGGTGCAGCCCATAAGAAAAAACCCCAACCCAACAGTGAACAACCGAGGAAAGGTAAGGAAACCTCAAGCCCATCTAGAAAGAAACACCCAAACCCAAGAACTGTAGACAAGCCACCCTTAGCCCAACAGTAGACCCCATTCTGACGAATCAGGGAAGGGATCAAGGAGCCAGCAGGACAAAGTCATGGCCTCAACAGCACACACAAAGGGGTAGAAAAACCCGGGGCGTAAAGCCCGGCCGAAGGGGCAAGCGAACCCCAGAGGGAGATCCGAATCCAAACCAACACATAGGAAGTGTGTGGCAGGACAGAGTAAAGACTGTAGGCCCACCGGAAACTGGACCAGGGGAGGTGCGTGTCCCGCGAGGGACAGTGGCGGCAGCATGATACCCCTAGGAACAGGAGAATTTCACCAGCACGCACGCAGCCATGCCAGATCCCAACTCGAGACCATCATGAGGGAACAGAGGCCAGGCGGTGAGGGCAGTAGGGTGCCAGCCAAGGAGAGAAGGCAGTAGGGTGCGAGCTGACGAAACCGTAGGAGCGGAGAAAGGAGGGGTAGACCCAGACCAAGAAGTAGGAGTGAAGGCGGCCGAGGCGGGATCACAATTTTTCGACAATGCAGACCGTACCGGACAGGACTCTCAGGAGATAGTGCAATACCACAGAGCAGAGCCGCCTGGGCCACTACTTCACCGATAGCCCGAGACTGCGACCGACCCGTTGACGGGGTAAGGGGGTTGCCGACCGTGCAAAGTGTTAAGCGAGGGCAGCGAAACAGAGTGCAGAGAAAGGAGGGGAGAGTAACCGTGAAACCCCTAGACAAAACTGCCCGTCGACAATGTCATCAGGAGGGAATCAGAGGGGAGAGGCGGAGGGGAGTAGCTTCACCCTTCTTGGCAACTAGGCCATCAGAGCAAGGAAGAGGGACCAGCCGTGATGATTTCCCATGGTGTTGAGATTTCAATCGCCGGAGGTGTAGGGGAGAAGGTTCGTAGACTAACTACTGTGACCGTTTTTCTTTTTTTTTGTTCTTTTTCTTTTTCACTTTTTTTTTTTTTTAAATCATATGTTCATTGTTTCTACGGTACAAGAAATGTCATGCATCTTTAACGATATGGCCAAAACAAAACCGAAAATAAAACTAACAATCAACAAAAGAAATAACTGTGACCAGTTCCCCCAACGCGACCAATAAGTGTCACAAGGCAGCCGTAGCTAAAATCAAGGAAAGTATAAACAGCTTAACTAGTCTCGAGGGCCAGGGGCGGATAGGGCGGTAGACGGAAAAAGTGGCTTTGAAGGGGTCTGGAGGGAGGGAGCAAGCGGGGGCATCCCAGGGGGGAAACCAGTGGCGGTGGTGCGAATGAACTTAGCCAGGGCAATGAGAAACTGCTGGTTGGACAAGACTGGGGCCTCAGGAGCCAAGTCTGAGACCGCTTGGAGGAGGCGGGATCTCTGACAGGCGGAGGAGGTGCAGGACAGGATGGCGTGTTCGAAGCTTTGCGGGGCCTCAGAGCACCACGGGCAGGACGTGTCGGCATCATGAACGTCCCATGAGGGATGAGCCGCGAGATAACTTTTCCCAGAGCGCATCTGGTGTATCCTGCCGGCAACAAACATGCCCAGGCCCATGAAGGGATGGGGGCGTGTTGTGGGCGGAAAGGGGTAGTATGGGGGGGCTGGGGTGGCAGACCAGTTAGAGAGGAGGAGTTGTTTAGCCCTTAACTTGAGGCGAACATGGGAGGGGACAACCCCCGGGACCGGGGGCAGGTAGTCTGTTAAGTGGAGGGAGATGGGTGGCAATGGAGATGCGTCGTGCACAAGGGGGACGGCTGTGTTAGCCAAAGCTGTGATCGCGTTGTGTTGGTACCTAGGGTTCTTAGCCTTGTCGGGGGCTGAACGCCAGTCGAGGTTGAAGAAGAGATAAGGTTGGGAGGTGATTTTCCCACGCGCTATCAAGGCGGCACGGTGGGGCGAGAATGTGGGGACGGACTTAGGGAGGCGTGCTGTGGCAGGGTTTATCTCCGGAGTGGAGCAGATGAGTCTTAGGCCAGCAAGGCGGTGTTGGTGGCGTACCAGAACAGGTAGCGGGGGAAGACAGGCTTCCCTATGCAGACAAGTTATGTTGGTTGATGAGAAGCAGTTGGTGATCCACCTACAGACCCGATGCCATAAAACGGACATGGGGCCCATGATAGACGGGGGAGCGTACCAGACAGCGGACCCATACAGAACAATTGGAGCAAGGAGCGAGCGCGCCAAGGAGAGACAAAGGTAGGGTGGAAGGCCGATCCCGGGGGGGGAGAGGCGGCGAATCGTGGCCAGGGCGGCATTCGTAAGTGTCTACCTCCCGGAAAAGTGGGACCTTGGGTTAAAGGCGGGAGTGAGGATGAAGCCCAGCCACTTCAGGTGGGATTGTGGATAGAAGAGTTGATCCTCCAGCTGCACCGGGAGGGATCACGGTGGGTCGTTGCTCCTGGTGGTCCTCCAGTGGATTAGTTCGGTCTTGGGAACAGAGAACGAGATGTTGATTGGGGATACCTTTCTCTTGAGCGCTGAGAAGGACTTCTGAAGGAGGCGAACGTTGGTCCTGTAGGAGGGCGAGGCCACCGTAACTGCAAAGTCATCGACGTAGGAGATAATAAGTGACCTGGGCACTTCCAGCTGGAGGGAGGAGACGTATATGATGAACAGAAGTGGGGAGATGGGGGACCCTTGAGGGACCCCGACCGAGACGGGGGCAAAGAGGCGAGGGGACCCTTGGAATGTCAGGTGGCAGGTGCGATCCCTGAGGAAAGAGCCGACCCACTGGACCAGGTACGGGCTGACCCCCTTTTTGCGGAGGAGAGAGAGAAGTGAGTGGGATTCCACATTATCGAACCCTCCCTTCACATCAAGGAAGAGAGTTGAGACTTTGTAGCGGAGGCGATGGAAGGACTTAACATTATGTTGTAGGACGAGGGCGGCATCGGCGGTCGATCTCCCAGGGAGGGACCCGCACTGAAGAGGGTGGATGAGGGAGCATATCGTTGCTTGGGCTGAAAGGCGGGAAGCTACCACTCTTTGAAGGATCTTAGAGAGCGTTCGAAGGAGGACGATAACCCTAAAGGAGGAGGGTGAGTCATATGAGGATTTACCTGGCTAATCAAGGACAATGCCGAGTGCCCTTTTGAGGGAGGGAGGGTGAAAACCGTGGGCTAGGAGGGGGTCCAGTAGGGAAGGAAGAATGGAGGGCTTGATGCGGTGTACAGACTTCCACACAGAGTACGGGATGTGATCGGGGCCAGGGGCGGAGGTGTTCGAGCATTTGGAGAGGGCCCTGGAAATCTCTTCAGAGGTGAGGGGGGTATAGTCCTCATAGCGCGCGAGGCGGAGGAGCGGGGGAGGTGGGGGCTTGGAGGGGAAGAAGTGGTCAAGGAGCGCTTCCGCCACCTCAGCCGGATCGGAGGCCCCTGGCAAGTCCGGGAACCTTTGTGGTGGGTGACCGAATGCAAATACCTTGGCCGTCCAGCAGGAGCGTGGAGTGGCCGAGGATAGAAAGTCCGACAAGTGTGTTCTTTTGGCCGAGGCGATGGCCTTAAAGTATCTCCTTCTCGAGCTCTTCACATTGCTCCAGTAGAGGGGAGACGGGTGGAGGCGGGACATCCTTGCAAACTTGTGATACTCCCTTCTCAGGGCCGATAGGCGGGGGGACCACCATGGTTTCGAGCGGGGGCACGGGCGCTTGCTCGGGGCATGGGAGGTTAGGAGGCAGGAAAGGCGGGTACAGGAGATGTCGAACTATCTACTCAGCGAGTTGGGTGTCGGGCCCGCTGGGCAGGGCAGTGTGGTGAAGGTATCCAGTGCTTTCCCTACTGCGTCTAGGTCAAGGAGGGCCCAGTGTGGAGTAGGGGGGGGTAGCATAATCGCGGGCGGTTTTAGTGTTATCACACATGGAACGTGGTCTGAACCAGTGGAGGGGAGGGGGGTGTCCCACGACGACACGAGGGGGGAGAGAGCGGTATTTGCGAAGACCACGTCCAAAACAGAGGGTCGCGAAATGGTGTCAAATGGGAACCGAGTATAAACCCCGGGGGTGTTGAGAAGGTCGTACGGGAGGTCGAAGGCGGCATCAAATTAGCGTGTAGAGATGGTAAATTCTCTCTCGGATAGTGAGCGGCAGGGGTCTGCTAATGGATGGTGGAGGTTAAAATCACCTAAAACCAGGTGAGGGTAGGAAAGAAAACAAAAAATCCACTCAGGCGGTATCGAGCGGTAGGGAGGACTATTTGTGCGAAGAAGGTACACCGAGGTGACCCTGAGGGAGCGGTGGGGGGATCCAAAAAGACCTTCCGGAGAAAAAACATCAACTGAAAGCATCTCCAAGGAATCATAAAAAACGGTTGAGCAGCACAAGTGCTGGTTCAAGGTACGAGAAATATAGATGGCTACCTGTGGGCGGCCAAGGGGGGGGGGGCGAAGGACATGAATTCCGGGAATGACGGCAGAACTGAACGCCTGGAGGGGGTGTCTTGAATAGCAACAAGCAAAGGAGGGTGAGGCAGCATAGTAAAGCTGTGAAAAAGTGAAAGAAAAACATCCCAACTCCCAAGGCAGTTATGTTGAATGATTGGAAAGGACGGGAAGACAGCACTGCTGTCGGTGTAATGGGTGAAAAAATTCTCCATTAATGGGCAGAGCCCTCGGAGGAGTCAGAGTCTAGAGATTGATCACCGCTCTCGCTTGGGGCGAGATCGGTGACAGTGATGGTGCGTTGGGCTCTCTGCCTAGGTGGAGGAGCATCGCAGGGGAGTACAGGGGCCCTCGGGGTGTACGGAGGGGCACCTGGTGCTGGACGAAGGACCGTCGAAGGGCCAGCCTGGTCCTGAGCGAGATCCATGCTGTCCTGCGTCTGTCGAGATCGCAATTCTGGTACCTCTGGAGTGGCCTTTGGGTGGGAGGGGCAATCCTTGCTGCGCGCGGAGTGCTCTTCTTGGCAGTTAGGACAGCACGCCACCGAGGATGGACAGCATGCGAGGACACGTCGGAGATTGCCACCCTTAGGGCAGGAAGGGTTAGGGTAGTGATGCTCCGCTTTGGTGTGGGCAAGCGAGCAGAAGGGACAGACTGGTAGTGTGCTGGGGCAACAGGTGGAGATGTGGCCGAATTTCCAGCATTTCTTGCACTGGGAGATCTTAGAGGAGGAGAATATCTCCTCCACTCTCCGGTTTCGGGAGAAGAGGTTGATGGAGGGGAGGATGGCGAAAGCGTCGGGCGGGGCCACGGTGACAACCACAGAGGTGGCTGATTTTTGATCTCGAGATTCCGGGTCTGGGTTAAGGTAACGTGCTGAGACAATGGAGACTCCCCTGGCATTGCGGATGGACTCATGAAGAGAGGGAAAGAGTTGGGCATCGTCTGAGGGGAGGAAGGCAAGAGGGATAGAGTGAATTAAAAGTTGCGTTTAGTTCGGAGCGGGTTTGAAGAGATCCCAAGGGGAGTTGCCTACCGGAAAGGCCGTGTTCAACCTTGCGGGAAGGGGAGCAAAATAAGGGGTATAAGCGGAGGCGGAGGTGTGAAGATCAGTACCAAGCAGTGACACTGAGCCTATGTCGTTGGCCATGCAAGTGAAGGAAAGGGGAAGGGAGCAGTTGGCTTCTCTGAGAACAGAAGCAGCGATGTCTGGGAAGTGGGCTGCTATCTTGATTGCTTCTGGGTGGGGTTCGAAGGTGGTTCTGGAGGCGAAGAATCTGCGGACAGCTTGGGGGAGAGGAGGGGGAGATTTCGTGAAAAGCTCACCCAACGCAACCGCAGCGGAGGAAGCCGAGGCAGAGGCCTTCGCCTGTCGAACCTTCTTTCCCTTAGCACGGGGTGCGACAGCTTGAGCGTAGGTGGGGGTGGCTTTAGTGGCAATGGCCATGGGGGATCGCCAGTCGGGGTCCAGATGACCGGGAGTCCAAGTGGGGCTGGGGGGGTATTTGCCTTTGGCGAATTCTTCCGCCTCCCAGGTGTGGGGGTATTTCTTGACAAACCCCTCAGGGTTGCCATATATTGGGGGAGGGGAAGTTGACATGTCGTATCTTGGGAGATCCGGGTCAGCTGCGGGGGAGGGCCAGACCGTGTTAGGTGGTGGGGGGGGTGGAGCCGGAGGACGGGAGGCAATGTCATGGAGAGATGCCTGGAGTAGGGCGAGATTTGAGGGTTGCAGGGAGAGGTCTAGATTGGAAATCTGAGAGGACAAGTCGTGGATTTCAGTCGAGAGATTCTCGAGAGCCGTTGCTATGTGGACGCTTGATTGAAACGAGGTGTAGAGTAGAGGGAGGAGTATCAGTTCTCCGATAGAGAGAGTGGAGATGTTCGCCGGCGTAATGGGTGGGAAACCTGCGGCGGGGAGCCCTAGGTCGGTGGCAGTCTGGTGGAAAATCGAGACTAGATGGTCAAGATTTCCTGTGGTTGGGAGGGGAGAGAGAGGGGCTGGACTAGGGTTTCTCGAAGGGCCACCATGGTGGGAGGCCATGTCGGTAGGTGGGGGTGGGGACGCGAGGCCCACTAGCGAGGACGAAAAGTATGGGAGAGGAGCTCGTGCGCAGAACGACGTGGTGTTGTGAAACGTAGAGGGGGGGAAAGAGGGGAGTGGAAGCGTGTGTAACTACTATGACCGTTGTGCTTTTTTCTTTCTTTTTTTCTTTTTTTTTAAATCATATGTTCATTGTTTCTACGGTACAAGAAATGACATGCATCTTTAACAATATGGCCAAAACAAAACCGAAAATCAAACTAACTATCAACAAATGCAACAAACATAACCAATTCCCCCAATGCGACCAATGAGCGTCGCACAGCAGCCGTAGCTAAAATCAAGAAAAGTAAAAACCGCTAAACTAGTCTCGAGGGCCAGGGGCGGGTAGGGCAGTAGCTTGGAGGAGGGGGTTTGGAGGAGGGGTGTAGAGGGAGGGGGCAAGTGGGGGCATCCCAGCGGGGAAACCAGTGGCGGTGGTGCGAATGAACTCACACAGGGCAATGAGCAGCTGCTGGTCGGACCAGATTGGGGCCTAAGGAGCCAAGTCTGAGACCCCTTGGAGGAGGCGGGATCTCTGGCGGGCGGAGGAGGAGCAGGACAGGATGGCATGTTCGAAGGTCTGTGGGGCCTCAGAGCACAAAGGGCAGGACGTGTCGGCATCAGGATTGCCCCATAAGAGGTGGGCCGCGAGATAGCCTTTCCCAGAACGCATCTGGTGTATCCTGCCTGCAACAAACTTGCCCAAGCCCATGAAGGGATAGGGGCGCGTCGAGGGCGGAAAGGGGTAGTATGGGGGGGCTGGGGTGTCGGACCAGTCGGAACGGAGGTGTTGTTTAGCCCTCAACTTGAGGCGAGTATAGGAGGGGACAACCCCTGGGACTGGGGGCAGGTAGTCTGTTAAGTAGAGGGAGATGGGTGGCAGCATCGAGACGTCATGTATGAGGGCAACGGCCGCGTTAGCCAACGCTGTTGTCACAAATCGTGACTAAGCAAGGCAGATTTCACATGACTAATCATCATTAGTCATAAGGTATGTTAATGTTTCTATGACTCACGATCGTGAGCCATAATTATGTTTTATGCTATGCAGTCAGTTGACTCATAGTTCTCACATGACTCGCACTTACGTGTCATCGTTATGTTATGATTGGTTAATGTTTCTATGACTCACGATTGTGAGTCATAATGATGTAATGACTTTCGCGCGTGACTCACTTTATGAGTCACGAGTTCCACGCAGGTGACGCGCTTT
>Ga0307509_10008455_pt1 | contig 13113 bp, 17 predicted proteins | sample 10_EM_MG_FD_202245 | JGI IMG/M metagenome (GOLD analysis project Ga0307509, IMG submission 202245) | Populus trichocarpa ectomycorrhiza microbial communities from riparian zone in the Pacific Northwest, United States - 10_EM | ecosystem: Host-associated > Plants > Roots > Unclassified | place...
TTACCTTTAGTTTGGGAGACAATTCCTGAGGAGTTTTTTGAAAAGTTATGGAAATCAATGCCTTGTAGAGTAGCTGCAGTATTGGAAGCAAAGGGGGGTTATACAAAGTATTAGCTATTTTTATTTAATATTTTATTACTCTAAAATATATATGGTAGATAATTAATGGTTGGGGGGGTAAGAGTTGAGCGTTCGTTCCTTCGTTTGCGCGCGCGCACCTGTGCCCGTTGTTGTCAACCCCACCGTTACCCCACCACATATGGCGCAACGCAATTAAACATGTCTCAGATCACGAACACTTCTGACGAGGGACTGTATCACCCCAATAATTGGCTGCTACCTATACTCCCCTTATCCTGCGGACGAGATTCAGTCAGACGGATGGTAACGACATATACGATATTACAGCTGCTGCTACAAAGACTTCTTTTTTCTAGTGAACAAGCAACTATACAACTGTCTGCCTATGACGCGCCGTCCCAACACTAAGGCCAGAGGGCGGTATTAGGTCAACCCACCTAAGTTTAATAGGATGTTTGGGCCAGCCCTGCTCAGGTGGCTGACCTTTCTGTGCAGGTGCATATATGCCTATGAGTATCTAAGAGTCTATAGAATGTGAGGCAATTGAGCTCTAAGTTCACACGCTTCCGCTCCCCTCTCTCCCCCCCCTACATTTCTCAACACCACGTCGTTCTGCACACGATCCCCTCTCCCACACTTTTCGTCCTTATTGTTGGGCCTTGCATCCCTACCCTCACCTCCAGACATGGCCTCCCACCAGGGTGACCCCTCGAGAAACGCTACTCCAGCCCCTCTCTCTCCCCTCCCAACCACTGGAAATCTCTACCATCTGGTCTCGATCTTCCACCAGACTGCCGCAGACCTAGGGCTCGCCGCCGCAGGTTTTCCCCCCATTACTCCAGTAAACATTTCCACGCTCTCCATCAGGGAACAAATGCTCCTCCCTCTACTTTGCACCTCGGTTCAATCAAGCGTCCACATCGCAACTGCTCTCGAGAACCTCTCAACTGAAATCCACGACCTGTTTTCTCAGGTTGCTAACCTGGACCTCGGCCCGCAACCCCCAAACCTGGTCCCTCTCCAGGCATCCCTCCGGGACATTGCCACCCGGCTCCTGTCAGCCGCTCAGGCCTCTTTTCCCCCCCAACGCCCTAATGTCCCACAACAGGCCACACACTCCCCTAGTGGGTCTCGTCCCGCCCCCTCCACCAACACCAACCCCACTCACCAAGAGAAAGGGAAAGAAAGAGCTCGGCTGGCTCCACCCCCACCACCACCTAACACTGTCTGGCCCTCCCCCTCAGCTGACCCGGACCTCCCGAGATACAACATGTCACCTTCCCCTCCCACACTATGTGGCAACCCTGAGGTATTTGCCAAGAAATACCCCCACATCTGAGAAGCGGAGGAATTCGCCAAAGGGAAGTACCCCTCCGGTCCCACCTGGACCCCCGGTCATCTGGACCCCGACTGGCAACCCCCCACCACTATGGCCTCCAAGGCCACTCCCACCTATGCCCAAGGTGCCGCACCCCCTGCTAAAGGAAAGAAGGGTTGTCAGGCGAAAGGTCTTGTCTTGGCTTCCTCCATTGCAGTTGCTTCAGGAGAGGTTTTTACGAAATCTCACCCTCCCCTCCCCCAAGCTGTTCGCAGATTCTTCGCCTCCAGAACCACCTTGGAACCCCACCCAGAAGCGCTCGAAATAGCAGCTCATTTCCCCGACATCGCTGCCTCTGTTCTCAGCGAAGCCAACTGCTCCCTTCCCCTTTCCTTCACTTGAACGGTCAACGACAAAGGCTCAGTGGCATTGCTCGGCACCGACCTTCACACCCCTGCCTCTGCTTACACCCCCTATTTCGCTCTCCTTACTACGAGGTTAAACAAGGCCTTTCAGGTAGGCAACTTCCCTTGGGATCCTTTTAATCCCGCTCCGAACGAAACACAACTTTTGATTCACCCCATCCCTCATGCTTTCCTCCCCTCAGACGATGACCAACTCTTCCCCTCTCTTCATGAGTCCATCCGCAATGCCAGGTAAGTCTCCATCCAGTCAGCGTGTTACCTTAACCCGGACCCAGAATCTCGTGAACAGAAGAGGGCCACCCCCGTGGTTTTTACAGTAGCCCCGCCCGACGCATACGCCATCCTCCCCTCCATCAACCTCTTCTCCCGAAACCGGAGAGTCAAACAAATATTTTCCTCCTCTAAAAGCTCCAAGTGTAAGAAATGCTGGAAGTTCGGCCCCATCTGCAACCGCTGTCCCAGCTCGCTGCCAGTCTGTCCCTTCTGCTCGCTCACCCATATAAAGGCGGAGCATCGCTGCCCTAACCCTTCCTGCCCTATGGGTGGCACTCTCCAACAGATCCTCGCCTGCTGCCCATCCTCGGTAGCATGCTGCCCTAACTGCCAGGAAGAGCACTCTGCGTGCAGCAGGGATTGTCCCTCCCGCCCAAAAGCCACCACAGACGCACCGAAGGTGCGATCTTGACAGAGGCAGGACACCATGGATCTCGCTGAAGACCAGGCTCGCCCTTTGATGGTCCTTCATTCAGCACCAGGTGCCCCTCCTCAGACTCCGAGTGCCCCTGTACTCCCCCGTGATCCTCCTCCACCTAGGCAAAGGGCCCACCGTACCATCACCGATCTCGCCCCAAGAGAGAGTGGTAATGAATCCCTTGACTCCGACTCTTCTGAGGGCTCTGCCCAATAATGGAGAATTTTTTCACTCGATACACCGACAGCAAGGCTGTCTTCCCGTCCTTTCCCATCGTTCAACATAACTGCTTGTGAGCGGGATGTTTTTCTCTAACTTTTTCACAGCTTTACCATGCTGCCTTACCCTTCTTTGCTTGTTGCTATTCAAGACCCCCCCTCCAGACAATCAATTCTCCCAACATTTCCGGGATTTCTGTCCTTCACCCCCCCTACTCCTTGCCGCCCTCGGGTAGCTATTTATGTTTCTCAAATCCTAAACCAGCACTTGTCCTGCTCAACTGTCTTTTACAATTCCTCAGAGATGCTTTCAGTGGATGTCTTTTCTCCGGAAGGTCTTTTTTGATCCCCGACCGCTCCCTCAGGATCACCTCGGTATACCTTCTTCATACAAACCGTCCTCCCTACCACTCCATACCACCTCAACGGCTTTTTTCATTTCTTTCCTACCCTCATTTGGTTTTAGGCGATTTTAACCTTCACCATCCGTTGGCGGATCCCTGCCGCTCCCTATCCGAAAGAGAATTTACAATTTCTACACGCTACCTTGATGTCGCTTTCTACATCCCGTACCACCTTCTCAACACCCCCAGGGTTTATACTCAGTTCCCGTTTGACACCATTTCGCGGCCCTTTGTTTTGGACCTGGCCTTCGCGAATACAGCTCTCTCCCTCCTCTTCTCCTCATGGGACACCCCGCTCTCCTCCAATGGTTCAGACCACGTTCCGTGTATGATAACACTAAAACCGCCCGCGATCATGCTACCCCCCCCTACTCCACACTGGGCCCAACTTGACCTAGGGGCGGTAGGAGAGGCGCTGAATGCCTTCACCACACTAGCCTGCCCAGCAAGGCCCACGCACAACTCCCTGAGTAGGTGGTTTGACATCTCCTCGGCCCGCCTTAGCTCTCTCCTGACCTCCCATGTCCCAAGCAAGTGCCCGTGCCCCCGCTCAAAGCCATGGTGGTCCCCTCTCCTATCGTCTCCGAGAAGAGAATATCACAAGTTTGCAAGGATATCCCGCCTCGACCTGTCCCCCCTCAACTAGAGCAATGTGAAGTGCTCGAGGAGAACATATTTTAAGGCCATCGCCTCGGTCAAGAAAACCCACTGGTCGGACTTCTTGTCTACGGCCACTCTACACTTCCTCTGGACGGCCAAGAGGTTCACATTTGGTCGCCCACCACAAAGGTTCCCGGATTTGCCAGGGGCCTCTCATCTGGCCGAGGTGGCAGAAACGCTTCTTCACCACTTTTTTCCCTCCAAACCCCCACCTCTCCCTCTCCTCCACCTCGCGCACTATGAGGACTATACCCCCCTCATCTCCGAAGAGATATCCAGGGCCCCCTCCAAATCCTTGAACACCTCCGACCCTGGCCCCGACCACATCCCGTACTCTGTCTGGAAGTCGGTACACCGCCTCAAGCCCTCCCTTCTCCCTTCCCTCCTGGACCCCCTGCTAGCCCACGGTTTTCACCCTCCCTCTCTCAAGAAAGCGCTTGGTATTGTCCTCGACTAGTCGGGTAAACCCTCATACGGCTCACGCTCCTCCTTCAGGGTTATCGTCCTCCTTCGAACGCTCTCTACAATCCTTGAGAGAGTTGTAGCTTCCCGCCTTTCAGCCCAAGCAACGATATGCTCCCTCATGCATCCCCTTCACTGTGGGTCACTCCCCGGAAGATCCACCGCCAATGCCGCCCTCATCCTACAACACCATGTTGAGTCCTTCCACCGCCTCCGCTACAAAGTCTCCACTCTCTTCCTCAATGTGAAAGGGGGCTTTTATAATGTGGAGTCCCCCTCACTCCTCTCTCTCATCCGCAGGAAGGGGGTCAGCCCATTCCTGGTCCAGTGGGTCAGCTCTTTCTTCAGAGACCGCACCTGCGGCCTGACGTTCCAAGGGTCCACTCGTCTTTTCGCTCCCGTTTCGGTCGGGGTTCCTCAAGGATCTCCTATCTCCCCCCTTCTGTTCGTCATATACGTCTCCTCCCTCCACCTGGAAACCCCCAGGTCACTTATTATCTCCGAAGTTGACGACTTTGCTGTCACTGTGGCCTTGCCCTCCTATAGATCCAACGTTCGCCTCCTTCAGAAAACATTCTCATCGCTCAAGAGAAAGGCCTCCCCAATCAACATCTCCTTCTCCATTCCGAGAACCGAGCTGATCCACTGGAGAACTACCAGGAGCAATGAGCCGCAGAGCTCCCTCCCGGTGCAGCTGGAGGATCACCTCTTCTATCCACAATCCCGCCAGAAGTGGCTGGGCTTTATCTTCACCACCTCCTTTGACCCAAGGTCCCACTTCTTGAGGAGGTACACCCTTGCAAATACCGCCCTGGCCACGATTCGCCCCCTCCCCCCCCCTGCGATGGGCCTTCCACCCTACCTTTGTCTATCCTTGGCGCGTTCGCTGCTTGCTCCAATTCTCCTATATGGGTCTGGTGTCTGGAACACTCCCCCGTCTATCATGAGCCCGATGTCTGTTTTCTGTCATTGAGTCTGCAGGTGGATCACTAACGGTTTTTCCACCACCAACACAACATGTTTGCACAGAGAAGCCTGTCTCCCCCCAGTACCTCCTCTTATACACCACCAGCGCCGCCTTGCTGGCCTAAGGCTCATCTGCTCCCCCCCAGAGATAAACCCTGTCACGGGACACCTCCCTAAATCCGTTCCCACCTTCTCGCCCCACCGTGACCCCTTGTTGGCGCATGGGAAGATTACCTCCCAACCCTATCTTTTCTTCAACCTCGACTGCCATTCCGCCTCAGACAAGGCCAAAAACCCAAGATACCGACACAACGCCATCAGAGCTTTGGCGAATGCAGCCGTCCCCCTTGTATACGAGGTCTCTACCTTGCCGCCCATCTCCCTCCACTTAACTGACTACATTCCGGTTCCGGGGTTGTTCCATCTTATGCTCGCCTCAAACTAAGGGCTAAACAACTCCTCTTTTCCGACTGGTCTGCCACCCCAGCCCCCCAATACTACCCTTATCCGCCCTCAACACGCCCCCATCCCTTCATGGGCTTGGGCAAATTTGTTGCGGGAAGAATACACCAGATGCACTCTGGGAAAGGTTTTCTCGCGGCTCACCCCTCATTGGACAATCCTGATGCCGACACGTCCTGCCCATTGTGCTCTGAGGCCCCACAGACCTTCGGACATGCCATCCTGTCCTGCCCCTCCTCCGCCCATCAGAGATCCCGCCTTCTCCAATGGGTCTCGGACTTGGCCCCCCAGGCCCCGATCTGCTCCGACCAGCAGCTGCTCATTGCGCTGGCTGAGTTCATTCGCACCACCGCTACTGGTTTCCCTCCTGGGATGCCCCCACTTACCCCCTCCCTCCACACTCCCCCTCCAAACCCCCTCTTTCAGTTTACCGCCCTATCCGCCCCTGGCCCTCGAGACTTGTTCGCGGTTTATACTTTCCTTAATTTTAGCTACGGCTGCTTTGCGACGCTTATTGGTCATGTTGGGGGAAGAGGTTATTTTTATTTTCTTTTGTTGATGGTTATGTTTGATTTTCGGTTTTGTTTTGGCCATATCGTTAAAGATGCATGTCATTTCTTGTACCCTAGAAACAATGAACATATGATTTAAAAAAAAGAAGAAAGAAAAAGAAAAAAGAAAAAAAAAAGTTGACCTCTAAGTTTCCATCCTTCGTCTCCTCTACACCTCCGGCCATTGAAATCTCAATACCACGAGAAATCATTGTCATTTCCATCCACCCCCCTCTCCTCAGACACGCCACATTGCCTCTGTCTGAGTGAAGCCATCTCCCCTCCCTCTTCCTTTCCCTTCTGATGGTCAGGCCTGGCGAGCTTGTTCCTAGGGGTTGGTTGAGTCTGCCTTCACCCCCTCTTCTTCAGGCTCGCTTAGGCAGTCCGCCACGGTCGGCAACCCCTCACCCGCATTAGCAAAAAATTACCCTGCATCAGATACGGCGCCGTTGCGTCCTGACGTATGCGACGTTGAATCTGCGTCCCCTGCGTCCTGTGCGTCCTGAGTTGCGTCCCCTGCGTCCTGTGCGTCCTGAGTTGCTTCCCCTGTGTCCTGTGCGTCCTGAGTTGCGTCCCCTGCGTCCTGTGCGTCCTGAGTTGCATCCCCTCCGTCCTGTGCGTACTGAGTTGCGTCCCCTGCGTCCTGTGCGTCCTGAGTTGCCTGGCAACGCCTGCTCAAATTCCATGCATCTGGAGCCAAACCAATACCCCACATTCTGTCCTGACATATTAGTCAAAGCAACTCTGCCTCAGATGCATCCAGACCCGTCCATCAACACCATTGCTCATCATGATTTACCACTGAGAGATGCTCGCATCAGGGGTACCCCTGAGTATTTCTTGGCATAGTTCATCATGGCTTCTCGGCACTTACCCTCACACGCGATGTGACACACTGTTCTCTCATCATCACCCTCAATATTCTCTTCTCTGATCATCACCCTTAACATCCATATTCCCAGACATCCTGCATAATACTCCACTACAACTACACATCTGATCCTGAATCTGACACCAGGAGGTTTCTGGGCTCGACGCCAGCTTCACGCCGGTATAAGGTACATCCCTATCGCATTAATACTCATGGAGATCGCCCACCCTTCTGACAGTGGTCTTTTGTCTCTACTAATCCTGAACTCGATGGCAGATTCCTCCACAACCGCTGAATCGATTTGGATCCCTCACTTGGACGTCGTTGGGCTCGACGTTAGCTACACACTGGTATAAGGTATGTCTCTGGCGTATCAACACTCATGAAATCGCTATCTACTCTTGGGGGGGCGGGGGTCCTGGGAAGGCTGAGAGGGGATGCTGGCGATCCCAGAGCTCGATGGCAGATTCCTCCACAACCGCTGCACCGAATTTGAATCTGTCACCTGGGCGTCCTTGGGCTGGATGTCAGCTACTCGATGGTATAGGGTACGTCCCTGTCGCATCAATACTCATGGAGATCGCACACCCTACTGACAGTGGTCTTTAGGAATCCTAACAGTCATGCTATCCTGAACTCGATGGCAGATTCCTCCACAACCGGTAAGCCGATTTTTAATCCGTCACCTGGACGTCATCGGGCTCGACGCCAGCTACACGCCGGTATGAAGGACGTTTCTGTGGCATCAATACTCACGGAGATTGCCCACCCTTCTAAGAGTGGTCTTTTGGAATCCTAACACTCTGGCGATCCTGAACTCGATGAAGGATTCCTCCACGACCGCTTGACCGATCTTCAATCTGTCACCTGGACGTCATTGGGCCCGACGCCAGCTACACGCCAGTATAAGGGACGTCACTGTCACATCAATACTCATGAAGTCGCTACGTAGTCTGGGGGGGGGGTCCTGGGAAGGCTGAGAGGGGATGCTGGCGATCCCAGGACTCGATGGCGGATCCCTCTACAACCGCAGGGCCGAATTTGGATCTGTCACCTGGACGTCGTTTGGCTCGACGCCAGCTACACGCTGGTATAAGGTATGTCTGGATCGCATCAACACTCACGAAGTTACTATTTACTCTGTAGGGGGTCTTGGAAGGCAGAAGGGGTGGTGCTGGCGATCCCAGAACTCGATGTCACATTCCTCCACAACCGCTTAAGCAATTTCGGATCTGAAGGCAGGACATTGTTGGGCCCGGCGCCAGCTACACGCCGGTATAAGGAACGTCACTGTCAGATCAATACACATGAAATCGCTATCAACTGTAGTGGGGGGTCATGGGAAGGCTGAGAGGAGATGCTGGCAATCCCAGGACTCAATGGCAGATTCCTGGATAACCGCTTAACCGATTTTGATTCTGTTACTTGGATGTCGTTGGGCACGACGCCAGCTACACCCCGGTATAAGGTACGTCTCTGGTGCATCAGTATTCATAGAGATCGCCCACCCTTCTGAGAGTAGTCCTTTGTCTCTACTAATCCTGAACTCGATAGCAGATCCCTCCACAACTCGTCGACCGATTTTGGATCTGTCACTTGGGCGGCATTGGACTCTACGCCAGCTACACACCGGTTTAAGGTACGTCTCTGGCGCATCAGTATTCATCGAGTACACCACCTTTGTGTGAGAGGGGTCTTTTGTCTCTAACAATCCTGAACTCGATGGCTGTTCCCTCCACAGCCGCTCAACCGATTTTGAATCTGTCACCTAGGCGTCATTGGGCTCGATGCCGGCTTCACGCCGGTATAAGGTACATCCCTATCGCATTAATACCCATGGAGATCGCCCACCCTTCTGACAGTGGTCTTTTGTCTCTACTAATCCTGAACTCGATGGCAGATTCCTCCAGAACCGCTGAACCGGTTTTGATTCCGTTACTTGGACGTCATTGGGCTCAACGCCAGCTACACACCGGTATAAAGAGGGTTCTGAGGTGCCCATTTTCCATATAGCTATATGGTCCCGGGGGAGGCAAGAGGGGGGGGGGATTCAATGAGCTGAATATTAGAAGAATAGAAGACTATTAGTAGTAAATTTAATACCTTTTCATGATGTAAAATATATTGTGACCTGGGTGACCAAGGTCAGAAACAGGTAAAGGGGGGACCCTTCTCTTATTTCAGTTATCTCAGGAAGAGTAGGTACTGCATCTGGTTGCGTCCTGAGGATTAGGTGCTGTGTCTGGTTGCGTCCTGAGAATTATGGTGCTGTGTCTGGTTGCGTCCTGAGGATTAGGTACTGCATCTGGTTGTGTCCTGAGGATTAGGTGCTGCGTCTGGTTGCATCCTGAGTGTTAGGGGTGCGCCTGGTGGGTCCTGAGTGTTAGGTGTGCGCCCGGTGCGTCCTGATTCGCGATTGACGTTCTGTGCGTCAGGTGCGTCTGACGCACAGGACGCCCAGGACGCTGGCTAGTATTTTTGCTGATGCGTCAACCGTCGGTCTTTAGTCTCGGTCGATCGATAAAGTAGTTGTCGCCGGTGGCACTACTCCCTGTTATTGCACTATCTTCTTTGCGCTCTTCTGGTACGGTCACACCTTTCAAAACATCGTGACCCTGCTTCCGTTGGCCTTCCTTGCCCTTCTCGTGTCGGCTAGCCCTTGGCCGACCCCCTCTCCGACGTTTTGATCAGCTGGCACACTACTGCTCGCGGCTCTATGCCCACCACGAGACCTCTGTTCCCGTCTGATATCTTCGGACTAGGCGAGCAAGTATAAACCTTCTTTCCGGGTCCTGTTTCCCGAAATAGCCGACCAGATCTTCCTCCTGCTACCACGACCCTTCCTTCGTCTGGCGGCATTCTCTCGAACTCGGTTGCTCTTCCTGAGCCTCGGCTGGCGGGGCTATATGCCTCCAGGAGCTTTTCTCCCCTCGTTGTGTCCTGAGACCCATTATTCAGGAGTCCCTATTCCCTCGGGAGCTGGGCCCGGTGGGGTTTTACTAAGGTTTAGCTTATAGGGAGTTTGACTTGGGGGAGTGGGTTTGTTTTCCTTTGTTGGTTGTATCTACTATTGGTTGGGGATGTTTTTCTTTTATGCTAGGCTTTCGCGGGGGTTATTGGTTTGCTGTTTTCAGGCCCGTGTTCTCATCTCCTTGTAGTTTCTACCCATAGTACCGGGCGGAGTTTTCTTTGTCGGGGCTGGGTCAGAGGGTTTTAGTTTGGGGATCGCGGGATGGACTGTAGTTGGAGGTTTTGGGCGTCATGTTCTTCATTCTGGCTGAATGCCCGTTGTACCTAGGGCTGTGGGATTGAGCACAGGTGTGCATTCGCCCCAATAGAAACAATTAATAATCAAGATTCCAAAAAAAGAAAATTTTGACCTCTAAGTTCCAGGATGACTTTGCAAGTAAAGGGAGGGTAACTGGGATACCTCAGTAGGGTAACTAGGATCCATGGACACAATTGTCAAATCCGTAAGGTAGGGTAACTTTGCCCTTTTATGCCTTTAACTGCTTCGGACGTCCTCCTGTCAACACCTAATGTTTTCTCAGAAGCCTGTGTAACATTTCCATAGTTTCCGTAACTTTATACGAACCTACTCCACAAAGGTTACCCTGCTTAATTGAGTACCCAAAGCCACTCTATTATTCCCTAGGCCTTGCCCTTGGTTAACTAGCCTTTTGTTTACTAACTTTACCAGACCTTACTACCTCGGGTTACGACTTAGTATAGCATGCGGGCTAAGGTGATATTCATTGTAGATACTTATCATAGGGTCATTACATCCAGAATGGGTTGAGGGACTTCTCTGAGATCATGGCAGTCACACACCTTGGCAGCCTCTTGTATTCAATCTTTTATTTTTTCCATTTCCAATGATCTTCTAACCTTGATAATATCTTCACTCCGCTTACCTTTCATACCCTACTCTCCAAATATTATTATCCCCTTTCTTTAAGTATTGTCTTCATTAACTATCCTTACTTCCACCCAGTGCCCTCTCTTTACGGCCTTCTATGATAATCATTCCTAAGAGACATCCTAACTTGCTCTGTAAACTTTCAAGTACATTATCTAGTTCGCCATCATGAACGATCACTTAGTGCACCAACCCTTGTTTTTAAGTGTCCTGTAACCGTGTTGTTTTTCAACTTGCACACCTTGATCAACAAGCTTAATTCTTTTCTTGCTACCCAAAGTCTTGCGCCCTGTATCTCCCTTTATCTCCTCCGCTGCTGAAACTATAGAAAACCTTTTGCCCCTTCATGTCCGTGACTTGGACCGTGTTTAAGAGATAATTAGTCAGTAAAGTGTAGACATCAAGAAATGAGGAAGAGGAAAAGTATTTGGAAACAAAAGGTCAATCAAAGATACATTTCCGAAAGCCGCTCCAAGCTCAGTCCAATAATGCTGTTTCAATCACAGGCCTGCACAACAATGAAAGAAATCTTGGCATACCGGCAAACCAGTTGATATCGGTCATGCAAACCCTTCCATTCAAGATCAAATCGATGGGCAATATACCTTGAGGCCTGAAATTCCCGATATCTTTATCCCACTACAGTATGGATTTCCTTCTCATGATCTGAAGGCTAGGCTCAGTGGGAATCTGGCAACTGCATATGACTTCTTTTGTCAGTTCTGGGTTGAAAAAGTCTTTGTTATTCTAGTGGTGAATACCAATGAATATGCAGCCAAAATGCGGAAACCAGCGCAACCATCTAGGCTTTTTGCTATACACAAATGGAAGCCAGTAATTATATCTGAGATGAAGAAATTTATTGCTCAGCTGATTTTTATGGGTTGGCATGAGTGTAAGGCTATTGTAGAATACTGGCGGCATGTTAAGTGGGATGGCAGAACTTGGAGAGTGAAGGGTATGCTGTCACTATAGCGATTTCAGCAAATAAAGAGATACCAGCATGCTGAGCCCATCAAAGTTGAGGGAAGAAGTCATTGTGAGTGGTAGAAGAAGATGGAACTACTACATCTGGTTCTACGGGAATACTTTCAGAGAGTCTTACCTCCTAGTTCGAACCTGGCCTTGCATGAGATGATGGTCCGCTTTGGAGGACGTAGTAAACACACCTACTGAATGCCAAAAAAACCAATCACCGAGGGGTATAGCATCTTAGCACTTTGTTGGACAGGATATACATGGAATTTGCTTTATTCCTCTTGCATTTCAGGAATTCAGGTACTGGAGCAAGCACCCTACCATGGCTCTATTCACCTTACACCAACCTTGATAGAAATCCATCAAACTGTTCAAAGCCTCCCCCCCTACCCTACCCATCAGTTCAATATTTTCATAGATAATTACTTTACAAATATAAATCTATTCCAAGTACTCCGACAGCTTGGTATAGACACTTGTGGGACAGCTCAGCAGAACCAAAATGCTTTCCCTCCTGACCTCCACAATTCTTTTCCGGGGCTGTCTTAGGGCTGCCTTGGGGCTACTTATGTGATGCTCAAGTAGGCTCCATAGTCACACCCGTTCTTGCTCTACAGTAGGAGGATAGTGGGTCAGTCCACTTACTTTCTACAATTCACAATATTAATAACTATATCATTTGAGAACAAATAAAACCCTCGCAGTGCCAGCAGCAATGCTGCCATCTCCCGTCGCCATTTTTGACCTAAATCCCACCGCAGGTGTAACGACCCTACGATAGGTAGCTACAATCACTATCACCTAAGCCCAAATGGTATACCAAGAGGTAACTAGAGGTAGTATGGTCTCGTATACTTTATACAAATAGCTGGTAAACCTAGGAGAAGGCCTAGTGGGTAGTTGAGTAGCCTTGAGGTACTCTACTAGGAAGGGTAACCTTTCGGGAGAACATTCGCATAAGGTCAAGAGAATTATGGGAATGTTACACGGACCTCCGAGACGACTTCTGTGGTCGCCTGGAGGACTTCCTGAGCGGTTAAAAGCATAAGAGGGCAAAGTTACCCTACCTTGGGAATTTGGTCATTATGCCCATGGGTCCCAGTTACC
>Ga0307509_10008456_pt1 | contig 13111 bp, 10 predicted proteins | sample 10_EM_MG_FD_202245 | JGI IMG/M metagenome (GOLD analysis project Ga0307509, IMG submission 202245) | Populus trichocarpa ectomycorrhiza microbial communities from riparian zone in the Pacific Northwest, United States - 10_EM | ecosystem: Host-associated > Plants > Roots > Unclassified | place...
TTTAACAAATTTTCAGTATGGTATCACTACTAGTTGTGTAGATAATAAAATATACATCTGGTGTTCCAGTGGTTGCCATGGTGAGCGGCATCTGGGTACTGAGCGGGAACCCCGTAAATTACGTTAACTGTTTCAACGTAATTAACACTAACATCTCGAACACTATAGTCAGTGGTGACCGGTTAGAAACCCTGACTTGGTTGTCTCCTCTCGAGCCCCACTTACGACATTACGATATTCAAACGCGCCGGGTTGACAACGTGGGTGACTGGATTCTGCGGACCGAGCAGTTCCGAAGCTGGCACAGTGGTGGTGGTGGTCAGGGTGGTTCGCAGAAAGCGACTCTATTTTGCTCGGGCAATCCGGGGGTCGGTAAAACCTACATAAGGTGAGAGAGTCAATCAATATCATGAGAGAAACAATTAGTATATCTTTCTAAGTTGCAATTTAGTTCATTGGTAATAGATGCCTTGAGCGACGGGACCGGCGAAGCTGGAGAGCAAGATATTACCGTGGCATGTTTCTATTTCGACTTTTCCGCGCACAAGGAGCAGTCAGCGGTGAGTATGCTGAGTTCACTTCTGAAACAAGTCGTCAGTGGTTTGGATCGAATTCCCGAAGGAATAGTGGATATGTTTCAGAAGCAGAAAAAGATCGCCGGTGGTCGGAGACTGCGGCTTCCAGAGATCGTGAGGATGTTGGGGAGCCTCTTGTCTTCGCGGCGCACGTTTTTCTGCCTGGACGCCCTGGACGAATGTGCAGCAGCAGATCGAGCCAAGATCCTCATTTCACTCAGAGATATCATTAGGATGGCCCCAACTACTCGAGTTTTTATGACCGGGAGACCGCATGTTGGTGGGGAGGTGGAAAAGCATCTCCCCGGGGGAGCAGAGGTTTTATCGATGACCCCCCGAAAGGATGACATCATCCGCTACATCCGTAAAAAAAAATAGCTGAAGATTCGATTTCGGACGAGATGGATGAGAGCTTGGAGGCGGAAATCGTGAAGAAGATTCCGGAGACTGTTTCGGAGATGTAAGTAACATGAGCTGAGCTAAATAAAGCATCCTGCCTCAGCTATCGGTTGACAAGCACATATCTAGATTTCTATTAGTCTCTTTGAATCTCGATTCAATCCTACAGGAGACCACCATTCATCGGCGGCGAGAAAGGCTCAGTGTGATGACAAATGGGTTAGGGCTAGAAGATGCCTATGGCGCAACATTAGAACGGATTAAGGCACAGGGTGGCCAGAAATCATGGCTCGGGATGGCCGCGTTGATGTGGGTATGTCATTCAGAGAGGCCGCTCAGAGCGGAAGAGCTGTGCCAAGCCCTGGCGGTCGAAACGGGATCAACAGATCACAATGTCGATAATGTTTCCTCAATACGGACGGTGTTAAGCTGCTGCCAAGGGCTTGTAGTGGTAGATAAGGAGGGATCTGCTGTTCGACTAGTCCACTTCACGCTCCAGGAATATCACACTAGTCACCCTGACCTTTTCCAGAGTCCTCACGCAGCAATTGCAGAGACCTGCTTAGCATACCTGAATTCGCATCAGGTGATAGCAATTTCGGCCCCCTACTCTCTGAGTTCTCAACACACACCCTTCCTCGAATATTCCGCTATATACTGGGGAGTCCACATGCAAAAAGAACCCACCGATCGCGAGAAAATGCTTGCATTGGAGCTCTTTAGCCACTACGGACGCCATATATCAATTAAACTCCTCCTGGAGCATACACTTGGGTATTCCATCTGCTCTATTGTGAACTCCTACAAGTTCACTGGACTGCACTGTGCGTGCATGTTCGGACTTGTTGACGTTGCGCGAGCTTTGATAGAAGTAGACGGTATCAATATAGATTGCGTGGACGATGCGGATGCTACACCGCTCATGTGGGCTGTGAGGAGTGGGCATGTGGAAGTAGTAAGCTTATTACTAGGACGGAAAGGCGTCAACCCCGGCGTGCAAGACTACTTTGGCCGAACACCAATATCGTGGGCTGCTAGCCGTGGACATGAGGCAGTGGTGGAGCTGCTGCTAGCACGTGAAGATGTCCACCCCAATACGGCAGATTCCTTTGGCCAAACACCTATCTCGCGGGCTGCCATGAATGGACAGGACGGGGTAGTTAAGCTGTGACTAGCACGGGAAGATGTCAGCAGTGATAGACCTGACCAGTACGGCCAAACGCCAATCTCCTGGGCTGCTAAGCATGGGCATGAGGCAGTGGTGAAGTTGTTACTGGCGCGTGAAGATGTCAGCCCCGATAGGCAAGACAACATTGGCCAAACACCTATTTCGAGGGCTGCCATGTGTTGAAATTTTCTATATATTTCCTAGTATATTTCATGACATTACTGGGTATTTCTTTACTTAGTTTGTGTTTCGGCTACACCTGTCCACCGCTTACATTACTACAGCTAGACGTATATTATGGTGTTTTATTGTTTATTTCAGGGTTATATTTGAGGATTTAACATGTGGTTTCCTATCGGGTATTCAGGATTTACAGTTGTTTATGCATCTCTTATGCACTACTCTTGGTCATGATATTTCTAATAATCTCCTCACACCCTCATGGATTCACGCACAGTAATTGGGATTTATTTGGCAGGTTTTCAGGATAGGTAACATGTATACATGTTCCGGTAACTGTATACAGAAGTGGAGTGCAGGATTTTCTATGTTTAGTTTGATTACTTTGCTTACTTTGATTAGTTTGATTGTTTTACAGCCCCGGAGCTATATTAGGGCCTGGTAGCTTGTGTTAAGTTTAGTTTTGCATGTTTATTGTTTTATTTAGGAACACAAGTGAAGAAACGGTCATGTAAGCTGACGATAGCATTGAGGCAGTGTTATGACTCTTAGCTTTCATGTGGAATCACAGGACATGCAGGACAAGGTGCACTGCCCGGTAATGATCATGGTTGCAGGATATCGGATTACTATTGCTCTGGGAGAACTCTTGTATTTAAACTCATCTCCTGGCTAGCAGGAGAATGGCAGACTTCAGCAGACTCTTGATTTATGAATATACTTGGTTGAACGGCGATCTCAGAGTTCCACTTGCCCTTTAACTATTATCTCTCTATCTCTGGGTCTCTTGAAGCCTCCCTTAGACCTAGCCCTTGGCGGTCAACCACTAGCCCTCTATTGTACCTTTTCGTTAGACAGGAGTAAACCTATTACAGGATCAAACATGTTCGCACTTATGTTTCTTACATTGTTTTCCCTATATTTCTATCGCATATATGGGCGCGCACTTTTGTATAAATATAGTTGCTACCACCCACCTCGCTTAGAAGAATAAGAACCAGAACTCCTACCAATCTGCTCTCACACTACACATTCCTCCTCGCTTAGCGTGCCACGCAACCCCCTTTGCACTTGTGTAGTATTATCCACATAGAATAAATTGTGCCTTTGGCGTTCACATTTTGAACACCATGCAGGCACAGAAGGGCTTAGTGAGGCTGCTACTCGCACGTGAAGACGTGAACCCCAATAGACTAGATGAATTTGGCCGAACGCCAATCTCGTGGGCTGCTGGGTATGGATGCGAGACAATGGTGAAGCTGCTGCTGGCCCGTAAGAGCGTCAACCCCAATAAACCAGACACCGATGGCAAAACACCTATCTCCTAGGCTGCAAAGCGTGGGCGCGAGGGAGTCGTGAGGTTGCTACTGAGGCGGGAAGACATCAACCCCGATATGCCAGACGACCTTGGCCGAACACCAATCTTGTTAGCTGCGGAGGACGGACATGAGGCGGTAGTTAAGCTATTATCGGGGCGGAGAGACGTCAATCCCAATAGGTTGGATGGCCGTGGCCAGGCACCACTCTCGCAGGCTGCTAAGAACGGGGATGTTGGGGTGGTGAAGCTGTTAATTGGACGGGAAGACATTAATCCCGATATCCCAGACGACCTTGGCCGAACACCGATCTCGTGGGCTGTTGAGTACAGATGTAGGGAAGTAGTGGAGCTCTTGCTAGGACGGAAAGAAGTCGACCCCAATAGGCCAGACAACGATGGCCACACATTAATCTTGCGGGCTACCATGAATCGAGATGAGGGAATGGTGAGGCTGTTGTTGAGACGGGGAGATATTAATCACGATATTCCAGACGACTTTGGCCGAACACCTATCTCGATAGCCGCCCAGGACGGACATGAGCCGATGATTAAGCTGTTATTGGCACAAGGAGGGTTCAATCCTAATTGGTCTGATAACTTTGGCCGGACACTAATCATGCGGGCTACCATGAATCGACATCAGGGAATGGTGAGGTGGTTGTTGAGAGGGGAGGACATTAACCCCGATATTCCAGACGAGCTTGGCCGAACACCGATCTCGTGGGCTATTAAGTATGGACTTATGGGGGTGGTAGAGCTATTACTCGGACGGGGAGACGTCAACCCCAATAGGCCGAACACGGATGGCCAAACGCTAATATTGAGGGCAACCATGAATCGACAGGAGAGAATGGTGAGGCTGTTACTGGCACGGGAAGACACTAACCCCGATATTCCCGACAGCATTGGCCGAACACCAATCTCGTGGGCTAAGCATGGACATGAGGCAATGGTGCGACTGCTGCTGGCACGCCAAGACGTCAATCCCAATAGGCAAGGCAACGATGGCAAAACACTAATCTCCAGGGCTGCCATGAATGGACATGAGGGAGTGGTGAGGCTGTTACTAAGACGAGAAGATATCAAACCCGATATGCCCGACGACTTTGGTCGAACACCAATCTCATTGGCTGCTGAGTACGGACATGAGTCACTTGTGAAGCTGCTGCTGGAGCGTGAAGATATCAACCCCGATAAGCGAGACGATGGGTGGAGCCGCCCGCCGATCTTGTGGGCTGCCGAGAATGGGTATTGGGAAGTTGTCAGGCTGTTCCTGGAACGTGAAGACGTCAACCCCAATAGGCCAGACTTATGTGGTCTTACCGTGCATTCGTATGTTGATAGAGGGAGGGATCACCATGTCACAAGGTTAATACGAGATTTGAAAACCATACCTCCGCCGCCGAGTTATTCCAAAAAGAAATAAGACTTCTTTCCTATCTTCGGCACCATGCATCACAACCCCCCTGCGACGCCGTGGTTGTATTCACCCTTTCTAGCAGCCCCTCACCACTTCCTTTAGATCTTGTTTAACTCCAGCTATCCCCACTCCTACCGCCCTTCTGCCTTCATCCCCAGGATGGACAAGAACCACGCCTTCCGGGTTATTCCTCACACCACATCGCTTCAGGATCCATTCACCCGTCCCTTATTGAAGACTGTTCCGTACCGACTCCATACCAGAGCAAAGGGCCTTGACTATAAAATTTAAATGGAGGTGGGAAATAGTGCTCCTCGATTTCGGTTATGGCTGGAAGTTTGGACGACCCTTTTCTTGTGAACCACCGGCGCTCTCCGGATTCAAATACTCACAACTCCTCGGCCTAGAATGTGCTGGAAAGGGGATCGGATAGTGATGGGCACGATCATGCTCGATCATAAATTTTTGGTGTGCTCGAGCACGATTTATGCTCGAGCATGGGCTAAATTTTCTGCTCGAGCATGATCGTGCCCATCACTAGGATCGGAGAATTCCCCCTGGCCGGACACAGCGAAGGATGCGAGAAGAGGGGTTGATGATTTGCCGAGCGGGGTAGAAAAGAGGGGAAAGCGTGGAAGTGGACATTGCGTGAGAATGTATGGAAATGGCGTGATAGTGTTGAGGTGATGGGTGGAAGAGTGAGCATTGATCCTGTATTTAAAGACTCCCCTCCGCCCATCATTGTAGAAGGGCAGGTCAAGAAGAAAGTTATAAGTTAGTCTTTGATATACTCTATTGCATCCTTAAGCACTCCCGTTTGGCAACCCTGCAGACTCCCATTCGCCAAATTTTGAGACCTTTTATGATATCCAACTCTGTGACGAAATTCTGCCTGCGATGGATTTTTTCTTCTAACTCATGATTTTATCACTATCCTCTACCCTTGCTTTCCCACTTTCGCTCACCTATTCCCTCAACGTAGATGTATATTAGCTGCTTAGTTGTGACAAAAAATAAAAATAAAAATGTGGAGCATTGACAAAGAGACGTACAGTACAAGGAAACAAAAAAGATATCAAAGACGAACCAATAATTCGATGACCTCCACGTCCTACAACACCGGGCGGACGGTGCCCTTAAATACAAAAACGATGCCGACTCTTCCAGGGATCTCCTGACTATGATCATACTATTTCCGCCATTTCTCAAGCCATTTGTTTATTCCTCATTCCCTACTTTTCTTTCACAGCTTTCCTTCACTCCTTGACTTAGTGAAACCTCGGTCGCACCCCTCGCATTCATCACCGAGCAGTTTATTCTACGGTGAACCCTCCAACATACCTAGCAGCAGGATGTCACTCACCGCGAATATGTCTCTTCTTTCTCAGGGGCCTTATTTATGAAATTACCAGACTCGCACGTTTCCCTCACTTTAACAAGTGGTGGAAGTCTCACAAATCTCTATCTTCCACCAATTCAGGGAATTAATCGCAGTACGATACGAGTTAGAGTGAAACAATGTATCCTGTGGTGGGGATCCGTAACACACACCTTCTTCACGTTAGTTCTTACGCTCATTCCTTAAGGCTGAGATCAATCTAATTGTGAGGATCTAAATTGACTATTACAGAATAATTCCCAATGGAAAGCATCAGTGATAATATTTTGTTAAGTCTGGTGTTTTAGTGGGAGATCGGGGAGTGGGACGATGGCGGAGATGCGGAAATAATCATATGAATTTCGAAGCATTCATGAGAGATGACTCGGATCACATGCTCTGTCAGACCATAGGGGAAAACAAGTACTCCTTGCACATTGCAAAAGTTTCCGAATGGGAGATCCACATCAGCACGGCCATCCCGAGTCTTGCCCTTTCCTCGCGCCCTGAGCCTTTATTCTTCCTAGCATTGACTCGTATGCACCCCCTAAACCTAAGCCATTCTCCATCTCTTTAAGCTTTTTCCTCCTCCGATATATTATCGTATCTTGTAGGATGGTCTCGATGCTTCAGACGACAAGTAGGAATCTATATACAATACCAGTTGACACACTGCTTTAGAGAATTTTGCGAGTGCTCCCAACGACTTACATTTCCGAAACCATTTCGGGAATATTCTGAATAATTTCCTCCTCTAAACCCTCGTTCATCGCATGCGGCATCGTATCCTCTTTCAGTTTTGCTCGGAGGAATGTAATGATATCACTCTCGGCGGGTATTATTGATCTTGTTACTGCCCTCTCGGCAAGATGCTTGTCAACCTCATCTCGGATATGCGGTCTCCCGGTCAGAAATAGTCGAGTGCTAGGGGCTTCCTGGAGAACGTGGTTGAGTAGGTCGACAAGCTTCACCCGATGCCTAGCCGGATACTCGTCGAGGGCGCCCATGCATATAAATGTGCGTCGTGCGGAAGCGATATCCTGCAAGAACCCTATAATCTCCTTGAGCTGTAGCCTCTGGCCGCCAATAACCCTCCTTCGGTCCCGGAAAGCTTCGACTATTTTTTCCGGAACCTCGCTCAGTCCACCAACGACCTGTTTCAGCACCGAACCAAGAATTTCCTCTAAGGATTTCTCCTCCTTAACGGCGAAGTCGAAGTAGAAGCACGCAACGCCAGCGTTTCCTTACACGGCCTGCTTGCATAACGTATCTATCGCCAGCGAGCTAACATCACAGATTATTAGCAATTCCACTTTTTCTTCGAGTATCTTCTCCCTTACCTAATGTAGGTCTTCCCAACCCCCTGGCCTCCCTGACAAAACAAGGCTGGACGGTCAGGTCCGTCGCTGCGGGTACCACCCAACCAATTTTGATATTCTTCAGTTTGAAAGAGCCAGTCTCCCACCATCTCAACCCTGCGGGTTCGGATGTCGTGTTGCCGTGTCTGGGGCTCCAGTGGAGATAGCCAGTCCAATATCCCCGAATCCTCGTCGGCGATCGTGCAGTTATTCCAGAAATTGAAAAAAGAATTGGTTGAATTGAACAGTTGGTATTGTTGGAATAATTGGGATCTTTAGAAGAGTTGATGTTTTCGTCGATGTGAGGTTGAGACATTCTCAATTTTTTCACTGTTTCGATGCCTGCGGAGGACGGCTTCTTCGGTAATTATGCCCGGTAGAGCGGGTCGATATGGTTTCCTGGGAGCGACAATGAGCGAGGGCGATGGTGATTTTTGAGGTCTGCTGGGCGAATGCCTGTTCCAATTAATCCACTCGATAATCGCGCACTATCTGTGAAGCTAACATGATTGCGGGCCACCGTATGCACAAACGCCAAGCGGTCCATGGTGGAGCGGGCTGTCGCGAAAGTAGGAAAACTAATATCTTGCACCGCGTTGGCACTGGTGGAAGCGCCGATCAAATTCTCTCCTTTCTACAGATTCAAGAAATAGGGGAAGCATATGGGACCTGTAATTCAAAAACACAAGACACAAGGTCGCTCTGGAAAGAAGTCCGTCCTTCTCTGCAATTACATTGTCCTTTTTTGGGCGGCCTTTCATGACATCACATGGACCTCGTCACCACCTGCTCCTCCACGTTACGAAATATGAAATGCACCTCTACGTATGCCGACAATCCGCGTATCCGAAAAAAATACCCATTGGATCCTTACCTTTCGCTCCGTTTGCAAATCATGGCAGCAAAACAAGAGCTATTGTTGTAGAAAGCTAAGACCACCTCTGCTTCCAAGAAGGGGTCAAGATATATGCTCTACGGTACTTGGATGCCTAAACCCAATAAATTGCACTAGCTCATTGAGGTGGTGGCACGATCGTGTAGGCGAGATTATAGGAGAAGGATGTTGTGTGTTATATTCTCTATGGAGGTTTATTTTCTATGGAGGTTGCTAACTACCCTTCACCTTAAGTAGCACGTGAAACTCTACATGCGTAACCCTATACATCCGTTCATGCCCTAGAACATTCATCCGTCCACACTTTGGTGTTCCTCCATCACATGCGCGCTTCTTGTTATGTACCTGCTCTCTCCTGCTCCCAATACAATGTTCTACTATGACTGGGATTATTATACCATAACTAGCAACCAGTATGGCGCAAAAAGATGAGATTTCCTAAGAGTAAGAGCAGGGTTGACTTACCCGAGAGAACGCTAGTTTAATCCCTAACACGCATATAGAAGGTGCGAAAGCTAAAAACAAATCAGCTTCCCAGACCACCCCGCACAAAACTCATCCATCAGGCGCTTCAAGTACCCAAAAACAATGATTTCCCCGTGACAAGGCAGCAGACTTCAGGATCAAGGGCGGCCAATTGCGGGATGCATAGCGAATGTTCGGCCTCTAACTTACTAGCTCCACGATCCCATAGTGTCAACCTTCAGTAGCCCGCAACGGTAGTGTCTAGACTGGTTTACTTGCAACATCTTTCCGCCTTTACCGAGGGTTCTTTCCCCATTAGCACCCACCCTTAGCACCCCGCAACAGCAACAGCGGTGCTGAAGATACCTGCATATATGGTGTCAGTGCTAGCGTCTCCCACCCCCCCCAAATAATAAATTGGCCCGCTGCTGCCTCGGAGCCACTCCTACTCGTACCAATAGTATAATACTCTGGTATGGGTAAAGGCCGGGACAGACTTTTGTTTTTGGGAGAGTGTAATACCTCCACTCCGACAATTGGTTTCTTCCATTGTTAATACAAGTCTAGTCACATTGTGAATCGAACTGCGCATTTTTTTAAAACAGGATACAAGAGGAAACCAGCAAAGCCATTATGTCTTACTACTCGAGTAGAATGGAATACAGGTACAGGGGATGATGATGGCGTTACTCTCGCCGAGTAGTTGCCTACCAAGGAAGATTTTTTTTTTCCTTTTTTTCTTCCTTTTTTTTAAAAAAAGTTGCGCTCGCATCATACTGTCAGTCTTAACTTAATAGCGAAGTTTTTCTGCTGATCCATGGCTGAGTTGTCCTGGGAGCCAGAGCGAAAACAATTAGACTAAGCGACCCTCGAGCACTGTTTATCTATCGAGACATTACCGAGCTTTTCTTACAAATTGCCCAAGGATTCGTTCGTAGTAGCGAGGTTGCTCGTATAAAGTGTTCCATTATAGCGGGGTGCGACTGTATCTGTAATGATTGGCCCGGCAAAAACTTGTGCAACCCTAGAGCCTCATGAGTTACCTTACTTTCTTTCTTCAGTTCTAAATGATTTCATCGTCCTCCGACAGAAGTCACGCTACAAAGAATTTCTATCTATCTTTGGCAGAGGGGGGGGTTCAGATTCCGGGAGCAGAAGAATACGGGTAATTTCAACACGTTGACTTTTGCGCAATGGTATCGTCAACTTCGGCACAGAAGGAGGTGCATCAAATTCTGCGGCAGCTATCGCTACTCGGACCACAGCAACGGCACCAATGCAAGCCAGCCGAGTGACCTGCGGGAATGGGAAACCGGATACTGGGGGCTAGTAGGTTCTGAAAATTTGATGATGCCGAAGATGGTTGAGTCGAGCTAGTGTTGTTTCATCAGAGGAATCCGGGCGTAGGGAAAGCGCGTTTAGGTAAGGACTCTTGTTTGGGGAAATTCTATGCAGATGTCGCTAAAGATTAGTAAATAGTATTTCCCTGGATGGGTAGTCAGTGCGATGAGGCTAGGGGAAAGATACTTTCGTCGTGGGACTAAACCGCGATTTCATTCCCTAGCAGGAACGGTCCACAGCCAGCAAGCGGGGCGGCATACTCAAGCCACTTGCCAACAGAAGAGGAAGCCCACGCCATATACAGGAGGATTCATAGAAGGTCAAAAAGAATGTGACGGGTGAGGTCTCCTACTTCCCGATACGTTAGAAATTCTGAAGAGGATTATTACATTTTGCCGTGGGAATTTATCTGTCGATGGTTTAGAGCAAACCCCCCCCCCAACTCCCGACCTGAACCCCTGCAGTCACTACCAGATATTGTCTGAGCGTCACCAAACACTCGAGTATCCCATACCGGAGGACCTCATATCGATGATAAAATCGGGAGAGGTGGTTAGGACGCCTCCCAGTCCTACTCCTACGGATATTAGAAGTTATCTGGACGCGATGTTCGATGGTTGCACTAATCCTAATTTAATCGGAAACGGCCTGCTGGCTGATATTATAAGAACGATTCCGGAGGAGATCGCCGAGATGTAGGCGGCGATGTTGAATACATTGCCAATACAAGCCCTTGGTGTGGATTACCGACGCTAGTGTCCGGTTTTCTTCTCGTTACCCCAAACTTTGATACCCCCCTAAGCGACATTACTCGGCAATGGAGAAGAAGAAAGTTGGACGGGATGGGGAAAGGGCATGGTTGGAGGGGCGCTCACGCAGCAACCTTATATTCCAGCGGTAGAAAGACAACTAGAATACCCAGTCTAGCTCACCACCGTCGACAAATCCTTGGCTACCGTGCGGCCTACCCACTAGATCCTGCTGGAGTGCCTCTCGTATAACAAGAACTTTACCTGTTCTATGGTTTCTGGGTCTTCTTAGGCCTACCTCAATACTCTGTTTGTGGGGGGCCTTGTCTCCGGTGCTCATTCCACTCCACCAACTGCCCTGATTGCTAGGTAGTTGTTGTTACTAGGCTATATGTGATAGAGGGGGAAACACAAAAATCACGAATACCATTGCATTGAAACTACGCGATGAGTGGGATCAGGGTATCTCCCGGATGCTGCTATTGTGTGGGATACGTGGGTTGGTGTTGGCTAAGCTATCTTAGATAACCGCAATAATTAGAGGCATATTTTTAGTATAATTTAAAGGATAAGATATGAGATCGCTCCAGAAAGAGGTCAGTCCTCCGCAAGTGCATCATTATATTTTAAAAGGCTTTCGTGATATCGCACCGCCACCACCTGGTCTTCACACTACAAAATATCAATCCCTTCGATGCACCCCCGAGTGAGCCGACAATCAGCGCATCCGAAAAAAAAAACATTCAAATAAACAATTACATTGCAACCCATTCCACTCCATGCGAATAAGAAATAAATAAATAAAGAGTTATAGTACTGTACAAAGCCGAGTCACCACCACCGAAAATAAAACTCCGGATATAACCTCTACCAAAACTTAAATCTATTCCATTGAGCAGAAGAGTGAGATTGACTGGGAGTGAGGGAAAGGTTGACCTATCAAAGAAAACGTGTATATTAATCCCAAGGACGCCAGAAGGATGCTAAAAAAGAAAAAACGTCTCAGAGCGCACCAAAAAAAAAGAAATTCACGTGACCACACGTAAATTATTTACCAACAAGGAGGAATTTCTAGAAGGGAAAAAGATAATGACTAGAGGACAAGACGGGGAGGGGAGGGAGTAAATCACGGGGTATGTGGGGGATGTCGGTCCTCTAGTAGCTTTGCGACTCTCTCGTGCCCGTTTTTGGTCGCGAGTGTGAGTGGTGTTTCCCCGGACTTACTGGAACTATTGGGGTTGACCTCGTTCCGCTCCAATAGGAGTTTCACTACTCCCTCATGGCCGGTCTCGGCAGCCCACGAGAGCGGTGTTCGGCCCTGCAACGTGTCTGGTGTGTCAGAGTTGATGCTTTTCCGCCCTAACAGTAGCTTCACTATTCCTTCCTGGCCATTCCCGGCAGCCCACGAGAGCGGCGTTCGGCCATACTGCGTGTCTAGTGTCTCAGGGTTGACATCTTTCCGCCCCAAGAGTAGCTTCACTATTCCCTCATGGCCATTCTCGGCAGCCAGCGAGAGCGGTGTTCGGCCGTCAATGTTTAAAATATCAGGGTTGACCTCTTTCCGCCCCAACAGTAGCTTCACTATTCCCTCATGGCCATTCCCGGCAGCCCACGAGAGCGGTGTTTGGCCGGATTTGCTTGAACTATCAGGGTTGACTTCTTTCCGCCCCAACAGTAGCTTCACTATTCCCTCATGTCCATTCTCGGCAGCCCACGAGAGCGGTGTTCCGCCATCCCACCCGTCCCGAGCGTCGAGGTTGACATATCGCCGGTTAAACAGTTTACCCACTACCTGCGGTGCTCCCCATAGCCGACCTATGTTCCCAGGATTGACAAATTGCGGCCCAAGAAATAACTTCACCACT
>Ga0307509_10008458_pt1 | contig 13110 bp, 8 predicted proteins | sample 10_EM_MG_FD_202245 | JGI IMG/M metagenome (GOLD analysis project Ga0307509, IMG submission 202245) | Populus trichocarpa ectomycorrhiza microbial communities from riparian zone in the Pacific Northwest, United States - 10_EM | ecosystem: Host-associated > Plants > Roots > Unclassified | place...
AACTCTGAAAGTGGTTCCCTCATCTATTCAATTTCTAGAGAAGCTTGTTGATTTGGATGTGAGAAGCTGCACAAGCCTTTTGAGTCTTCCAAGAATCATTAAATCGAAATATCTCAAGGCTCTTAACCTCTCTGGCTGCTCAAATCTCAAGATGTGCCCAGAGACTACAGAGCATGTGATGTATTTAAATTTCAATGAGACTGCAATCAAAGAACTTCCCCAATCTAGTGGACATCTGAGTAGACTCGTTGCTTTGAATTTGAGGGACTGTAAACAACTTGGGAATCTTCCAGACAGTATTTGTTTGTTGAAGTCTATTGTTATTGTTGATGTCTCTGGCTGCTCAAATGTCACCAAGTTTCCGAGCATACCAGGGAATACAAGGTATTTATACTTGAGTGGAACTGCAGTAGAAGAATTTCCATCTTCTGTTGGTCATCTCTGGAGAATCTCTTCTTTGGATCTGTCCAACTGTGGAAGGCTCAAGAATCTTCCAAGTATTGGATCTGAGTGGAAACAACTTTGTTAGACTGCCTACAAATATCAGTGAACTCTATGAGCTGCAATATCTTGGCTTACGCTATTGCAGGAGGCTTGGGTCATTACAAAAACTTCCATCACGGCTTGCAAAACTAGATGCACACAGCTGCACATCTCTGAGAACAGTCCCAAGCTCATCAACTATAGTTGATGGAAACATTTTTTAATTCATCTTTACTAATTCTCTCATGTTGGGTTGAAAATTCAGCTATATGCCAAAAGACTTTACAGTGAGGTCTCTCTCTCTCTCTCTCTCTCTCTCTCTCACACACACACACACACACACACACGTTCAATCCTGTCTTATAATCTCTTCACTCGTGTTTTAATGGATGTATAGTTGAGCATGTTTTTCATGGTGCAGATTTCATCAGTAGCTGCTGGGGTATCTAGTTTTTGCTTCCCTGGACGTAAAGTTCCAGCGTGGTTTGTCCAGCAGAATTCAGCAGCTTCTGTGACAATTCAGCTAATGCTGGTGGGCGGAAAAACCAAGAGATGCCGTGATAACAAGCGTGACAATGAGGCGGAACCCGGTGGAAGTGGCTTCAAGAATGGTGCAGAGTCTACCACAAATGACTTGAAGGTTTACAGTCGGAGACCTAAAAGGTTCAAAGAAATCAAATGAAATTGTTTCATTTGGCCAAAAGAATTATATGGAAAGTGTTCCAAAAAAAGCTTTCTGTAGTTAAGAGTCACTCAGTTTCTTTCTACAGTGAGGATGAAATTCTTTGGTTTCTATCTTGACTTTCTGGTAATCTCTATCTCACCTGGAGTTAGAAAATGTTTTTTTATAAAATTTCATGCGAGATCAAGGAGACAAGTGTTGCTAACTTAAGTTAAATTTATCATTCAATTTAATCTTATTTATAAAGAAAATATTGGACTTGATTACTTTTTACTGCTAGTCCTCAAAAAAAATTATTAAATTCTTTTTATGGCACCAAGTCAATGTAAGAGGGGGTGCGTTTTAAAAAATTTAATCTTATTTATTCTCTTAATGTCAAACCAAACACAAAAATATTACATTGTCATGAGAAAAAGAGAGATAAGTCAAGTGCGTCGTTCATATTACATTACAAAATAAACTTAGACATAGGTTTTGCACCGTGATTATAACTTCTTCTTTTTGTTCTTATAATGCATTTAATTATAAATTCTTTTTTTGGTTCTTAAATAATTATTTGTTTTAGTTATTAAATATTTTTTTTCAATTTTATTATTTCATAAATTTACAGTTTACACGGTTACGAGTAAACTTATGAAATAACTTATTAGTTACTTTATTAGCTCATATTGAAAGAAAAAAACAGATACAAAGAGCGGTAAGAAATTCTAGATGAGTCATGAGTTTTTTTTTGGATAAATTTTGTTGACACCATTTATTTTCATAGTGAAGTATTGTTCCATTGCTTAAAGAGACCAGAAGGTCTCCTGTTCAATTGGATCTCTGTGGACAGACCTTTCAGTTTGGGCCTATGTTTGTTTCCTAAACTAGGCTTTCCCTCGACTTAGCCTCGGGAATGCTTTTCCCGCTATGATATGAGAAACTAATTTCTTTTAAAATTAAAAAAATAAAGGAATTATAAAAATTAAATTTTATATGTCTTAAGATTCTTTACTATTTATATTTATATGAACAGTAAACTATCATAAACAGTCTTTACAGGGTAATATATAATTAAAATTAGTAAGCAACTTTAAAAGTTATATTGATAAGGGAAAAGTTAAATGAGTGCTTTTACGATATTCATTAACTATTATTTGAATGTATTTCTTAGACTTCATTTATTATTGAATCTTGGTAAAAAAATTGAAAATCAAATATTTGAATAGTTAAAGTAGGGATTTTAATAGTTTGGTGAGTGCCTTTAGTATGACAGCTCCTCTACTATTTATACAAGTAGGGCATTGTACATATGTTATGGTGTAGCCTATTACACATGATAAAACAATACAAGAGGAAACATAATATTTCCTATATTACAACACATCCCCTAATACGCCCCCTCAAGCTGAGGGTGGGTTATCCATGTGAAGCTTGGAACATAGAGAAGTAAAAGCAGAGGAAGCAAGTGGCTTTGTAAGAACATCTGCTAATTGATCTTTGGAGGGGATGAAGCGAATCTGAATCTCCTTCTTAGTCTCGATCACGAACAAAGTGATAATCGACCTCAACATGCTTTGTACGAGCATGAAAGATCAGATTAATAGATAGATAAGTAGCACCCAAATTATCACACCAGATAGTGGTAGCAGAACTAGGAGAGAAACATAAATTTGACAAAAGATAGCAAAGCCAAAGAACCTTAGTAGTACCATCAGCTAAGGCCTTATACTCTGCTTCAGTAGAGGATCGAGCAACAGTGCGTTGCTTGCCAGATTTCCATGAAATGGGAGTGGTGCCAAGAAATACAATATAGCCACCCGTGGATTTTCGATCATCAATACTGTCGGCCCAATCGGCATCAGTAAAACCATGAAGAGACAAAGCAGAGTCACAAGTAAGGTGGAGACCAAAGGAGGATGTACCTTTTAAGTATCGCAGGATACGCTTAACAGCGGCCTAGTGGCCTTCGGTAGGAGCATGCATAAACTGACATACCTTGTTCACAGTATGACATATATCAGGTCGAGTAAACATGAGATACTGAAGAGCACGAACAATTTGGCGGAAGCGAGTGGTATCTGAAAACAACTCGGTAGACTGCAGATCAAGTTTGGAAACAGATGCTGGTGTATCAACAGGTTTACACGATGACATACCAGCACGATTCAGAATATCAAGAACATACTTGTGTTGACTAAGCACAAGACCCATACTGGTGGGAGCAACTTCAATCCCCAAAAAGTAACGTGCATGACCTAAGTCACGAAGTTTAAACTCTGAGCTCAACAAGGTAATGAAGCGATGAATCAATTTAGAGTTATTACCAGTAATTAAGATGTCATCCACAAAGACAAGTAAGTAACAGATATCAGGAGTCCCATTCAGAATAAATAGGGAGGTATCAACCTTTGAAGCTCGAAAATCGATAGTTAGGAGGAAATCACTTAGTCACATGTACCAAGCCCGTGGTGCTTGTTTTAAACTATAGAGAGATTTGTGAAGGCGACAAACATGAGTAGGTAAAGCAGTATTGACAAAGCCTGAGGGTTGCTGCATGTAAACAACCTCACGAAGTGAGCCATTGAGGAAGGCATTGTGAACATCAAGTTGCCGAATTTGCCATCCTTTTGAGACTACAATTGTGAGAACTAACCGAACAGTAGTTGATTTAACAACATGACTGAAGGTTTCTGAATAATCTATACCTTCTTGTTGGGTGAACCCCCGCGCAACCAAGCGAGCCTTGTACCGGTTAATGGCCCCATCGGCTCGCCGCTTGATTTTATACACCCATCGGCAGCCAACAATGTTCATAGAAGGATCAAATGGCACCAATGACCAAGTGGCATTGGCATGTAAGGCTGCAATTTCATCCTTCATGGCAGTATGCCAACACAAGTACTGGTCAGCTTCCTTAAAACTTAGAGGCTCAAGAGTAGAGGGGGACATTACCCGTGAAATGGAAACTGGCGGAGAGGAAGCAGAAACAGAGTTGACGTTGGCAGTCTTTGGCTGTCGAGAACGCAGCACCATGGGATGCTGCTAAATGGGTGGCGGAGCAGAAGGCAGAGCAGTGGAGGTCAGCTATGGAAGAGAATATGTGGAGAGATCCACACATAAGTCCAGACCGGGCACAGACTGAGCAGAGTGCCTAGATGGAGAAGACAATACTGATGACGAGGCTGGAGAGTCTGCAACAGAGGGTGAATCTGATGAAGATAAAGCTGGCACCGCAGAACCTGAACCTGCATAATGATCAAGAGATATAGATGGAGATGATGGTGAGGGGATGGACAGGTTAGTGGGAAGGGGAGGTGGGGCTGAGACGGGTTGAGATGGAAAAATGGTGAGGGGGGTAGGTTGGAGACAGTGACAGGCGGAGAGGAGGATGGAGACGGGATGACAAACTCAATGAAGGGGAAAATTTGTTCATGAAATCGGACGTGACGGGAAATGTAGATGTGGTCAGACGACAAATCAAGACAACGATAGCCTAAGAACACACACGGAGTGGAGCGATAGTCTAGCTTATGAGCATTGTAAGGACGAAGAAAAGGAAAGCAAAGACATCCAAAAGTACGTAAAAAGGCATAATCAAGTGTCTGACGAAACAAACATTCGAAGGGAGATTTGTTGCTTAAAATCGAGGTTGGCATACGATTAATAAGATAAACCGAGGTTTCAAATGCATAATTCCAGAATTTTAGAGGTGCCTTACATTGCCCTAACAGAGTAAGACCGGTTTCAACAATATGGCGATGGCGACGCTCAACAATGCCATTATGCTCATGAGTATGTGGACATATGAGATGATGGTGGATACCGATGTTTTTTTTTTTAAATTTAATTTACAATATTCACCACCCCAATCAGTTTGAACAATTTTGATTTTACGAGAGAACTGACGTTCAACAAGTACTTGAAATTGTTGAAACACATTGAATACATCTGATTTGATAGCAATAGGATAAAACCAAATAAATTTTGTATGCACATCCACAAATATGACAAAATAACGAAAGCCATCTGACGATAGCATAGGGGCAGGGCCCCAAACATCATTAAAGATGAGTTCAAGAGGAGTAGATGTTTTATGGCCCGTAGGTCCTAATGACAAACGAGAGGATTTTCCTAACGGATAAGCTTGACATTGAAAATTAAGATGACGAGAGGTACAAACAACCTTTTTATTTGAAGCTAAGAGACTCAGAATACGGGAACTGGGGTGACCGAGGCGACGATGCCAAATATTGGCAGAAGTGGCCATGCTAGTAGACAAAAAAGCTTGCGGCAGAGATGTGACAGAAGACTTGGAAAGGACATAGAGGCCGTTTTTACTCTGACCGGAAAGAAGGATTTCCTTGGTGATGAGATCCTTGACATAAATAATAGAAGAGTGAAACTAAAAAAAAACATAATTTTCACGACAAATTGTTGAACAGATAATAATTTTTTTTTTAATGTGAGGAACATGTAATATGTTGGACAAGGTGAAGACTCGTTTTGCTGTATGCAGAAGATTATGGGCGGTATTAGATATAACAAGTCCCTTACCATCACCAACATGTAATTGATCATTACCAAGATAAGGTTATGCGTATGTCATACCAGTAATGTCCGGAGTAACGTGGTGATTTGCACCTGTGTCAGGAAACCAAGCGGCAGAGTCCTCGGCTGATGTAGTACTAAAGGAGAGGTTGGCCGAGGCTTGATTTCCATAATGAACAAGTTGAGATTACTGCTGTGCAGAATGGCCATAGATGTGGCAGAGCTGGCATTTTATTTGCTGCCGTGGCCACTGATTTATTGCTGCACCACGGTGTGGATGGTTTTGCCACTGTCCATTGTGGCTGCGGGGCTGCTGCTAAGGAGAACCACCACCAGCACCATGAAAGGACTGACCGTTGGACTGAGGAAAGTTGTTGCGAGGATGCCGCCAGCCACTCCGTCGTCCTCTACCCCGATGAGCCATGAAACCACCGCTGTTTGGCCCAGGAAAACCACGCTGGGCAGCATATATTGAGGGGGGCTGCGCAGGGGTGGGCAGTAGGGGTGCAGTAGTTAGACTGGAGGATACCGAGCTGCGATGTATAAATTCATGAGTAGACAGGTGACTATAAAGCTCAGAGTACGACAGAGGATCGGCTTTGGTTGACAGACTCGTAACCAAATCACGAAATTCACCGCGAAGTCCCCGAAACACATATAAGTTGAAATCAGTGAGAGAAATAGGTCTGCCGGTCGCAGCCAATTCATCAAATAAACCTTTTGCGCGTTGCAGGTAGAGAGTAACAATATCATCACCTTGTCGAAGATCCTGAAGAGAGCCATGCAATTGCATGATCCGAGAGTTAGATGGGGAAGCAAGAGCAAGTTCAAGGGTGCTCCAAACACTAGCAGAGGTTGAACAATCAACCACTAGATGAAGAACTTCAACCAAAAGAGAGAATAATATAAATCATATCTTGGGACCTCACCTAAAAGCTTAAGCTTTTGGGTTGAAATGGTTCTTTGACATGGTATCAGAGCCTTGATGGCCAAGTGGTCTCGAGTTCAAATCTTACCATCCCCATTTATTTGATAAAAAATTAAGCACAAGGTAATGTGGGCCTGTGCAAGTTTCAAGCCCAAAGGGCTTTCACTTGAGGGGGTGTGTTAGAGAATAATATAAATCATATCCTAGGACCTCACCTAACAGCTTAAGCTTTTGGGTTGAGATGGTTCTTTAACACGAATAAAAATTAATGAAATTAATTAAATATGTTAAATAATTGTTAGTTTATATGGTAATGTTTTTAAGCATGTATAATAAATTATAAACAAAAAGTTAAACACATGAATTAATTTGGAATGTTAAATGAGACTTAGCAAGTGTACTAGCCGTACACAATTTATAATGGGAAAATTACTCATTTACCAAGGTTTGAAAACGATTTTAATATCTCTCTCTATAGCTTTAGAGATTATACTTCAAGATTTAAATTTTGATTAAAAGATAAAAATATCCTTTTATATGATATAACCCATACAAAGGGAACAATATATCAATCTAGTATACATAAAAAAATTGATTTTCTCTCCATGATTTCTTCTCTTCATCTCCACGAGCACAAACTAAAACAAAGTATTCTCTTTGTAATTGACTTGTTTTCTCCTCCTTTATTTTATTTTTAATCCCTAGTAACTTATGAGAGAGTTGAGATTTTGATTTTGTTGTGTCTTTTAGAATCTTATGATTTTGGATATTGAAGGTTCATGGTTTCTCAACTCAACCTCATTTAAGAGATAATGCACGAAAGTCATTACTTAAAATGAGGTTATGTCTTTTCGGGTGTTCAACCCCAAGTTGGGTTGGGGTACACCCACCCCCAACTCTATGCTGTGCCTGGACGCATCCCCATCCAGTCCCATGATCGGGTCTGGGAGCGTCCACGTCCAAATCCAGTCCCACGATTGGGCCCGGGCGCGACCACACCCAACCCCACTTTGGACTTAGTCGTGTCCACGCCCAGCTTCACGGTGGACTTGGATACGTCTGCGCCCCATTTTCTCCTGCGCTTCGGGCGTGGATTGAGCCCAACATCCCTCAAATTGGGTGCATAACTAACGGGTCACTCTACACTAAGCCCCCCTACTCTGGGTTTGGGTTAATAATTATGATACCCATCACATCCTATTAAATACGAACAAGCAGCTCATGCTTATATTAATTAGATGTGATAACACGAGCAGTAGAATAATATTATTCTACTATTACAAGATTACATCTCTATCTCTCATACATTGTATGAAGCAAGTCAAGTAAGGTAATATAAAAGGAAGCATGAATATACAGGAAGGGGTTGAAAACCTAATACTAAGAGACAAAAAACACATTCTCTGCTTCTTCTTTCTGAATTCCACATCTTCTTCTTTCTCCTCTTCTCTATCTTCATAAAAGCTCATTAATACTTCTATTAATATCTTTGGCTACATAAAAAATACCTGACTTGATTTTCGGAGGGTCCCCCATCAACACCCCGGGGGACTTTGTGCAGGTATTTATTCTAGAAAGAGTAGTTATTTCCCCAGAGAAAGATTCGCCCAAGGAAGAGCCTGCGTGGTCTTGAAGTGGAGGTCATGAAATGCACCATAAAGGATGTAGGGTGATTTCAAGAAATAATTCATCCTAGAACATTCCCTGTGATTTTCATTACCTCATCAGATATGGAATTGTTGAATTTGAGATGGGTAAAGAAACATCTGATAGTAAGAATATTGATTTGAGTCTATAATCTCTTCTCTCGTGTTTTAATGGATGTAGAGTTGAGCATGTTTTTCATGATGCAGATTTCATCAGTAGCTGCTGGGGTATCTAGTTTTGCTTCCCAGGATGTAAAGTTCCAGCGTGGTTTGTGCAGCAGAATTCAGCAGTTCTGTGACAATTCAGCTGCCTTCACATTGCCCTAGTAGTGAGTTATTGGGTTTCATGCTGTGCACTGTTGTTGCATTTGAACCATCTTATGATGGCTCTGGTGGATTCCAAGTCAAATGTACTTATCATTTCAAGAATGACCATGCCGATCCCTGCGTTCTCCATTGCTACTTTGCCAGTTGCTATGGCTCATTGCAAAAACAATCTATCCGGTCAGATCACCTTTTTTTGGATATGATCCTTGTTTGAATGCTACAAAAGATTTTTGGTATGGTAAATTCAGTGAAGTCTCAGTTGAATTCTCCGTGGAAGATCTGGACAACAACCCCTTGCATTATTGTCATGTGAGAAAGTGTGGGGTCCGCCAACTACACACCCAAGCAGAGAACGATTGCGATTTTATCTTGCCATACTGTAAGGTATTTGCAGCAACTCCAACGGAATTTAGACAGCTTGTACAACAATTCACTAATGCTGGTGGGCGGAAAAACCTAGAGATGCCGTGATAACAAGCGTGACAATGAGGCGAAACTCGGTGGAAGTGGCTTCAAGAATGGTGCAGAATCTACCACAAATGACTTTAAGGTTTACAGTCGGAGACCTAAAAGGTTCAAAGAAATCAAATGAAATTGTTTCATTTGGCCAAAAGAATTATATGGAAAGTATTCCAACAAAAGCTTTCTCTAGTTAGAGTTACTCAGTTTCTTTCTACAGTGATGATGAAATTCTTTGGCTTTTATCTTGACTTTCTGGTAATCTCTATCACCTGGAGTTAAGTTATTATAATTCATTTGTTGTCTTTCTGTCTATACCTTCTTCCTTATAACTTATCGTTTCTCTATTTTATTTACGACTTGTCATCAGAACTCATGAGTCTATATTGTTTAAGATTGTCTTGAATTCTCTTAAAAACTAGTTTAAATTCTTATAATACTATATATTACAATGTTTCCTGTAGAGCATATTTAGCAAAAAATAAAGCATTGCTGGTAGGCTAAAGTATCAATACAATTTTTTTGGCTCATAATACAATATATTTATTTTCTTTCAGAAGGACAACTTAGTCTTGAGCAAATAACTATTAATTATGCCCTATAGCATCCCAATCAAGCTATGGTGTTTACAAAATTTTCACATACAAAATAAATATGTATGTGTCAAACAAATAAGAGCAGATCATATTGTGCACTATTGTATAGAAAAAAATAAGCTGAAATTAATTGTGAATAGTATAATTGACCAAGAAGTTGATGATTGACTATAGATAAGGAAGATAAGACGATGATTGATTAGAAGGAAATGATTGCCCACAATAAATATAGATAGTTTGTACAATAATTTCTGTCAATATTTGTACTATTATTTTGTTGGTAATTAATTTACCGATAAGATTACAGACGAAAATGTTCCATCAATGAATCTGTCAGTATTTGTACTATAATTTTTATCGGTAATTTTTTGTCTGTCGATAAGTCCGTTGATAATAAAAAAATATTATTACCGATGGATTTCTTGATGGAAAAAGCGCACTGAAAAAAAAATTACCCGCTTCATTCTGTCGATATTTTCCTCGGGGAGCTTGTCATATAACCAACAAAAATACTGTGTGCAATTTCATCGGTGATTATTTAAAAATATTTTTTAAGAAAATCTATTTAACAAAACTAGAAAAATAATTAAATAATTAAAATTCTATTTAAAAATCCTATAAATAAATCAACTAAAAATTAATCTCACATGAAAAAAAAATCCTATAACAACATTCATACAATTATTAAGAACATAAATTTTTTTAAAAAAAATATAATGAAAAAAAACACAAAAAAAGAAGAAAAAAAATCTTACCTTAATGTAGTTGCGAGTGGAGCTGAGAAGAGAAAAAAATTCATAAAGTATGTTAATTAAAAAACACTAAGAAAAAAAAAGAAGAAAAGAGGAGAAGACATACCTGAGCGTGGAGGAGAAGAGAAGGAGTTGAGGAGAGAAGAGAAGAGAAGAGAAAATATGAGAAAGAAAGAAATGTTGATGTTTTTATATAAGGGGAAGAAGAAGAAGAAGAAAAAGAAGAAGAAAAAGAGGCCCATATGCTGTGAAATGAGATATTCTAGTCTTTTTATTGGGGTATTTTACTGACGGTTTTACCACTAGATAATTAAATATAAATATTTTTAACCATTTCGTCGGTAAATCCGTTTGTAATATTTAATTTAAATTTTCAATTTAATAATTTTTTTTTAAAAACCGTCAAATATCACTAACGGCTTTTTTGGAATTCAAATTTAAGGGTCGTTTACTTTTTAATTTCCAGGGCAATTTCTACATAAATCATCACTCAAAAGGTAATTTATTTTAGGGCAAGAATGGAGTTAAGACAATAAGGGTATAGAAAAATGGGAGAACTTCATCAAATTTCATTTTTCTCCCTCGCAAAACCATCGGTTTGTTGCTACGTACAAGCTTAATGGGTTTTGTTTATCACAAGGATTTTTTTTTTCTGTTTAGGGTCATAAAGTCATAAAAAAAGTATTATATTTAATCCCTTTTAATGTGTTGACTTTTAGCTGATGCAAAGCAGAGTTGACTTTTCTATTCTTATGTTTTGATGTCATATTAATGAACTATATCCTGCTTATACTTCCCAGCAAATTAATCAAAGTTACGTCTCAACCTTTCACCAAAACAGAGAGAGCTCTTGGCTTGGCAGATCACCCATCCCCCTCCATCTGCCCCTCCGCCATTGATGCCGACTCTCCACCACCTTCTGTGATTAATGCTAATGACTAGGTAGGCTTATATATATTCGACAATTATCGCATGGTAACAAGATTATACGCTCGAGGGACCCATTTTGGGAAATGCAGATTTAATAATTATCACCATTAAAGAAGGTACCAAGAAGCTAGTGATTGCAGTACTGGACCTCAATTGATTAAAATATATATATATATAATTGGGAAATATTCCATAGGTCTCACATTAGCGCCGTAAGATATGGTCCTTCCAATTATATCAAGGCTGAAGAAATTGGAGTTCTCGAACAACCTCCATTGATTAAAAAAGTACATAGATATATATAAAATAAGATAATAATACAAGAAAGTCAATTATAATTTTCTCCTCTTCTTTTTAATTATATTATATAGAACAACAAACCTTGATTAAATTTAATTAAAAAAACAAAGAACGAGAGAGTTCTTTAATGCGTAGATTTTACGGTTACGGTTTGAAAAAAAAATAAATTAAAAAAAATACTTTTAGATGTAATTTTAAAAATATAGATTTAAATAATATATATTTGGTTAAAATTATTGTAAAATAAATATTTACATGTAAAATAAATGACAAACAAGTATCTATAAATAAAAAATAAATTATTTTATAAAACCAAGATTTAAATATAATTATATTTAGGAACATTTTTTATTAACTAAACAAGTTTTTCTTTATAATTGGATAAAAAACGGAATGTGTCTATCACAACGGTAGATAGATATTTATTAATCGATCCCCGAAGAATCTTTCCTTGCCCATCCAGCCAAACTTCTTTTTTTTTAAGTATTATATTAAACCCCTTTTAATGTGTTGACTTTTAGCTGATGCAGCAGAGTTGACTTTGCTAATTTGAAAAAAAAAAAATTATAGCAAACCCCTTTTAACGTGTTGACTCTTAGCAGATGCAAAGCAGAGTTGACTTTTCTAATTTGGTCTCACCTAGAAAATTAACATGAATTTAATCAGATTCTGCAAATCTGTTTACAAAAAGGGTTCCATAGAATTGGAATGAGGAGAAGGAGAAGGGATAGGGGGAGAAGGAGAGGAGATGCACTTAATAAGGGTTAGAATATTAGTCTGCGGTCGTTTTGAATTGTGCTATTGTACAAAAACGCCCTTTGAATGTTTCCATTTTACGTTATTGCCACTTTGCAATGGATATGAGGTAGGGGTGGTGGTTGCAACTAATTATGTTTCGAGGTCAAATTAATGGACATCAAATATAAGTGCAAGTGCGCACCTAGTATATATAAAATACATAAGCACCCAGGTATTTAAGAGAGGTTAATCGCTGCCCATTAACTCAGGAAAGGGAATATTGTAATTATTGCTTATTTAAATTTAACAGATTCATAGGCCATGACAGGGTACCGTTGCCATTGACAAGTCCATTGGCCAACATTTTTTCTTCTTCGTCTTGTTTGCTGATGCAAAACACAGGTCAACTGTTCTTATGATCTGTTGGTAAGTCTTTCTGGATCATGCGTCTTCTTTATTTAAGATTATATATACGAGTTTGATAAGTTTGTTGCATGAACAAATTAATTCTTCCATCTGTAATTCGTTTTGCTCACCTAGTTACTGTTCTTTCAATGAAAGTAATAGCAAGCTAGCATTGGTAGCAAGTGACAGTGATCAAATTAAGATAGTTCATATCAAATTAAGCTAGTATATACCCATCGTTAAGAGTTTGAGGAATTTTCTGATAAATATATGTTGTGTGGGTTCTTGTACTCTTAGACTTCAATTTCTCTTAATGAATGTTCAGCTGTTGAAG
>Ga0307509_10008459_pt1 | contig 13110 bp, 17 predicted proteins | sample 10_EM_MG_FD_202245 | JGI IMG/M metagenome (GOLD analysis project Ga0307509, IMG submission 202245) | Populus trichocarpa ectomycorrhiza microbial communities from riparian zone in the Pacific Northwest, United States - 10_EM | ecosystem: Host-associated > Plants > Roots > Unclassified | place...
CCAGACGCTGGGCCTGTTCCAGCTGGAGTCGCCGGGTCAGCAGGATCTGCTGTCCCGGCTCCAACCCCGTGACGTGCAGGACGTCATCGCCGACATCAGCCTCTTCCGCCCGGGCCCGGTCGCCGGCACCCGCTCCGCCGACCTGAAGAAGTTCGGCCACCGCAGCCCCGGTTCTCCAGGCTGACATGTGTCTCCCGAGACACACCAACACTCACCCGCGGGGGTGTCCTCGACCGCCGGGAGGTGTTGATGGCGATCCCAACGGCTGGGGAGGATCGGCAGGCGTCCGGGGCGGCCTTACGCCTGCGCGGGGGCGGCCGGCCGTGTCGCGTAACGGTGACGCATGGCGTCGCTGGCTGCGGGACCCGCGGTGAAGACATGGGTGTTGCTGTCGTCGAGTCGGCGGCCGGTCTTGGCGTCGACGACGACGGGCTCGACTTCCTCGCCGCTGTGCGCGTCGACGAGGATCATGCTGCGTTCGGCCGGTGCGAGACGGGAGTTGCCCCACGCGGCCAAGGCGACGATCACCGGTCGCAGGGAGTGCCCCAGCTCGGTGAGGACGTACTCGTGGCGGACGGGGTTGGTCTGGTAGGGCCGGCGCTCCAGCAGGCCGTCCGCGACGAGGGTCTTCAGCCGGGTGGTCAGCATGCTGGAGGAGATACCCAGGCTCTCCTGGAACTGGTCGAAGCGTGTGTAGCCGTCGAAGGCGTCGTGGAGGATCAGCAGCGTCCACCACTCGCCTACGTGTTCCACCGTCGTGGACAGCGGGCACTCCCGGTCCTCCAGCCTGATCCGGCTTGCCACGGCGACCATCCCCTCAGTTACTGCTAAAGTCGAAGTTAGTAGCTTCTATTTTAGCAGTAACGACGGGGGTGGTGCCTTTGGTGCCCGCACCTGGGATCGGAGCACACCGTGACCACATCCATCAGCGATTCCCTCGAAGGCCGACGCGCTCTGGTCACCGGCGGCACCAAGGGCACGGGAGCTGCCATCGCCCGACGTCTCGCCCAGGCCGGCGCAGCCGTACTGGTCACCGCCCGCAGCCTCCCCGGCGACGTCGAAGAGAAGACGTTCATCACCGCTGACCTGTCCACGGCCCAGGGTGCCTCCCACGTGGCCGCCGAGGTGGACGCCCGTGTGGGAGGCGTCGACATCCTGGTCAACACCCTCGGCGGGTCCGAGGCGCCGGCCGGAGGGTTCGCGGCGCTCGGCGAGGACGACTGGGCCAGGGAGCTGAACACAAACCTGCTGGCCGCCGTCCGCCTGGACCGCGCGATCCTCCCTCACATGATCGCCACGGGCAAGGGCGTGATCGTGCATGTCACCTCGATCCAGCGCCGTATGCCGCTGTGGAACGGCACCCTGGCCTACGCCGCCGCCAAGGCCGCCCTGACCACGTACAGCAAGGGCCTGGCCAACGAGGTCGCCCCGCACGGCGTCCGCGTCAACACGGTCTCGCCCGGCTTCGTGCAGACCTCGGCCGCCGACCACCTCGTCGCCCGGATCGCCCACGACGCGGACATCACCCAGGAAGCGGCGCTAGGCCGGCTCATGGACTCCCTGGGCGGCATCCCGCTCGGCCGTCCCAACCGGCCCGAGGAAGTCGCCGAGCTCGTCGCGTTCCTCGTCTCCGACCGCGCCTCGGCCATCGTCGGCGCCGAACACGTCATCGACGGCGGCACCACCCCCACCGTCTGAACCCGCCACCACCCCAAGGAGCGTCATGCACGGCAACCAGCCCCGAACCAGCACCCAGGACACCCTGCCCGAGGTGATCACCCGCTACCTGAACGCGCACCGCGCCCACGACGCAGACACCGCGATCACGGCGTTCACCGGCCGGGCCACGGTGATCGACGACGGCAACACCTACGAGGGCACCGAGGCGATCGCGGGGTGGCTCGACCGATCCGCCACCGAATTCACCTACACCATCCGCCTCACCGACGCCCGGCAGACCGACGCGACCCACTACATCGCCACTCACCACCTCGAGGGCGACTTCCCCGGCGGGACCATCGATCTGCGCTACCGGTTCACACTCCACGACGGCCTCATCGAACACCTCGTCATCGAACCCTGAGTCTGCTCACGAGGCGATCCTCGGCACACCAGTGGAACGACGGCGCCAGAGCTGACAAAACCGAGCGACTCGCACACATATTCGAACAAGGTCTATGGTGAGAGAGGGATGGGAGTTGCCGGAGAACAACCAAGACAGTCAGGAGGCCGCCGTGGACGTACTGCCGCGAATCTCCTGCCGGACCGCGCCGCGCCCCAGGCCGGCCGTGCGACCCGACGCCCGGGGCATTCCTGGCGCCATTCGCGACCGAGGCGCTCTGAGGCGTCTGGTGAACCCGGGGGGTGCGGGATGAGCGCACGGCAGCGGCACATCGCCCACTTCCATCTGCATGCCGCGTTGAGAGGAGCTCAGTACGACGATGTAATCGAACTGGTGTCCGGAATCACGCCCCATGTCCAGGCGATCCCGCCCAACGCTCTTCAGGTGGACCTGACTTCAGCGCTCCGGTACTTCGACCTGTCTCCCTACGACGCGGTCCAGACGGTGAAGATGAGGCTGAAGGCCCTCTACGACATCGACAGCAGCGCCGGCCTCGCGGGCAACCGCATGCTGGCGGCGATGGCGGCCGACGCGTCCGCCCCGGGGGACACCACCTGGGTGCCCACCGGGCAGGCGGCCGACTGGCTGTACCCCCGGCCGGTCACCGCGCTGCCCGGGATCGGCCGAGCCACGGCGGACACGCTGCACCGATACGGCCTGCACACCATCGGCCAGCTCACCGACCTGCCTCCGGCGACCCTGCAACGGCTCTTCGGCGCGGGCCAGGCACGGCTGTTGACCGAGCGTGCCCGCGGCCACGACCCCCGCCCGGTCGTCCCCGCGGAACCGGCAGCACACCTGGTTGCCGACCTCGTGCTGGAGCGGGACTGCCTGGACCCGGCCCAACATCACCGAGCCGTCCTGGGACTTGCCGACCGGATCGGCCAACGCCTGTGCGGAGAAAGGCAGTTCGCGGGCCGGCTTACCCTCGCGGTCCGCTACGCCGACCGCACCTCCACCACCCGCACCCGCGCCCTGCCGGAACCCACCGACCACTCACCCGCCCTCGCCGCCACCACCCTGGGCCTGTTGACCTCCCTCGGACTGCAACGCGCCCGCGTCCGCGCCTTCGTGCTTCGCGCCGACGACCTGCGGCCGGCCGGCAGTGCCTACCGCCAGCTCTCCATGGATCCCACGGACGCCCGCGCCCGCGCGGTCGAAGCCGCTGCGGACCGGGCCCGTCGACGCTTCGGACAGGGGGCCGTACGCCCGGCAGCCCTGGCCGACTGAGAACCGCCCATACGTTCAGAGGCGTTGGCGGCGGTCGTTGTTCCGCACCCGCCAGGCCCGCACCAGCAGGCAGAGCCCGATCAGTGCGACCGCCACGCCCAGCACCGCGTACTGGCCGTGGCCGGACATAGCCGAGCCGTTCATCGCGCCGGTGCCCTGCGCGATCCAGACCGCGCCGAGCACGACGAGGATGATCCCGCCGATACCACGGACCAACATGGTCACTCCATTCTCCGCACCGGTACGTCCGCGGCGGTACCCGCCCGCGTTCACCGCTCAGCTTCGTCCCGTTCGGTGCGGCCGGGGCGGTCGAAAACCTTACGGAACGGGAACGTCGTACCGACCGGAGTGCTGCCCGGACTGCTCCTGATGTGAACGAACTCCCTTTGAGCGCGGGTCAGTTGGCCCACGGCGGAACGATGGGTGTCCCGTCGGCCAGTTCCGCCTCCAGCCCGATGGACGTGGTGACCCAGGTGACCGTGGTCCGGTCGGTCGGGTTCTCGGCGCCGAAGGTCGCGCCGGGGTTGATGATCAGCGTGTCGCCCGCGCCGACCCGGTCGGTGCGGCCGTCGAGCGTGACGACCAGCTCGCCTTCGAGGATGTGCAGGATCTCCTCGCGGTTGACGGTGTGCAGGGGTGCCTTGGTGCCGGCCGGGATCTCGCCGCGCCAGGCGCACAGTTCCTTGCTGCCGGTGCCGGGACGGGCGTACGAGACGAAGCGGGCGCCGTGGATCTCGTGGGTGACGGCTTCGGTCGAGCGGATGACGGGCATGCGTGGGCCTCTCCCAAGATGGTCAAGCTGCTTGACTATATGACTCCATGGTCAAGCTGCTTGACCAGTTCGTCAAGGGTGTTTCAATGCCTCCGTGCAGAACTCCGAGGCCATCGCCCTGTCCGCCGCCGTGCTCGCCGTCGCCGGTGGGCTCACGCAGCGCATCCATGAGGGTGTCGTCGCCCGTGGCTTCGAGGGGGTGCGGCCCGCGCACGGGTTCGCCTTCGTGCGTCTCGCCCCGGACGGCGCGACGGTCACCGATCTCGCCGCCCATCTCGGAGTGACCAAGCAGGCCGCGAGTCAGCTCGTCGAAGAGCTGGTGCGCAAGGGGTATGTCGAGCGGCGTCCGCATCCCGGCGACGCGCGCGCCCGGCTGATCGTGCTGACCGAGCGCGGCTGGGCCTGTACGCGTGCGGCGGAGGAGGCCGCCGCCGACGCCGTGCGGCCGTGGGTCGAGCTGCTGGGGGAGGGGGAAGTGCGCGTGTTGTGTGACCGTTTGCTGCGTATTGCGCCCTACGGTCCCATCAGGCCCGCCTGGTGACTGGTTATCACTGGAAGTTTTTACTGACGCGTAACTTCACACTTCACCTACTCGCCCGTAACTTGACGAGTGAACAGCATTCTTGTGATCCGGATCACAGGGCGTAAGGCCGTCGCAACTCCCTTGAGCCGCAAGGAGATCACACGATGCTGCCCTGGAAACGAGTGCTCAGACCCCTGACCGCACTGCTCCTGACCGCCGCGGTCGCCGCTCTCCCCACCGCCGCCCACGCGGCGAGCGCCCCGAGCACCGGCTGGAACGACTACACGTGTAAGCCCTCCGCCGCCCACCCCGACCCGGTCGTCCTCGTGCACGGAACGTTCGCCAACAGCACCGACAACTGGCTGGTTCTCGCGCCGTACCTGGAGGTCCGCGGCTACTGCGTCTTCTCCCTCGACTACGGCCAACTCCCGGGCGTCCCCCTCATCTACGGCCTCGGCCCCATCGACAAGTCGGCAGAACAACTCCAGGCCTACGTCGACAAGGTGCTCGCCGCGACCGGCGCGACCAAGGTCGACCTCGTCGGTCACTCGCAGGGCGGCATGATGCCCCGCTACTACCTCAAGTTCCTCGGCGGAGCAGCCAAGGTGGACACCTTCGTCGGCATCGCGCCCGACAACCACGGCACCACCCTGGACGGTCTCACCAAACTCCTGCCGTACTTCCCCGGCGCCGAGGACGCGATCTCCGCGACCACCCCCGCCCTCGCCGACCAGATCGCCGGCTCGGCCTTCCTCACCAAGCTGAACGCGGGCGGCGACACCGTCCCCGGCGTCCACTACACGGTCATCGCCACCCGGTACGACGAGGTGGTCACGCCGTACAGCAGCCAGTTCCTGAGCGGATCCGACGTGCACAACGTGCTGATCCAGAACCTGTGTTCAGTCGATCTGTCCGAGCACGCCCTGCTCGGGCTGTCGGACCGGATCGCCTTCCACGAGGTCGCCAACGCCCTCGATCCGGCGCACGCCACCACCACCAACTGCCTGTCGGCACTGAGCTGATGGCACACCGCGGGGTCTGTCCGACCTGAGCCGCCGGACAGACCCCGCCCCCTGGACGGCCGTGCTAACGGCCGTGCCGTCCACCGCCGTTGGTCGCGCGACGGCGGACCGAGGCGAACAGGGCCGCGGCGCCGAGCGCCAGGGAGGCCGCGCCGCCGATGACGAGATACGGCGAACTGTCGTTGCTGCCGGTCGCCGCGAGCTTCTGCGAACTGCCCGCGGGCTGGGGCTCGTTGACCTGGGTCGTGGCGGCGGCCGGCTCCGCCGGGGTGCTCGCGTCCGCGTCCCCGTGACCGTGGTGCTCCACGGTCGACTTGTCGGCCCCGGCCGCGATCTGCTCGTCGGACGGGGCGGAGGCGGACGGCGCGGGAGTGGTCGGCGCGGGAGTGGTCGGGGCGGCCGGGGTGGGCGTCGAACTGCCCGCGGCACCACCGCCGTTGGCGCCCGCACCGCTCCCGCCGAAGCTGACGTCCGAGCAGGAGTAGAACGCCTCCGGGCTGTCCGAGCGCTGCCAGATCGCGTACAGGAGCTGCCTGCCGGAGCGCTGCGGGAGGGTGCCGGAGAAGGTGTAGAAGCCGCCCGAGGCGACCGGGTCGGTGGCCGTCGCGACCGGGTGCTCCAGGTCCAGGTCGGCCCAGGCGAGCGGCTGCGAAGGGTCGTAGCCGGACTTGGTGAGGTACACCTTGAAGGTGCCCTTGTGCGGTGCGGTCACGCGGTACTTGAAGGTGTACGAGCCGCTGCTCACGCTTGTCGCCGGCCAGTCCGCGCGGGCCAGGTCGAGGCCCTTGAACTCCTCGTTGTTCGCGCTGCACAGCTTGCCGTCCGGGATCAGCGTCCGGTGCTGCCCGTCGGCGTCGCCGATCCGGATGCCGTTCCAGTCGTAGAGCGCCTGTGTGCCGCCGGCCGCGACCGCCGCCTTGCAAGCGGCCGACTTCGGGTTCTCCGGGCCCTCCGCGTAGCACTGCGCGACCCGGCTGACCGGATCCCCCATCGAACCGTGCGCCGCCGCGGGCGTCGCGGCGAGCCCGGTCAGTACGAGGGGAGCCATGCCGAGGACGGCGGCAGCGGCGGCCTTGCGGCGTGCGAGCATGGCGGAACTCCAACTCCTCGGACGGTTCGCGGCGCGGGGGACGGATCCCGTGGGGTGATCAGAAGCTAGCCCCTGGAAACCGCGAAATCGCCTGCTGGAGACGGGGGAGGGAGATCCTTATGGTCGTGTTAAGGCAGGGCTAACCGAGGGCTCAGGGAGGGGTGGGTGTCGTGAGGGTGGAGAGGTGTCGCAGATGAGCAGACCGCAGTCCGAGTTCCATCGCCCCGAGGCACCCTGGCGGCGGCCGCCCGGGGCGCCCGCCGGAGTGTGGGAGCAGGAGCTGGCCGTGGACCCGGTCTCCGGGGACTCCACCGTGCTCCAGCGGTACGAGCCGGGGACCGACACCAGCGCCCAGGGTGCCGTCCGGCACGACTACTTCGAGGAGGTGTACGTCCTCGAGGGCGACCTCACCGACCTGCGCCTCGGCGAGACCTTCACCGCGGGCATGTACGCGTACCGCCATCCGGACATGGAACACGGGCCGTGGACGAGCGCGGAGGGTGTCCGGATGCTCGTGATCAGTACGCACACCGTCGGGCCCCGCCCATGACCAACGGCGTTCGCGCGGCCGTCCCCGCCGACGTACCGGCCGTGAAGGCCGTGACCGACATGGCGTACCACCACTACATCGCGCGCATCGGTGTGGTGCCGCAGCCCATGGAGGCGGACCACATGGCGAATGTGGCCGCAGGGCGCGTCTTCGTGACGGGGGACCCCGTGACCGGGCTCGTCGTGATCGAGGAGCGCGCCGATCACCTGTTCCTCGACAGCATCGCCGTCCACCCCGACGCGCACGGCACGGGGGTGGGACGGCGGCTGTTGGAGTTCGTGGACGCACGCGCGCGTGCGCTCGGGCTGCCCGAGGTCAGGCTCTACACCAACGCGATGATGTGGGAGAACCAGAAGATCTACCCGAAGTTCGGCTACGAGGTCGTCGAGCGGCGCACGGACGGGCCCTACGACCGCATCCACTACCGGAAGCGGCTGGGCTGACGCCTCGGCCGGTCTCCGGGCGGGCTCAGCCGTCCGGCCACCAGGTGCGGGCGATGTCCTTTCGGACCTCGGGGCGCTCGACAGGGCGCTCGTCGGCCTCGTCCCGCACCCGACGGGCGTCCGACTTCTTCAGGGGCTTCTGCACGGTTACGCGGCGCATGGCTGCCTCCTTGTGTCCACCCGGGTTCGTGTTCTCACGAGGTAGACCGTTCCCGGGAGGGTGACTCATCGACGCGGGTCTGTCTGTGGTGGCTGTCACGATGGGACTGTCAGTGGCGGGTGTCACGCTGGGGCCATGAGTGAATCTGAAGCGAACGTGGACTGGGACGCGGAGGCCCGAACCTTCGACGAAGAGGCTGATCACGGCCTGCGTGACCCGGAGATCCGGCGGGCCTGGGCGGACCGGCTGCGCGGCTGGCTGCCCGCCGGCGCGGCCGACGTCCTCGACCTCGGCTGCGGCACCGGCACCCTGTCGCTGCTCGCGGCCGAGCAGGGACACCGTGTCACCGGCGTCGACCTCTCCCCAGCGATGATCGACCTCGCCCGCGCCAAGCTGGCCGGCCGTGACGCGGCGTTCCTGGTCGGCGACGCGGCGACCCCTCCGGTGGGCGAGCAGCGCTACGACGTCGTCCTCGTACGGCATGTGCTGTGGACGCTGCCCGACCCCGCACGGGTCCTGCGGCACTGGCGCGGGCTGCTGCGCCCCGGCGGGCGGCTGGTGCTGATCGAGGGCCGCTGGGGGACGGTGAGCCCGGTCGGCATACCCGCCGACCGCCTCACCGAGCTCCTGGCGCCCGTCGCCGGGCACGTGCGCGTGGAGCGGCTGTCGGACGACCCGCTGCTGTGGGGGAAGACCGTGGCCGACGAGCGGTACGCGGTGGTCGCCATGGACTGAGGGGACCTCACCGCAGCAGCGCGTCGAACCCGCCCGCACGGGCCAGCCCCTCCAACTCGTCGAGCGCCGCGACGGCCGCCGCCGCGGCCACGGGGTCCGAAGAGGCCAGCCCGCTCTCCTCGAACTCGTCCTCGTCCAGCCGACGCACGTCCGTGCCGTCGGCGGACACCCACAGGTCCAGATCGAGGTCCTCTACGACGAGTTCGGCGCCGGAGCGCGTCGCGGGGCGGGTGATGTCGCAGTACCAGCCCTTCAACTCCCCGCTGCCGTCCCGGACTTCCTTCACCGCGAACCAGCGGTTCCGCCAGTAGTACTCGGTGAACACATCGCCGGGCTCGAAGCGCACGAAGCCGAAGTCGCGGACACCGTCACCGGCCCACGGGGCACGGACGGCGAGGCGGGTGCCGTCGTCGGAGAGGAGCTCGGCCGGGTAACGGATCTTCGTCCGGCCCGCCTTGACGAGGACGACATCCAACTGGCCTGCGGAATCAGGTGAGTTCACGGACATGGCGCACCTCCGTGGCGCGGATCTCGTAGCCGAACCACTTGTTGATCGCGAGCATCGGCCCGTTGTCGGCGTCGTTGCCCGTGAACGCCTCCGTGCAGCCGGCGGCGCGGGCACGGTGCAGGGAGTCGTTCTTGGCGAGCTTGGCGAGGCCCCGGCCGCGGTGTGCGCGGGCGGTGCCGGTCATCGCCGTGCCGTAGCGGGTGGCGCCGTCCGTGCGGGCGGCGCTGAAGGCGGCCGGGCGTCCGTCGACGAGGGCGACGGAGGTCAACTCGGCGCTGAACAGGGGGTGTCGCCAGGTCTCGTCCAGCCAGGCCTCGAAATCCGTGAGCTCGGCGTCGATGTCGCCGGGTTCGTCCATCGTCACCTCCGTGTCCAGCTCGAACAGGGGGCGCGGATCCGCGGAGAAGTCCGAGCCCGGGCGGACCTCGACCCCTGGCGGTGGGGCCTGGAGCGGGGGCAGGACGCCGTGCGCCAGGTCCAGACGGAGGAGATGTGCGGGGCGGCTCGCGGTGTAGCCGGACCGCTCGGCGAAGGCGCGGTTGCCCGGCTCGTCCAGGACCCAGGAGTAGAGCCTGGTCGCACCGTGGGCGACGAGGTGTTCCTCGGCCGCGCGGACCAGCAGCGAGCCCGCGCCGAGGCGCGTCCGCTCCGGGTCCACGAAGACGTTGAGCATGCCCTGGCCGGGTTCCGGGCTGTCGTGGGCGATGCCGATCTGGGCGGTGCCGATGATCTCGCCGTTCTCCTCCGCGATCAGCTTGCGCGAGTGCGCGTCCGGATGGGCATGGGCGAGGTCGTGGGCGATCGACTCCGGGGTGGACAGCATGAAGGGGAAGGCCCGGTCGCGGACCCGGACGTAGCCCTCCAGGTCTGCTCGGACGTCGGGACGCAGGTCGCGCACGCTCACTGTCATGTTGCCGCACGCTACGGCCGAGCCGTGCCGTAGTGCCTCTCATTTTCCGGCCGGTGCGGGACAATCGGGCCGTGACCTTGAAGATCCACATCGATGACAGTGCCGCGCCCTACGAGCAGATCCGCGCCCAGATCTCGGAACAGGCCCGGTCCGGAGCGCTGCCGGTCGGCCACCGGCTGCCCACGGTACGGGGACTGGCCGAGTCGCTGGGCCTCGCCGCGAACACCGTCGCCAAGGCGTACCGGGCGCTGGAGACGGACGGCGTGATCGAGACGCGGGGGCGCAACGGAACGCTGATCGCTGCCGCGGGCTCGGCGGCGGAGCGGGAAGCGGCGTCAGCCGCGCAGGCTTATGCGGAGCGGGTACGGCGGCTCGGCCTCACGGAGTCCGACGCGCTGGCCGCCGTAGGGGATGCCCTGCGGGCGGCCTACACGGCGGGCTGAGAGGAGTTCGGCACCTCCCCCACTGCCTTAAGGGCGTGGGGGGACCCCCAGACGCGCCGTCGGGGCTGAGCGCCGTTGCGGCGGACATGAAAGACCGGCAGAGAAAAGGGCGGGCGGAGAAAAGAGCAGGCGGAAACAGAAGGCAGAGGGGATGTGTGCCTACAGGTACAACCCCGCGTCCGCCCCCTCCCGCTGGTCCGGTACCGACGTCGGCTGCGTGCCCCGGCGCAGCGCGTACAGCTCCGCCAGTGTGGCGCCCTCGCGGCCGACGCCCTCCTCGGTGCCGAGCCAGTTCACCGACTCCTTGCGGGTCAGCGCGCCGACCTCGATGCGGGCCAGACAGCGGCCGGGGCGGACCACGGCGGGGTGGAGACGCTCCAGGTCCTCGTTCGTCGTCACGCCCACCAGGACGTTGCGGCCCTGGCCGAGCAGGCCGTCCGTGAGGTTCAGCAGACGGGACAGGGCCTGGCCCGCCGTGTGCTTGGCCTCGCCGCGGATCAGCTCGTCGCAGTCCTCGAGCAGGAGCAGCCGCCAACGCCCTTTCCCCGTCGTGTCGTCCTCGCCGATCGCGATGTCCATCAGATAGCCGACGTCACTGAACAGCCGCTCCGGGTCCAGCACACAGTCCACCTGGCACCAGTCCCGCCAGGAACGGGCGAGCGTGCGCAGCGCCGAGGTCTTGCCGGTGCCCGGTGGGCCGTGCAGCAACAGCAGCCGGCCCGCGATGTCCTCCGGGGTCGTCTTCATCAGGGTGTCCATCGCATTGGCCACGGGACCCGTGTAGTTGGGGCGCACCTCGTCCCACGTACCGGCCGAGATCTGCCGGGTCGTGCGGTGCGGGCCGCGCCTGGGGGAGACGTACCAGAACCCCATCGTCACGTTCTCCGGCTGCGGTTCGGGCTCGTCCGCCGCGCCGTCGGTCGCCTGGCCGAGGACCTTCTCGGCGAGCTCTTCACTGGTCGCCGTGACCGTGACGTCGGCGCCCCGGTTCCAGCGGGAGATCAGCAGGGTCCAGCCGTCGCCCTCCGCGAGCGTCGCGCTGCGGTCGTCGTCGCGGGCGGCGCGCAGCACGCGGGCGCCCGGCGGGAGCAAGGTCGCCCCGGACCGTACGCGGTCGATGTTCGCCGCGTGCGAGTACGGCTGCTCGCCCGTCGCGAAGCGGCCGAGGAACAGCGCGTCGACGACATCGGACGGGGAGTCGGAGTCGTCGACGTTGAGCCGGATCGGCAGTGCGTCGTGTGGGTTAGCGGACATGGGGCCATGATCCGGCACGCGGAGGCCGTGTGCACCCGCTTTCCGCAGTGCGCCCACGAGTGTCGGCGAAGCGCTCCGCTGGAAAAGCGGCGATGGGCCGTCGTTCGGCTGCGGCGCCGTCGTGGCTGGTCGCGCCCCGCGGCGGAGCCGCTGATGAATGCAGCCCCGCGCCCCTTTGGGGCACGGCTCACGCCGTTACGCCCCCGACCTGTTACAAGCCTGTGCACGTACGGATCTGCCCCACCTGCTCCCTCCGCCGTTAATGTTGCCCTTGATGGGACGTCATGGGTGGAATTCGGGGGCACGACGGTGGCGGCTCACCGCGCTGCTCGGCGTGGCTGTGGCCGCACTGGCTCTGATCGTGACCCTGATCAACACGCTTCCCGGCGGCGGGAGCACCGCGGGCACCTCGCGCGACGGCGACAAGGTGCACGGCACCCCGGCGAGCCCGCCCGACGAGGACCGGCCGGAGGTCGGCTGGGGCTTCACCCACACCCAGTACAGCGCCGACGAGGGCAGCGACACCGCGACCGAACGCGTCGAGGGACTGCTCTCGAAGTCCCAACTCCCGCAGGACCAGGCCATCATGGGCTGGGGCGCCGACAACCCCGAGCCGGTGAAGGGGCGTTACGACTTCGGCGCCCTCGACCGCCGTATCGACTTCGTCCGCAAGTCGGGCGGCACCCCGGTGATCACGCTGTGCTGCTCGCCGGACTGGATGAAGGGCGGCAAGTCGGGCGTCGACAACACCGATTGGAGCCAGGCCTCGCTGGAGACGGCCCCGCAGCCGGACCACTACGCGGACTTCGCCGCGCTCGCCGCGACCGTCGCCAAGCGGTACCCGGACGTCACCCACTTCATCGTGTGGAACGAGTTCAAGGGCTTCTGGAACAACGGCAAGCAGCGCTGGGACTACGAGGGTTACACCCAGCTCTACAACCTGGTCTACAAGGCGCTGAAGAAGGTCAACCCGAAGATCATGGTCGGCGGTCCGTACCTCGTGATGGACAGCATGGACCCCCGCGACCCGAATGCCTCCGGCACCTTCAAGGGCGGTTGGGGCGCGATGGACCAGCGGATCATCGACGCCTTCGACTACTGGAACAAGAACAAGGTCGGCGCCGACTTCGTGGTCGTGGACGGCTCCAGCTACACCAACGACGACGAGCTGCTGCCCAACGAGTTCGGGGCCACCGACAAACTCACCGCCGTGAGCGAGTGGGTACGGCAGCAGACGAACGACCTGCCGCTGTGGTGGGCCGAGTACTACGTCGAGCCCGCCGACGGCAACGACGACCGCAAGGGCTGGTCCGAGACCCACCGCGTCGCCGTCCAGGCCGCCGGCCTG
>Ga0307509_10008460_pt1 | contig 13108 bp, 9 predicted proteins | sample 10_EM_MG_FD_202245 | JGI IMG/M metagenome (GOLD analysis project Ga0307509, IMG submission 202245) | Populus trichocarpa ectomycorrhiza microbial communities from riparian zone in the Pacific Northwest, United States - 10_EM | ecosystem: Host-associated > Plants > Roots > Unclassified | place...
AGCCCGACACGCGCGACAGCTCGCCGCTGTACCTGCAGCTCGCGCGCAAGCTCGGCCAGGCGATCCGCGATGGCCGCTACCAGGCCGACGAGGCGCTGCCGTCCGAGCGCCTGCTGTCCGAATCGCTGGACGTCTCGCGCGTGACCGCGCGCAAGGCGATCGATCAGCTCGTCGAGCAAGGTCTGATCGTGCGCCGGCGCGGCTCGGGCAACTACATCGCGCCGCGCATCGAGCAGCCGCTGTCGCGCCTGACGAGTTTTTCCGAGGAGCTGCAGCAGCGCGGCTACACGCCGTCGTCGCGCTGGCTCAAGCGCGCGCTGACCGCGGCCGTGCCCGACGAGCAGCTGAGCCTGGGCCTGTCGCCAGGCGCGCGCGTCGCGCGGCTCGAACGGCTGCGTCTCGCCGACGATGTCGTGATGGCCTATGAAGTGAGCGTGCTGCCCGAGTCGGTGCTGCCGCGGCCCGAGGCAGTGACGGGCTCGTTGTACGAATACCTGACCGGCGAAAGCCACGCGCCGGTGCGCGCGTTGCAGCACATCCGCGCGTTGAACGCGCCGCTGCGCCTGGCCGAACAGCTCGGCGTGCCGGTCGGCCAGGCGGTGCTGTTCATCACCCGCATCGGCTACCTCGAAACGGGCCAGGCGGTCGAGCTGACGCACTCGTATTGCCGCAGCGACTACTATGATTTCGTGGCCGAAATGAGGCGCGACGCATGACGACATCTCACCGCTCGCACCCGCATCTGCGCGGACGCATCCTGACGCCGCAAGGCTTCGTCGACGGCACGATCTCGGTCGACGCCGACGGCCGCATCGCGCGCATCGAAGGCCGGCCCGTTGAGCTGGCCGCGGCACGCGACACGCGCGAGCCGCTGATCCTGCCCGGTTTCATCGACCTGCACGTGCACGGCGGCGGTGGCCACGACATCATGGAGGGCGGTGAGGCTGCCGCGCGCGTCGCCGAGCTGCATGCACGCCACGGCACGACGACGATGCTGGCGACGACGATGACCGCGCCGATGTCCGATCTGCTGACCGCGTTCGGTGCGCTGACCAGCGTGGTCGCCGAGCGCGGTCCGCGCGCCGCGCGCGTGCTGGGCGTGCACCTCGAAGGCCCCTATATCAATCCGGGCAAGCTCGGTGCGCAGCCCAACTTCGCGCGCCCGGTGCAGCCCGACGAGATCCGCCGCCTGCACGCGATGGCGCCGATCAAGCTGATCACCGTCGCGCCCGAAACCGCCGGCAACATGGACGTGATCGAGTCGCTTTGCGCCGCCGGCTACCGCGTGCAGATCGGCCACACGCTGGGCAGCTACGAGGACGGCGTGCAGGCGCTGGCGCGCGGCGCCGGCGGCTTCACGCACCTGTTCAACGCGATGACGGGCATGCACCACCGCGAGCCCGGCATGGTCGGCGCGGCGCTCGCGCACGCAACCTACTCCGAGATCATCCCGGACCTGCTGCACGCGCACGTGGGCGCGATCCGCGTCGCGCTGCGCGCGATCCCGTGCTTGTATTGCGTGACCGACTCGACCGCCGCCTCGGGCATGCCCGATGGCGACTACAAGCTCGGCCGTCACAAGGTCACCAAATGCCTGGGCGGCGTGCGCCTGCCCGACGGCACGCTGGCCGGTTCGACGCTGACGATGGACCAGGCCTTGCGCAACCTCGTCGAGACGCTCGGGCTCGATCTGGCCGACGCCTCGCGCCGCACCGCGACGCACGCCGCCGACTACCTCGGCGTCACCGATCGCGGTCGCTTGCAGGCGGGTGCCTGGGCCGACTGGGTCGTGCTCGACCGCGACCTGCAACTCAGCGATGTCTACGTGGAAGGAGCCTCGATTGAACACCACCCGCATGCTGGATGAGGCGCTCGAGGCGCCGACCACGGTCGCGCAAATGCTCGCGCAGGACGCGGCCGCGTACAGCGGTTTCGGCGCCTGGCTGCGCGCGCATTCGCCGAGCTCGCTGCTCACGGTGGCGCGCGGCAGCTCCGATCACGCCGCGCACTTCATGGCCTACCTGATCATGGCGCGCATGGGGCGGCTGGTCACGTCGCTGCCGATGTCGCTGATCACGCTGTACCAGTCGCAGATCCAGTGCGACGGCCTGGTCTCGTTCGCGTTCTCGCAGTCGGGCCAGAGCCCGGACCTGGCCGTGCCGATGCGCTTCTTCTCGGCCGGTGGCGCCTGCACTGCGGCCTTCGTCAACGACGCTGAGTCGCCGCTTGCGCAGGCCTCGCAATGGGTGTTCCCACTGCACGCCGGGCGCGAAGCCAGCGTGGCCGCGACCAAGAGCTACATCGCGCAGCTCGTCGCCGGCGCGCGGCTGGTCGCGGCATGGCAGGACGATGCGGTGCTGCAGTCGGCGATTGCCGGCCTGCCCGAGGTGCTCTCGCGCGCGGCGCGTGCCGACTGGTCGAGCGCGGTCGAGACGCTCGCCAAGGTCGATGGTCTGTTCGTGATCGGCCGCGGCACCGGCCTGGCGATCGCGCAAGAGGCCGCGCTCAAGTTCAAGGAAACCTGTGCGATCCAGGCCGAGGCATTCTCGGGCGCCGAGGTCCAGCACGGGCCGATGGCGCTGGTCGGCGGCGGCTTTGCGCTGCTGATCTTCGCGCCGCGCGGGCCGGCGCAGGCTGGCTTGCTGCAGCTCGCCGACGAGATGCGCGCGCGCGGTGCCCACGTGCTCCTCGCGGCACCGGCCGGCACCCCGGGCGCGAGCCTGCCGCTGGTCGAAACCGCGGCGGTCGATCTCGATCCGATCGCGGCGATCCAGAGCTTCTATCCGATGGTCGAGGCGCTCGCGCGGCGGCGCGGCTTCGATCCGGACCGGCCGCCGCATCTGGCCAAGGTCACGCGGACGCGCTGAGCGATGGTGGACCCCGGTCAGTTGGTGATGGTCAATATTCAGGGCACGGCGCTCGATGCGGCGCAGGCCGCGTTCCTGCGCGAGCACCACATCCGCGCTGTCTGCCTGTTCCGAGACAACCTCGGCAGCGAGGACGAGGTGCGCCGGCTCACCGCCGATCTGCGCGAGGTGATGGGCGAGGGCGCGTTGATCGGGCTCGATCAGGAAGGCGGCTCGGTTGTGCGCGCCACCTTCGTGCCGCAGCCGCCTGCGGCGATGGCGCTCGGCGCCAGTGGCGACGCGGCGCTGGCCGAAACGGTCGGCGAGGCGGTCGGCCGCGCGGTGAAGAGCCTCGGCTTCAACTGGGACTTCGCGCCGGTGCTCGACGTCAACAACAACCCGGCGAACCCGGTGATCGCCGAGCGCAGCTTCTCCGAGGACCCGGCCGAGGTCACGCGCCTGGCCGGCGCGTGGATGCGCGGCGCGCTGCGCGCCGGCGTGGCCTGCTGCGTCAAGCACTTTCCGGGGCACGGCGACACCCACGTCGATTCGCACCGCGATCTGCCCATCGTCGACAAGTCGCTCGCCGAACTGCAGGCGCTCGAGTTCGTGCCGTTCCACGCGCTGCGCGCCGAAGCGCCCGCGATGATGACGGCGCACATCGTCTATCCGCAGCTCGACCCCGAGCACCCGGCCACGCTGTCGCGCAAGGTGCTCGGTGGCCTGCTGCGCGAGCAATGGGGCTACGACGGCGTCGTGATCACCGACTCGCTGGTGATGAAGGCGATCCACGAGCGCTACGGCCATGACCGCGCGGCGGTGCTGGCATTGCAGGCCGGCGCCGACATGGTGATGGCGCTCGGCACCCAAGATGAGCAGCGCGCGGCGATCCATGCGATCGCCGCGGCGCGCGAGAGTGGCGCGTTGCACAACGACGCGTTGCGAACCGCACACGCACGGCTGGAGGCGCTGGCGCGGCGCTTCCCGGCGCGGGCGGTGGCGTACCCAGCCGCGCAGCGTGCGGCCGACGATCTGCTGATGCGTGGCGCGTGGTCGCGCGCGCTCACCGCGATCGGCGCGCCGCGCGCGCCGCTGCGCGATCAGCCGCTGCGCGTCGTGACGCAGCGCAGCGTGCCTTGCGATGGGGTTTCCGAAGCCGGGCCCTCGGGTGTGCAGGTGGCTGCGCTGTTCGCGGGCTTCACCGATGTGCAGCTGGTGCAACTCGACGACCTCGCGCAGTTCGACCGCGAGATCGCGACCGCGGACGGCCGCCGCACCGTGCTCGTCTCGAACCACCGCGAGCGCTACACGCCTGCGAGCCGCGGCTGGCGACCCGACCTGCACCTCGCACTCTGGAACCCGTTCCAGGTGCTCGACATCGCCGCGCCCGCGGTCGTGACCTGGGGCTATGCCGACGGCGCGCTCGACGGCCTGCGCGCCTGGCTCGAAGGCCGCGCCGATTTGCCCGGCCGTTCGCCAGTGCGCCTCGTTCCGCCCCAATGAATTCACCGATCACGACCACGCTCGCGACACCGTCGTTGCCGGTTGACGAGGCGCGCGCACGCCGCTCGCCGATGTCCTGGGTGCCGACGCTGTACCTCGCCGAAGGCCTGCCGTTCTACGCGGTCGCGTTGATTGCCGGGCTCATGTACAAGAGTCTGGGTGTGCCCAACGACCAGATCGCGCGTTGGACCGGGCTGCTCGGTTTCGCCTGGGTCTTCAAGCCGCTGTGGAGCCCGCTGCTCGAAGCGGCGCCGAGCAAGAAATCGATGGTCGTGCTGTTCCAGTCGTGCAGCGCGGTCGGCCTCGGGCTCACGGCGCTGGCGCTGCAACTGCCGGCCTACTTCGCGATCAGCATCGCGCTGCTGGCGCTGGTCGCGGTGTCGGCCGCGACACACGACATCGCCGCCGATGGCCTGTACATCGCGAGCCTGAGTGACAAGCAGCAGGCGGCGTATGCGGGCTGGCAGGGCGCGTTCTTCAACGCGGCCAAGTTCATGTCGCTCGGCGGCCTGGTGATCCTGGCCGGCTACCTCGAAAGGCGCATGGCGGTTGCGAACGCCTGGATGCTGATCTTCGGGCTGCTCGCGCTGATGATGGCGGCGCTCGCGCTGTACCACTTGTGGGCCTTGCCCGGCACGCGCAATGTCGCGCGAGCCGATGCATCGGCTGGCAGTGTTTGGCAGACGCTCGGTGACGTGATCGTCGACTTCTTCCGCAAGCCCGGCATCTGGATCGCGATCCTGTTCATCATCCTGTTCCGTGCCGGCGAGGGGCAGATCCAGACCATCGGCCCGCTGTTCCTGCGTGAGGCGCGTTCGCTCGGCGGCCTGGGGCTGACGACCGACGAGGTCGGCTGGGTCTACGGCACCGCCGGCACGATCGCGTTCCTGGTCGGCAGCGTGTGTGGCGGCTACTTCACGTCGTGGCTGGGTCTGAAGCGCGCGATGTTCATCCTGATCCTCGCGGTCAACGTGCCGAACGTCGTGTTCTGGTTTCTCAGCGCCACCGCACCGACCAGCCTGGCGGTGATCGCGACCGCGCTGAGCCTGGAAATGTTCGGCTATGGCTTCGGCTTCGTCGGCGTGATCCTGTTCATCATGCAGGTCGTCGCGGTCGGCAAGTACCAGACCGCGCACTACGCGCTCGGCACCGGCGTGATGCAGCTCGGCTTCGTGTTCTTCAAGATGATCAGCGGCGACATCCAGACCGCGCTCGGCTACCAGCACTTTTTCCTGTGGGTGCTGGTGTCGGCTGTTCCCGTGCTGGTGCTGTCGCGCTTCCTGAAGATCGGCGCCAAGGCCGCGGCGTGACGCGCGCGCCGTTCGCGCTGATCGCGGCTGCGCTGCTCGCCGGTTGCGCCGCGGCCGTGCAGACCGACGACGGCCTTTTCTTCGACGACTTCAGTCAGTCCGATCTGCCGGCGCTCGTGCGCGACGGCTGGGCCGTGCGCGAGAAGCAGGGCCACCCGGGGCTGGACGGCGCGGCGTGGGGGGCGGGCTCGGTCGCGCTCGTCGCCGACCCGCAGCGCGCCGGCAACCGCCTGCTGCGCCTGAGCGCGAGCACCGACGGCACACCGCAGGGCACGACGCAGGCGCAGGTCTGCCATGCGCGCAAGTACTTCGAAGGCACCTACGCCGCGCGCGTGCGCTTCAGCGATGCGCCGGTGCAGGGACCGGACGGTGATGTCGTCGTGCAGACCTTCTACGCAGTGAGCCCGCTGCGGTTCGACTTCGACCCCGAGTACAGCGAGCTCGATTGGGAGTACCTGCCGAACGGCGGCTGGGGCGACGCGCGCACGCGCTTGTACGGCGTCAGCTGGCAGACCGTGCGTGTCGAGCCCTGGCTCGCATTCAACCAGCCGCACCAGGAGTTCCGCTCGATGAACGGCTGGCATGTGCTGCTGATGCAGGTGGCCGGCGGCCGCACGCGCCTGTTCATCGACGGCGAACTGCGCGCCGAGCACGGCGGGCGCAACTATCCGGTCGTGCCGATGTCGCTGAACTTCAACCAGTGGTTCTCGCCCGGCGGCTTGCTGCCGGCGGTCGGCGTGCGCCGCAGCTACGAGCAGGATGTGGACTGGGTCTTCCATGCGCGCAATCGCGTGCTCGCGCCAGCGCAGGTGCAGGCCGCAGTCGAGGCGCTGCGCGCTGCCGGCACGGCGCACACCGACAGCGTGCCGCCGGCCACGCCGCCGCTGGCCAGCGCGTGCGACTTTTGATGCGCGGATGAACGACCGCGCGCGTCTCGCATCCGTCGATGCGTTGCGCGGCCTGACGGTCGCGGCGATGCTGGTCGTCAACGACCCCGGTGACTGGTGGCATGTGTTCGCGCCGCTCGAGCATGCGGCCTGGCACGGCTGCACGCCGACCGACCTGATCTTCCCGATGTTCCTGTTCATCGTCGGCGTGTCGATCGCGCTGGTCGGCCCGGCCATGACGACGCGCGCGATCGTCTGGCGCGCGCTGCGCATCGTCGCGCTCGGGCTGCTGCTGCATGCGGTCGCGCACTGGGCGATGGACACGCGTACGTTCCGGCCCATGGGCGTGTTGCAGCGCATCGGCGTCTGCTACGGCGCGGCGGCGCTGCTGGCACTGCATACCCGCCCCCGCACGCAGTGGCTCGCATTCGCAGCAATCTTGGCCGGCTACGGCGCGCTGCTGGCCTGGGGCGGGCCACTGACGCCGACCGGCAACCTCGCGAGCCGCATCGACGCAGCGCTGCTCGGCCGCCATGCCTATGAGTTCGACGCGGCGACAGGCCTCGCCCGTGATCCCGAAGGCCTGCTCAGCACGCTGCCCGCGATCGCGACCACGCTGCTCGGCGTGCGCGCCGGTGCCTGGCTGCGCGATGGCGCGACGCGAACCTTGTGGATCGCAGCCGGCGTCGCGCTGCTGCTTGGCGCCGCCTGCGCGCTCTGGCAGCCGCTCAACAAGTCGCTGTGGACGCCGGCGTTCGTGCTGTGGAGCGGCGGCTGGGCGCTCGCCGCACTCGCGCTCGCGCACTGGTTGATCGACGTGCTTGGCGCGCCGCCGCTCGGCCGTGCGCTGGGTGTCAACGCGATCGCCGCCTACGCCGGCGCGTGGCTGATGGTCTGCGCGCTCGAGGGCCTGCACTGGGGCGCGCCGCTGTACACGCATGGCTTTGCCTGGCTCAGGCCGTGGCTCGGGCCCGCGGGCGCGTCGTTGGCCTACGCGCTCGCGTTCAGCGGGTTCTGGTGGGCGCTCATGCGCGTGCTCGCGCAGCGCGGCGTGCGCATCCGGATCTGAATCGCCGACCGGTCAGGGCGCTTCGCTGAGCTCGGCGACCACGTCGTAGGTGTCGCCGCGGTAGATCGATTGCGAGAGCTCGATCGCGCGCCCGTCACGCAGGTAGCCGAGTCGCTCGACCAGCAGGCCGGCATCGCCAGGCGCAGCCTGCAGCAGCCGAGCCTGCTCGGGATCGAGCAGCAACGCGCGCAGCCGCTGCAGTGCACGCACTGGGCGGTTGCCCTGTTCGCCTAGCGCGCCGTAGAGCGAGTCGCCGACGACATCGAGCGAGGGCAGGCAGCTCGCGACGACGGTCGCGTACTCGATCGCCATCGGCGCGTCGTCGGCAAAGCGCAGGCGGTGAAAGCGGTAGACCTGCGTGCCGGGGCTGAGCGCGAGCTTGAGCGCCTCTTCGGGCGTCACGGTGCCGTGCGCACGCTTGAGCCAGATGCTGTGCGGGTGGCTGCCGCGGGCCCGCATGTCCTCGGAGAACGAGGTCAGCTTCGCGAAGTTCTTCTCGACCCGGCTGCACACGAAGTTGCCCGAGCCCTGGCGGCTCACCAGCAGGCCCTCTTCGACCAGGCCCTCGATCGCGCGGCGCACCGTGATGCGCGAGACCGCGAAGTCCTCGGCGAGCTGGCGCTCGGACGGCAGCGCGTCGTCGGGGGCGAGCATGTGGGTGTCGATCGCGTCCCGCACGGCGCGCTGGAGTTGCTGGTACAGCGGCTGGGTGTCGTTCGGATCGAGCGGCTTCAGGAAAGACGTGTTCATGCGGTCAACGGTGGCGCGGCACGGAAGGCAACACCCCGAAGTGTGCCCCAGCACGTGGTCTGCCCCGTGGCAATACCAGTTCAGCCACGCGGCCCATACCAGCTCGCACGGTCTTTGCTAGCACTGTTCATGGGTGAGCATCCCGTCGTGACGACGCGGTCCCAAGAATTTCTTCACATAAGCGCAAAACGCGATTGCATTTGTGTGACATTGGTAGCATAGTGGACTCTAGTGGTAGCGTATTGGTACGCAATTTGAATCGAGCTGTTACTCCCGCAGTGGCTGGCGGCGCATTCAGCGGGGTGCGTGGCGCAGACCGACCTTCAATCCCGGGCTTTTGGCGCGTGCGCCGGCCCGACACAAAGAGGCTCTCATGAACGTCAAACGGACTCCCATCGCATCGGCGGTTGTGCTGGCCCTCGCCGGTGCGGGCTTGCCGGCACTCGCGCAGCAAGCCGCTCCGGCGGCGCCTGCGGCACCGGCCTCGGCCGCTTCGGCGCCGGGGGCGCAGACACAGCAGCTGGAGGCGGTCACCGTCACCGGCATTCGTGCGTCGCGCGAGAAGTCGCTGGAGAAAAAGCGCAACGCCGATTCCTTGGTCGAGGTGGTCACCGCCGAAGACGTGGGCAAGATGCCCGACAAGAACGTCGCCGACGCCATTCAACGCGTGCCGGGCGTGAACATCGCTTCGAGCGCCGGCGGCGAAGGCGGCTTCTCGGAAAACGACCGCGTCAGTGTCCGCGGCACGAGCCCGAGTCTCACGCAGACACTGATCAACGGTCATGCCGTCTCGACCGGCGACTGGTTCGTGCTGAACCTGTTCGGCACCACCGTCGGGCGCAGCGTGAGCTACTCGCTGCTGCCATCGGAGCTGGTGGGCAACATCGTCGTGCACAAGAGCCAGACGGCGGATCTGCCCGAAGGCGGCGCGGTGGGGGCGGTGGACATCCAAACGCGCCACCCGCTGGACTTCAAGAAGGGCTTCACCGGCGAACTATCGCTCGGCGCGATGCACTCGACGCTGGCCGAAAAGACCGACCCGCAAGTCAGCGGCCTGCTGGGCTTCAAGACCGACGACAAGACCTTCGGCGTGTTGATACAGCTCTTCGATCAGAAGCAACACCTGCGACGCGACGGGTCGGAAGTGCTGGGCTATTACGCCATCAACGGCGCGGCGTTCGGTGCCGGGGCGACGACGGTCGTCAACGGCGTGGCGAGGCCGACCTCGAGTCTCGACGGTGTCCTTGCGCCCAGCCTGATCGGCGAGAGCCTGTTCGAACAGACGCGCCACCGCAAAGGCGGCGCGATCGAAGTCCAGTTCAAGCCCACCAACGACATCACGCTCGGCGTGAGCGCGTTCCAGTCCGATGTCGACGACACGAACATGAACACCAACTTCATGGCGTCTCCGAAGTGGCTGTTGCAGGCCGGGGTGGCGCCGACAAGCGCCACCTTGAGTGCGGACGGCAAGACGCTGCTGGGCGCCGCGTTCCCGGAGACGGGTGTGGCGAACTCGATCATCAACGACTCGGGCATCCGGCCCGGCGCGAAGCAGTCGTCGAACTACATCAACCTCGATGGCAAGTGGGCCATGAACGACGTGCTCACGGTGACCGGCCAGGTCGGCAAGACGCGCGGCGTCGGCCAGTCGCAGGAGTTCGCCTCCGAGGTCGGCAACGTCGGGGATGCGACCCACAACACGCCGCTCGCGCTGACCTACGGAATGAACGGCGTCAGCCGGGCGCCGAACGTCAGCTTCACCAGTTCCACGGGCGCTGACTTCAGGTCTTACGCCAACCAGTACTGGAACTGGAACTTCGGCGCGCAAGTGAAGGTGCCCGACGACGAGAAGTACGGTTCGCTCGACTTCGACTGGGCCATCGACAAAGGCGTGCTCGAATCGATCAAGTTCGGTGCGCGCCTGACCGACCACAGCCGCAACAACGGCAACTGGCTCTCGAGCGGCCCGAACTGGGCCAACCCGAACGTGGGCACGACCTTGCCGGTGTGGAGCGGCGGCACCTATCCGAGCAACTTCGGCTCGGCCTTCGGCGCGCCGTTCACGGGCCAGTTCCGGCTCGACCCGGCGGCGCTGGCGCAGTGGGCTACGGTCTCCACGACCGCCAATCCGAATCCGAACGCGACCTTCAACTACGACCCGGTTCAGCGCCACGAGTGGAGCAACGACTTCGAGGTGCAGGAAAAGACGAACGCCGGCTACGTGATGGGCAACTTCGCCGGCAGCAACTGGCGCGCCAATGCCGGCGTGCGCATCGCGCAAACCAAGGGCCACTACTCGACGCTTCGCAGCCCGAACGCATTGGACGCAGCGTCCAGCATCGACAACTCGTCGCTGTTCGGCCCGTTCGTCAAGGAGTTCACCGATCGTTCGTATGTCGACGTGCTGCCGAGCGCGAACCTGAAGTACCTGTTGTCGACGGAATTGCAGCTGCGCGTGGCGATTGCGAAGACGATGGCGCGCCCGGACTACACCGCCTTGAGTTCGACCACCTCGCTGAATGACCAGCTCAATACCGGCAGCTCCGGCAATCCGAACCTGGACCCGGTGCGGGCGACTAATTTCGACGTCACGGCCGAGTGGTACTTCGCGCCGAAGTCGCTGCTGTCGTTCGGCGTGTTCCATCAGCGGTTCAAGTCCTTCGTCGACTACCAGGTGACGCCGAGCGTCCACTTCAGCGACCTGCACCAGCAGATGGAGGTTTACAACATCACGCAGCCGATCAACGTGGGGGCGAAGAACACCGGGTTCGAGGTCGGCTACCAGCAGCCGATCATGGGCAACTTCGGTGTCAACGCGAACTACACCTACGCCGACGGCAAGGTCGATGGCGGCGGCGAGATGTCCGGCAACTCGAAGAACACCTACAACCTGGAAGGGTTCTACGAAGGCGAGAAGTTGAGCGCACGCCTGGCCTACAGCTACCGGTCGTCCTTCTACGGCAGCTACGACCGTGGCGTGAAGATGCACATGGACAGCGTCGGCACCGTGGCCGCGTCGCTCAACTGGCGCATCAACGACACGTTCTCGGTGAGCCTGGAAGGCTTGAACCTGAACAACCCGACGCTGAAGTACTACGGCGACAATCGCGAACAGCCACGGGCGTTCTACACCAACGGGCGCCAGTACTACCTGACCTTGCGGGCAAAGGTCTAAGCGCGCGACTGATCCCGTTTGACGGGCGTGTCGTGGGCGAGGCAGCGAGCTGCCTCGCCTTTTTGCTTTCTGGCCCTTGCGGCCGACTCGAAGATCATCGTCACCCATGGTTTCATTGCGATCCGCCTCGGTCGCGGGCGCCCTTGTTTTATCGGCGCCGCTGTGGCTTGCCGCGTGCGCGATGCCGCGCGGCGCTCCCCCCGCCTTCGTCCACGGCCCCTACAAAGATTTGACGATCGCGCTCGACCGCGACACGCATGTCATCACGACCCGCGTCAGCGGCGTGGCCCAGCCGATCACCGCGGTGCTGCCGCCGGGCAGCACGCTGAGCTGGGCATTCGCCATCGGCGAATGCGGCAGCGAGACGTTGGGCGGGCTGGACGCGCAGAAGATCGCCGACGCGAACCTCGCGGCCTTCAACCGCGCGGGCATCGACTACATCGTTTCCACCGGCGGCGAGGGCGGCGTCTTCACCTGCGGCAGCGATGCCGGCATGGACGCATTCATTGCGCGCTATGCCTCGCCGCGCCTGGTCGGCATCGACTTCGACATCGAGGCCCGGCAGACGCCGGAGATCGTCGACGCGCTGGTGCGCCGTGCAGTCGCGGCGCAGCGCAAGCACCCCGGTCTGCGCTTCAGTTTCACGCTCCCGACCCTCGCCGCTGCCGATGGCTCGCGATCCAGCCTGAATGAGCAGGGGCGCAGCGTGCTGCAGGCGATCCGCAGCCATGGGTTGACGCGCTACACGATCAACCTGATGGTGATGGACTACGGTCCGCCGACACCCGCCAACTGCGTGGTCGCGAATTGCGTCTGCGACATGGGCGCTTCGGCGATCCAGGCGGCCGAGAACCTCCATGCGGCACAGGGCGTGCCATTCGAGCAGATTGCGCTGACGGCGATGATCGGCGTCAACGATGTGGCGGCCAACGATTTCACGCTTGCAGACGCCACGCGCGTCGCGCGCTACACGCGAGAGCGTGGTCTGGCCGGTCTGCATTTCTGGGCGCTGGATCGCGACACGCCGTGCCCGCGCCCGCCGCAGGGGGCTTCGGCAACTTGCAGCGGGATCGAATCTGTGCCCGCACTGGGCTACCTGCAGGCCTTCGAGCGCGGATTGCGCTGATGGGAGTTTGCCTCGCCTGGCCGGGCTCATTTCTAGCTGCTATACTCCGCGGTTCGTCTTGGAGGGGTGGCCGAGTGGTTAATGGCAGCAGACTGTAAATCTGCCCTCTAACGAGTACGCTGGTTCGAATCCAGCCTCCTCCACCAAGGCGAACCGGTTTTGCAGGGTGTTTCGTAGGTGTTTGGGCGACACGCGGGCGGGAGTAGTTCAATGGTAGAACCCCAGCCTTCCAAGCTGATGACGCGGGTTCGATTCCCGTCTCCCGCTCCAGTTGGTGTCGCCTGAACCGTGTCGTCAGCACAGGCTTGGTTGCCGTGGTCGCCAAGCCTGTACTGATTTTGATGGATCAGTGCCCATGTGGCTCAGTGGTAGAGCACTCCCTTGGTAAGGGAGAGGTCGCGCGTTCGATCCGCGCCATGGGCACCATTGCCCAACAGGAGAA
>Ga0307509_10008461_pt1 | contig 13105 bp, 3 predicted proteins | sample 10_EM_MG_FD_202245 | JGI IMG/M metagenome (GOLD analysis project Ga0307509, IMG submission 202245) | Populus trichocarpa ectomycorrhiza microbial communities from riparian zone in the Pacific Northwest, United States - 10_EM | ecosystem: Host-associated > Plants > Roots > Unclassified | place...
TCGTGCCGTAGTGCTCCTGGAGCAGCCCGGCCAGGGTCACCAGGTCGATGCTCTCCAGCTCCAGATCGCGGTTGAAGGTCGTCGTCATGGTGATCTCGACGTCGTCGACGCCGTACTCGTCCTCCAGCAGCGCGGTCAGCATGCCGGTGAGGTCGGCGAGGACGGTGTCCTCGGTGGTGGGGGTGGTCATCGGTCGTACTCCTCTTCGTGCGCGGGTCCCGTCGTCCAGGCCACGACGTAGGTCCTGTCCGGCAGATTGGGGGGATTGCCGGCCGGCTCGTAGTGCACCGTGTAGGCGCGTTCCAGGCGCCCCGACACCAACAGCCGTGATCCGGAGACCACTTGGAAGACGGCGAAGTCGCGCGGCCGTCCCCGGAAGCCGGTGCCCTCGGCCTTGGCGACCGCCTCCTTCGCCGCCCAGAAACGGGCGAACCACAGGGCTTCGGACTCACCGGTGGTGGCCAACTGGGTCCGCAGGAGCGCCAGTTCCTCCTCGCCGAGAGCGGTGGTGAGGGTGGAGGCAGGGCGTTCCACGACCTCTTCGATATCGATCCCGGGGCCGGGACCGGGCGCATGCGGCCGGACGATCGCGACCGCGGCCTCGGCGCGATGGGCCAGCGAGACGTCCAGCGGCGGCAGGGTCCGGCCGTGCAGTCCCGTGACGTACGGGCGGCCCGACTCGTCGTTGTGGACCCGGATCTCCGCCGGAAAGACCGGCCCCTCGCCCTGGCCCCACAGCCACTGCCGTACCGCGTCCTTCACCGCGATCCGGCCCAACAGCCACTGCCGGCGACCGCGCGGCGGATGCTCGGCGTACTGCGAACGCTCCACGCTGCTCAGGGAGTTGCGCATGATCAAGTCGCGCGAGGCGAGGTCGGGCCAGCGCTCGTTCAGCAGGGTCCGGCCGCCCGGACGCGCCTCGGACAGGGTGTTGCGCTCCGGGAAACGCTCGACGGGCTTGGTCTGCGGGTCGTTGTCGAAGCGCCGGTCCTGCCAGCCGGTCAGCTCCGCCCACACCTCGCCGTCGACCGTGAGTTGTACGTCGGCTTCGAGCGCGGTGTCGGTGAGCGAGGTGATCCGCACCAGGCACTCCACCTCCGTGCCGGGGCGCGGATGGGGGCCGTAGAAGCGCATCTCGCGCATGCCGACCGGGAAGACCACGGTGCGTTCGGTGCGGGTCGCCATGATCCAGTAGCCGAGGATCTGGCCGACGTTGTCGAGCAGGGCGCCCGGCGCGGGGGGTGTGGTGATCGTGCCGCGTACGTGGCGGTCGCCGATCGCGGTGAGTTCGGTGACTCCCTGGAACGCCGGGCCGTGGAACATCCAGCGCTCGTCGTAGAGATGGGCCGCGGTGTGGTCGGGGACGCGTTCGGTGGTCGGGTCCGGGTGGGGGTGCGGTGGGGGTGATACGGCGTGGGCGGGGGCGAGTTCGACCACTCCGCGTGCGTGCGGGCCGAAGGAGACGGCGAGTCGGTCGGGGGTGTCCGCCGCCACCCGTACCGGTACGTCGATCGACGGTGTCGCCGTCAGCCAGCGGTCGAACCGCGCGTCGTGCACGGCGACCGCGCGCTTGCCCGGGGCGGCCCGTTCCGCCGCCTCGATGATGTGCTGGACGATCGTGGTCGCCGGGACGACCGGCCAACGGTCCGCCACGTCCGGCCAGTTGGGGCGTTGCGGGAAGAAGCAGTGGTCCATGAGGTAGGGCATGGACTCGGGGGAGACGTGGACCGTGGTCTGCCATTCCCTTGGGGGAGTGGGGAGTTGGGGTGGGGGGACGGGGGCGGACACCCGGGGCGCGGGGGCGGGTGCGGTGGCGATCGGTGCGTTACGACGGCTGCCCGCGCTGATGAGTCGGGCGGCCGTGTCCGCGGTGTCGCGCATGAGCGCGTGCAGTTCGGCGGCGGCGGGGAAGCGGTCGGTGAGGGCGTCGAGGGGGGACAGGGCGGCGAGGGTCGGTGTGGTCGCGGCGGCCGGTGTGTGCAGTTCCGCCCGCAGCTTCACCAAGGTCGGGGCGTCGAGGGACACGAGCGCGCCGTCCATGTCGAGCCGCACGGGAGGCCGTTCCCGTCGTAGAGCTGGTCTCTGCGGGGCCAGTGTCATCGGGTCCACCGCCGCGCCCGTCGACCACAACGCCACGGCCACGCGGCGGAGTTGGGCAAGGCCGGAGCGGTGGGGCGAGTTGGCGGCCACGACCAGGTGATCGCGTCCGCTCAGGGTCGCGTCGATGAGGGAGCCGAGTTGGCCGGTGCCGACCTGGACGAAGGCGCGGTGGCCGGCGGTGTACATGGCCTCGACGAGCTGGCGGAAGCGGACGGGTTCCAGGAGGTGGCGGATGAAGAGTTCGCGGACCGCCTTCTCGTCCGAGGGGTACGGCGAGGCGGTCGTCCCCGACCACAGAGGGACCGTCGGTGGGTGGAGACGGAAGCGGTTCGTGGCCTCTTCGATCGGAGCGAGGTAGGGCCTCAACATCGGTGTGTGGAAGCCGGATTGGAACGGGAGGACCTGGCTCAGGACGCCCTGCGCGCGGAAGGAGCGCACGAACTCGTCCACGGCCTTCTCCGGTCCGCACACCATCGACTGGCCCGGCGCGTTGTCGTGCGAGAGCACGATTCCGGCGTCCGGCCAGTCGTCGGCGAGCGCGGACAGGACCCGCTCGGCCGGGGCCCCGATCGCCCCGAAGGCGAGGCCGGGGACCGTCACCGAGTCGGGGTCGAACGCCTCCATGAAGTCGCTGACCTCGTCCGGCGAGTACACCCCGGCGGCCGTCATCGCGGTCCACTCGCCGACACTGTGCCCGGCGACCGCGTCCGGGACGACACCCATCTTGCGCAGTGCCGCGTCCAACAGCCGCCCGACGCCCACGACATCGAAGCCGTGGCGGCCGACATCCCCTACCTGTGCGGGAGTTGCGGACCGGTTCTCCCGGAGTCCGAAATACGCGGCGACGTCCTCGACCCGGGGTGTGAAGTCACCCTCCAGGCCCGGGAAGACGAACGCGAGCTTTCCCGCACCGGGACCGATCAGCGGGCTCGGTGTGAACCACACATCGCTACGGCCCTGCCAGGCCCGGCCCTTGGCGACCGTCCGGCGGGCGAGCGCCAGCCGCTTGGCATCGGGAGCGACGATTCCGAGCCGCGAACGGCCCGAGGTGACAGGGGTGTTGTCTGCGGCCAGGAGGGCGGAATCGTCCGCGTCCAGCAGCGCGGCGAGGGCCTCGGGACTGTCGGCGGCCAGCATCAGCACGCGTTCCGGTTCGGCCACGGAGGCTGTGCGAGCGCGGGTGTTGGTGCGTTCCGGTTCGTCGGCGACCACCGCCGCCGAACGCGCTCCCGGGGCTTCCTCCAGCACCACATGCGCGTTGATGCCGCCGAAGCCGAACGCGTTGACCGCCGCCCGGCGCACCGGCTGTTCGGGAGTCGTCTCCCAGGGTGCCACCTGCTCCAGCGGGCGGAACCGGGTCGCCGCGAGCGCCGGATGCGGGTCGTCGCAGTGCAGGGTCGGCAGGAGCATGCCGTGATGGACGGCGAGAGCGGCCTTGACCAGCCCGGCGACTCCGGCGGCCGGCATCGTGTGACCGATCATCGACTTCACCGAGCCGATGACCGCTTGGCCTTGGGAGGTGCCGGTGTCCCCGAACACCTCGGCCAGTGTGGCGAGTTCGGCTGTGTCACCGGCGGGCGTCGCCGTGCCGTGTGCCTCAAGGAGGCCGATGGAACCGGGTAGTGCGGGGTCCAGCCCCGCCGCCTGCCAGGCCTGTCGTACGGCGTGGGTCTGGCCCGTCGAGTCGGGGTTGACGAGACTCGCGGCGCGGCCGTCGCTGGACACGCCGGTGCCGCGGATGACGGCGTAGATCCGGTCGCCGTCGCGTTCGGCGTCGGCGAGGCGCTTGAGGACGACGACTCCCGTGCCCTCGCCGATCAGGATGCCGTCGGCGTCGCGGTGGAAGGGGCGGATGCGCTGGCTCGGGGAGAGCGCGCGCAGCTGGGAGAACACGCTCCACAGCGTGATGTCATGGCAGTGATGGACGCCACCGGCGAGCATCAAGTCACAGCGCCCGGCGGCCAGTTCGGTGACCGCCTGGTCGACGGCGATCAGTGAGGACGCGCAGGCCGCGTCCACCGTGTAGGCCGGGCCGCGCAGATCGAGGCGGTTGGCGACGCGGGACGCCGCGAGGTTGGGGACCAGACCGATGACCGACTCGGGGCTGTCGGGGCCGAGCCGGTCGGTGAACGCGGTGCGGATGCGGTCGAGTTGGCCGGGGTCGAGGTCGGGCAGCAACTCGCCCAGGGTGCGCACGAGTTGGCCCGCCGTACGGACCCGCTGGTCGAGCCGGACCAGACCGGGGGTGAGATAGCCGCCCCGGCCGAGGACGACACCGACGCGCCGCCGGTCGGGCAGCCGGGACTCGCCGCCCGCGTCGGCGAGGGCGGCGGCGGCCACGTGGAGGGCGATGAGCTGGTCGGGTTCGGTGCCGGGTACCGAGTTCGGCATGATGCCGAACCGGGTGACCTCGACCTCGGCCAACTCGTCCACGAAACCACCGCGCCGGCAGTACACCTGGTCGGCCACGGCCGGTCCGTTCGCGGAGTCGGGCCGGTAGTAGTCCGCGTCCCAACGCCCGTCCGGCACCTCGCTGATGGCGTCCGTGCCGCCCAGCAGATTCCGCCAGTACGCGTCGAGGTCGGCGGCGCCGGGGAGCAGCACCGACATGCCCACGATGGCGACCGGCACTTGACGGTCCGTCATGGCTACCAGCCCGAAGCGGTGTAGACGACGGCCCCTGCCGACTCGTCGCCCCAGGCGAGCTCGCGCAGCAGGGCCGCGGTGCCCTCCTCGGGGTCGATCAGCGAGATACCGCGCCGGGCGTACTCGCGTCCCAACTCCGGGGTGACCATGCCGTGATGGCCACCGGTGGGCGCCCACGGACCCCAGTGCACGGTCAGCGCGCGGTGCCCGGTCCGGGCGGACCAGGAGGTGCCGAGGCTCTGGAGCGCGTCGTTGGCGGCGGCGTAGTCGACCTGGCCGCGGTTGCCGAGGACAGCCGAGATGGAGCCGAACAGGACGGCGAAAGCAGGGCCGTTGGGGAGTTCCTCCAGCGCCGACAGCAAGGTCTCGGCGCCGAGTATCTTCGTGCCGTAGACCCGCTGGAAGGACTCGGTGGTCTTCTCGGCGATCAGTCGGTCCTCGATGACCCCGGCCGCGTAGACGACACCGTCGAGGCGTCCGTGTTCGGCGTGGATCTCCTTGACCGCCTGGAGCGCGGCGTCCGGTTCGCGGAAGTCGACGGAGTGGTAGCGGGCCTGGCTGCCGAGGGCCGTCAGCTCGTCCAGGGTCGCGGTGATCTCCCTTTGGGCGAGCAGGAGTTCGGCCGTGCCGTTGATCTCGGCGGGCGTGAGTCCACCGCCCTTGGCGGCGAGGGCGGCGCGCAGTTCGGCCGGGGTGCGGGCGCCCGCGGTCGCCGGGTCCTCGGGTCCTGCGGGTGCGGCCGTCCTGCCCAGGAGTTCGATACGGCACCGGGAGGCGGCGGCGAGTGCGACGGCGAACTTCGCGGTGATACCCCGCGCGCCGCCCACCAGCAGCACCACCGAATCGCGGTCCAGCCCGATGGCGGAGGCTTCGGCGACTCCGTCACCGGCCGGTCCGGCACCGTTGGTCGCGAGCGCGCCGAGCGGTGTTTCCGTCAGCTCAAGTCCGTGCCGTCCGGCGGAAGTTCGCAGGACGACCGGCTCGGCGTCGGGCGCCAGGAGTTCGGCGATCAGCGCGTCGGCGACGGTGGCCGGTGCGGTGTCCGCCAGCTCGACTACCCGGGCGGTGGTGTCCGGGTACTCGCGGGCGACCGTACGGAACAGCCCGTGCAGGCCCGCCGATCCGCCGTCCGCGCTCTGAACCGCGAGGAGTTGGCGCGGGCCGTGTCGCAGGGCGGCCTGGAACACGGGGAACGCGTCGGGCAGCACCGGGGCCGATGCGGTGAGCGGCGTGAGATACAGGACGCCGTCCACCTGGCCGTCCGCGTCGGTGAGTTGGTGCTCGGGAGTGACGGTCACCGTGTCGGCGCCGTAGGAGGAGAGGCGCGCCGCGACCGCCTCCGAGACGTCACTGTCACCGTCGCCGTAGAGGACGAAGCGTCGGCCGCTCAGCACGGATGCCGGGTCCGTCGGGTTGTCGCCGTCCTGGTGCGACAGGAGCACCGGGCGCAGTTGGAGCCGCTTGGGCGCGGTGCCGGTGACCTCGTCGTGCGGGGCGCTCGGGGAAGTGTCCTGAGGGGCGCTCGGGGAAGTGTTGTGAGGGGCGCTGACACTCGGGGGCGTTTCCTCCGCCGCCGCGGGTTCCGTCAGCCGTGCGGACAGCCAGCCCGTGACGGAGGCCGCCGTACGGGCCTTCGCCAGGTCCTCCAACTCGGCGTCGTCGAGCGAGGCGACGTCCATACCGCCGCCGATGCCCAGGCGTTGGGCCAGTTCGCCGGCGATCTCGGCCCGCTTGATGGAGTCGATGCTGAGGTCCGCCTCCAGGTCGAGGTCGGGCTCGATCATGTCGACGGGATAACCGGTGCGCTCGCTGATGATCTCCAGGACGACCCGGAGCACGTCGGCCTCGGTGACGGCCTCGGGGGCTTCGGGGGCCGACTCCGGTTGAGCGGTGGGCTGTTGAGCGGCCGGAGTCTCGACAGCGGCCGGCAGCGCGGGTATCTGCGGCAGCGCCTCGATCACGGCCGGCGCCGGTGCGGGCACCCATGTTCCCTGCGGCGGCGCTCCCTGCACCGTGCCGAAGTACGTCATCAGCACGTCCCGTTGCGCGGCCACCATCTCCCGGCTGGTGCGCAGGAATTCGGAGATGAGCGCGTCCCTGTTCGCCTCGACGGGGCCACCGCCCTGAGGGTTCGTCGTCACAGTCGTCTCCACAACGCGTCGGGCCGGTGCGAGGGCACCGGGCAGGAGTGCTCCGGCGGCGGTGCGGACCAGCTGTCCGTCGACCGTCCAGCCGGGCCGCTTGGGCACGGGGGTCCGGGCCGCGTCGACGGCGTCGCGCCCGTTGAACAGCCAGCCGGTCCGCACCGGCAGCCCGGCGACGGCCAGTTGGGCCAGCGCGTCGAGCCAACCGCGCAGCCCGCTGTCCTGCCGGGGCTCGCACGCGACCGTGCGGTGCGGGCGGTCGCCGAGGATCTGGTCGACCAGCCGGGTCAGCACGGAACCGGGACCGGCCTCGACGAAGACCCGGGCTCCCGCTTCGTACATCGCCTCGATCTGCGCGACGAAGCCGACCGGGGAGCCTATCTGCGCGGCGAGTTCGGCCCGCACCGCGTCGGCGCCCTCGCCGTAGGGGGCCGCCGTGCGGTTGGACCACACCGGGAACTCCGGTGTGAGCACCGGCTGTTGGGCGAGTGCCCGCCCGAACCGTTCGCCCGCCGCCGCCACCAGCGGGCTGTGGAAGGCACAGGCGACGGGGATGCGCTTGGCACCGAGACCGGCGTCGCGCAGCAGTCGTACGGCTGTGGCGACGTCCTCCGTGGGGCCCGAAATCACCGTCTGACGGGGCGAGTTGTGGTTGGCGACGACCACCGTGTCCGGTGCGTCAGCCGTCTTCAGCGCCTGCTCGACGTCCTCGGCACCGGCTGCCACCGCGGCCATGGTTCCGGGGTCGTCCGCGCCGGTGGCTTCGAGGATCGCCGCCGCGCGTTCGGCGCTCAGCTCCAGCAGCGCCTCCGGCGCGATCGCGCCCGCCGCACACAGGGCGACCAGCTCGCCGTAACTGTGCCCGGCCGCCATGTCGGGCCGTACGCCCGCCTCGGTGAGCAGGGCGTGGGCGGCCAACCCGGCGATCCCCAGGGCGGGTTGTGCGACCCGGGTATCGGTGAGACCGGCCTGCTGGCGGTCGCGGGCGGTGTCGTCGAAGGCGGTGGGCGGGTAGAGCGCGTCGGCGTGGTCGCGGCCGAGGTGCAGGTAGTGCTGCAGTTCGGGGAACGCGATGAAGACGTCGGCGAGCATGCCGGGGCGCTGACTGCCCTGGCCGGGGAAGAGGAAGGCGACCTTGCCGGTGTCTCCTTCCTCGTCGGCCGCGTAGATTCCCGAGGTGGGGTCCTGATCACCTTCGAGGGCCCGCCGCAGTTGCCCGACCAGCCCCTCCACATCCCGCGCCACGACGGCGACTTGCACCGGCTCCTGCCGGGCGTCCGAGCGCCGTGACGCGCTCAGCGCGAGGTCGCGCAGTTTCCAGGAACCCGCCTCCGCGAGCTTCAGGATCTCCTCGACGCCCCGCCGCGCCGCCGCCCGGTCCGCTCCCCGGAAGGTGAACAGCTCGGCCGGCCACGCGTCCAGACCGTGCGCGGGCGGTACGGCGTCGCCGTAAGCCTGGATCACCGTATGGAAGTTGGTGCCGCCGAAGCCGAACGCGCTGAGGCCCGCGACGCGTTCCTCGGCGGGGGCCGCCCAGGGGCGTGGCTTGGAGTGGAAGACGAACGGGCTGCTGTCCTGCTGCCAGGCCGAGTTGGGCTGCTTCATGTGCAGGGTGGGTGGCTTGACGCCGGTGTAGAGGGACAGCACGGTCTTGATGAGACCGGCGAGTCCTGCGGCGCACTTCGTGTGCCCGATCTGTGACTTGACCGAGCCGAGCGCGCAACTGCCCGTCTCCGCACCGGACTCGGTGAACACCTCGCTGAGGATGGAGAGTTCGGTGCGGTCGCCGACGACCGTTCCGGTGCCGTGCGCCTCGACCAGGCCGACCTCGGCGGGAGAGACGCCCGCGTTGCGGTACGCCCGTTCCAGTGCGGCCCGTTGGCCCTCGGGCCGGGGTGCGGTGAGACCCAGGGAGCGGCCGTCGCTGGAACTGCCGACTCCCTTGATCACGCCGTAGATCCGGTCGCCGTCCCGCTCCGCGTCCGCGAGCCGCTTGAGGACCACGCACGCGACGCCCTCGCCGAGCGCGATGCCGTCGGCCGAGTTGTCGAAGGCGCGGGAGCGGCCGGTGGGGGAGAGGGCGTGCACGGAGGAGAAGAGGACGTAGTCGTTGATGCCGTTGTGGAGGTCGGCGCCTCCGCACAGGACCACATCGCTGGTGCCGCCCACGAGTTCCTTGCAGGCGACGTCGACGGCGGCCAGCGAGGAGGCGCAGGCCGCGTCGACCGTGAAGTTGGCGCCGCCGAGGTCGAGCCGGTTGGCGATGCGGCCCGAGATGACGTTGGAGAGCATGCCGGGGAAGGAGTCCTCGGTGAGCGTGGGGAGTTGCTCCTCGATGCCCTGCGGGATCTTGCCGTAGTACGAGGGCAGTACGGCGCGCAGCGTGGTCGCGTTGGAGAGGTCGCTGCCCGCCTCCGCGCCGAACACCACGGAGGTGCGCGCCCGGTCGAACTCCCGCCCCCGGTCGCCGTATCCGGCGTCCTCCAGCGAACGCCGGGCCGCTTCGAGGGCCAGCAGTTGGACCGGTTCAATGCTGCCGAGGGAGGTCGGCGGGATGCCGTAGCGCAGCGGGTCGAAGGGGATGCGCGGCAGGAAGCCGCCCCACTTCGACGGGGTGGCGCCAGGACTTTCCTTGGACTCCGAGTAGTGCACGGCCGGGTCCCAGCGGTCCGGCGGGACCTCGTCGACGGAGTCGCGCCCGCCGAGGATGTTCGCCCAGAAGGTGGGGAGGTCGGGGGCCTGCGGGAACATGCACGCCATGCCGATGACAGCGATGTCCAGGGGGGCCGGTGCCCCCGGCTCGACGGTCTCCTCAACTCCCAGGCGGGTGCGGGCGGTTCGCGCGCTCTCGGCCAGGAAGTCGGCGGCCTCTTCGGTCACCGAGCGGTGCAGGGCGTCGATCGTGGTCGTCGCCGAACGCAGCACGGCGACCTCGCCGGCCATGAACATCCCCTCGGCGAGCTGGCGTTCCTCGTCCACGGCCGCCAACGCGCCGTCCGCGTCCCGCTCCACGCCCTTGCTGGCGATGCGCAGCCGGCCGACGTTGAGCCGTTCCAGCTGCTCCCAGATCTGTCGGTCCGGTACGCCTTGCTCACGCAACTGGGCTTCGAACTCAAGGTAGTTGTCGCTGAACGGGCTTGGTACACAGCGGGTGGCGTGGCCCGGCGCGGTCTCAAGCAGCGCGGTCCGCGTGGCGCCGATGACCTGCTCCTGGAACAGCGGTTGGACCGCTCCACGTGTCACCGCCTCCTCCGTGAACAGATAGGCGGTGCCCATCAGTACGCCGACGGCGGCGCCGCGTGCGGTGAGCGGTGCGGCGAGCGCGGCCACCATCGCCGCCGAGCGTTCGTCGTGGACGCCGCCCGCGAAGAACACTTCGATGTGCTCGGCCGTACTCGGGTCGGCCTTCTCCAAGAAGTCGTCCAGGACGGCGAGTTGGGCCTCCCACAGCGGGAAGCTGGCGCGCGGTCCGACATGGCCGCCGCACTCGGAGCCCTCGAACACGAACCTGCGCACCCCGGCGTCCAGGAACTGCCGCAGCAGACCAGGCGACGGCACATGCAGGAAGGTGGAGATCCCGGACCGTTCCAAGGCCTCGGCCTGCGAGGGACGCCCGCCCGCGATGATCGCGTGCGTGGGCCCCAACTCCCGTACGGCTTCGAGCTGGGCGTTGCGCATCTCCTCGGGCGCGAAGCCGAGCACCCCCACACCCCAGGGTCGGTCTCCCACGGCGGCGCGGGTCTTGGCCAGTACCGCGCGCGACTGCTCGCCGCTGGACAGGGCCAGCGCGACGAACGGCAGGGCACCGCCCTCGGCGACGGCCGCGGCGAACTCCGCCTGGTCACTGACACGGGTCATCGGGCCCTGAGCGATGGGGAGTCGGGTGCCGAGGGTCCGGCTCATCGGGGACCCGGCGCGCAGCGCGTCGGCCGGGCCCTCGTCCCGTACCGACTCCCGTATGGCGGCGGTCAGTTCGCGCACCGTACGGCCCGTGTCGCCCCAGCGTTCCGCGAAGCGGGCGGCGAGGAAGCCGTCCTGGCCGACCGGCAGCAGCTGGGTGCGCGGGTCGCGGGCGCCGAGCAGTTCGGAGACGCGGTCGGCGGGCACCTGCGGGGCGTCCGGGCCGCGTCGTAGCAGCACCCGGTGACCGGCCACCAGCGTGGTCTCGGAGCCGTCCATCGAGCGGAGTGCCGCAGCCGCCGCCTCCGGGAGGCCCGACTCGGCGAGCAGGGCCAGTTGGCTGTCCAGGACGATCCCGGCGGCGCCACCGGCGACGGCCGCTGCCGCCGTACGGGGGCCGATGCCGCCGCAGGCCCAGACCGGGAGGTCCACACCGGGCTCGGTGAGCAGTCGCTGGAGTAACACGAAGGTGCTCAACTCGCCTACGCGGCCACCGCTTTCGGCACCGCGGGCGATCAGTCCGTGCGCACCGGCGCGGACCGCCGCCAGTGCCTGGTCCGGGTCGGTGACCTCGACCAGCACGCGGTGCTCCGCGGCGACCTCGCCGATCCGCCAGGCGGCGTCCGGGGCGAGGACGACGGTGTGCGGGGTGGCTCCACCGCCTGCCGTGAGGTCAGCGGGGCCGATCCGGCAGTGGGGCCCGACCCGTACCCCGAAAGGTCCAGGGGACCAGCGCCGGATTCGGGTCAGGGCCTCTCTGGCTCTTCGGTCGCCCGTTCCCAGGTCCAGTACCCCCAGCCCGCCGGCACGGCTCACGGCCGCCGCGAGTCGGGCATCCGGTTCATGGAACGGAGTGATTCCAATGATCAGTTCGGCGGCGCGCGCGGCAGGCGTCATGATTCTCCGAATAAACGGTGAAACTGCACGGTGGGGGGTTTCGGCCGGGGCGCCGAATGTAATCGCAGAGGCGCGAGATGGCTGATGGAAAGCTAGCCCCCCGGTTACTCGTCGGTCAACAACGCCAAGGTAAGCAACTGGTTGACGGCAGTGATCCGGCCAGCCGGAAACGGGTCCCCAAACAACCGAAAACCCTGCCAATTTCCTTCAGAGGGCACACCACTCGGACCGCAGTGGCGCAAGCGGTCCAAAAGCCCCCGCTATTCATCCGAGGCTCACAGTCCCGAAACACCACTGACGGCGGGACGGAATTATGTAAACGTTGGGTGTCGATGCCTCCTCGCATAAGCCGCGCTAGGTTGGCATCCATGAGCACACCGCGTGACCTGATGATCGTCGCCATGGATGTCGCACCCGACCGCCCGGTCGAGACGGGTGATCTTTCGCTCGCGCTCGCCGGCGCGGAGGTGATCGACCTCATCGCCGCCGAAGCTGTGACGCTGGACGGCGACCTGATCGTGCCGAACCCTCAACTCCCCTTGGAGGACGGCCTGTTGGACCAGGCCGCGACCTCGCTCGTGCGGGCGGCGCCGTACGAGTCGGTCGAGGACTGGCTGTGGCGGCGGGGGCGCAGCCTCTCCTCCGCCTATCTCGCCGCGCTGGAGGCGGAGGGGCTGGTCGCCCGGCAGCGCGGGCGCTGGATCCCGGTCCGCACCGGCAAGACGGCCCTGGTCGACTCCCCGGCCCGCAGCCGCGCGGCGGACCGCTGGGCCCAGGGCGAACCCGTCCTCGCCCAGCTCGCCGCGGCCGCCGGGATCCGCGAGGTGTCGGACGAGGACTCCGCCAAGGTCACCGACGAGTCGCTGGACACGGTCATCGCCGTCGTCCATGACGCGGTGACGGAGCTGGAGGCGGTACGGCAGCGGAAGAGCGTCGAGGACGCGGCGTACGACAACGTGTGGCGCGGTATGTGACGGTCTCTTCTCGGCTTCGGAGCACGACAACTGCCGATAAAGCAGAGCCAGTTGAGTGTCCTGAGCCTCAGGTGACGCCACGTCAGCAATGGTGGCACAAGCCCGGCGCCGAGCCTAGAGCGAGGAAGACGCGCGCTACCCGCGTTCACCGGGACGAAGCCCGCCACGGACACGACCGTCACCAGGGCGGAGCCGCCCCGGACGCGATGGTCACCGGGACGAAGCCGCCCCCGACGGGATCGTCACTGGGACGGAGCCGCCCCGGACGCGATCGTCAGCGGGACGGGAGCCGCCCCCGACGGGATCGTCACCGGGACCGAGCCGCCCCCAGCGGGATCGTGACCGTGAAGACCGTCGCGCCGGGCTCGGACGTCAGCTCCACGGTGCCGCCGTGCGCCTTCGCCAGCGACCGTGCCACCGCGAGGCCCAGCCCGCTGCCGCCCC
>Ga0307509_10008462_pt1 | contig 13105 bp, 12 predicted proteins | sample 10_EM_MG_FD_202245 | JGI IMG/M metagenome (GOLD analysis project Ga0307509, IMG submission 202245) | Populus trichocarpa ectomycorrhiza microbial communities from riparian zone in the Pacific Northwest, United States - 10_EM | ecosystem: Host-associated > Plants > Roots > Unclassified | place...
GCGACGGCCGTGCGCTCTTCGCCGCCCACGCGGTGCGGGCCGCGCTGGTGGACACCGACGACGCGGTGATCCCGTCGCTGGTGGCCGGGCGCCTGCTCGAGGCGGCGGCGGCCGACCGGGACTGCCCCGACCTGGGCCTGCGGCTGGCCGCCCGGCAGGACACCGCGATCCTCGGGCCGCTCGCCATCGCGATCGAGAACTCGGCGACGCTGGGCGAGGCGCTCGACTGCGCGACCCGGTTCCTCTTCGTGCACTCGCCGGCGCTCACCATCGCGCAGGTCGCCGATCCGGCCGGCCGGCCCGGGGTGGTCGGCCTGCGGTACGGCTCGACCGAGATGGACCCGATGCCGCCGCAGGTCTGCGACAACGGCCTCGGCCTGCTGCACCGGATCACCGTGCTGCTCAGCGGCGGCCGTTACGGACTGCGCTCGGTGCACCTCACCCACCGCCCGCTCGCGCCGGTGGCCCGTTACACGGAGTTCTTCGGCGCCGACGTCCGCTTCGGGCAGCCGGCCGCCGTGCTGCGGGTGCCGGCGTCGCTGATCGACGCCCGGGTCGGCGGCGCGAACCGGGTGCTGCGCGAGGTGGCCCTCGACTACATGCGCGCCCACTTCCCGGCCCCCGAGCTGCCGATCGAGGAGCAGGTGGGCCGGCTGATCACCCAGTCGCTGGGCTCGTCGCCGGCCGGCATCGCGGCGGTCGCCCGCCGGTTGCAGACCCACCCGCGCACGTTGCAGCGCCGGCTCGCGGCCGCGGGCACCACTTTCGAGCACATTCAAGATGGCGTACGCCGGGAGACCGCGCACCGCCTCATCACCACCACGGACCTCCCGTTCAGCCAGGTCACCGCGATGGTCGGCCTCACCGAGCAGTCGGCCCTGACCCGCGCGGTCCGCCGCTGGTTCGGGCTGAGCCCCCGCGGCCTGCGCTGCGTTCAATGAAACCACGGCGGGGTGCCCGCGCCGGAGAGCCGGATGCCGCCCCACGGGTCGGGCTCGCTGAGTTTCACCGGGGTCAGCGGCGACTTCCCGATGGTCAGGTGCCCCTCGCGCAAACCGTCGCTGACCCGCGAGCGCAGGTTGTCGTCCGGGGTCGTGCGGCCGGCCCAGCGGAACCGGCCCTCGACGGGCTCGAAGTGCGCGGACACCCGGATCGACACCGCGAGGTCCTCGTCGCCGACCCGCAGCGTGGCCGGCCCGCGATACTCCTCGTCGGGCAGCCCAACCGACCACCCCGCCACCGCGCTTGACTCGTCAGAGTCCATGCCTCGTCTCCTCCTGGTAGGCGGCGAGGCCGCCGGGGATGTCGGCGGCGTGCACGATGCCGGACACGCCGCCCCACAGGAACGTCGTCAGGTAGTCGCCGAGCGCCTCGCGGCTGATCGGCTGCTGCTGCTTCAGCCACCAGTCACCGGCCGTCTGCACGTAGCCGACCACCCCGTACGCCCAGGGCAGCGCGGCGCCGGAGTCCAGCCCGCGGGCGCGCAGCCGATCGCCGAAGATCCGGGCCAGGCCGCTGGCGACCGTGTCCACCACGTCCGCGACCACGTCGCGGCTGCGCGACACGTCCGGCTGGTGCACCACGAACTGGTAGAGGTTCGGGTCGGCGGCGATGTGCGCGAGGTACGCGTCGATCGCCGCCGCGATCACGTCCCGCTCCTCGCGGACCTGGTCGACCGCCGGGGCGATCGCCTCGAGGACCAGCTCGGCCGCGCGCTGCCCGACCGCGAGCCACAGCTCGGACTTGTCGGCGAAGTAGCGGTAGAGCACCGGCTTGCTGACCCCGGCGTGCGCGGCGATCGCCTCCATCGCGACCTCGGGGCCGGCCGCCCGGATCGCCTCGATGGCCGCCTCGGTCAGCTCGGCGCGCCGCTGCTCGCGGTGCCCGGCCCAGCGGCCCTTGCGTCCATCGGTCCCGGCATTCATAGTACTAGAAGTAACTGTTACTGGAGGTAACGTCAAGTAGGTCACAGCTGCCGGAGGCGACCATGACGACGACGGACCGCGAGAACACCGCCACCCGCCTGCTGCGCTCCTCCGCCGAGCACTCGTACGACCCCGGGGTGGAGATCGACTGGGACGCGCCGCTCGCGCCGGATCGGTACTTCGTGCCGCCGCACCGGTCGAGCCTCTACGGCACGTCCCTGTGGACGGGGCTGACCGAGGAGCAGCGGATCACGCTGACCCGGCACGAGGTGGCCAGCATCGCCGGGCTCGGCGTCTGGTTCGAGACGATCCTCATGCAGCTGCTCATCCGCGGCTACTACAAGCAGGACCCGACCGCCGCGCACGCGCAGTACGCGCTCACCGAGGTCGCCGACGAGTGCCGGCACTCGGTGATGTTCGGCCGGATGATCGGCAAGCTCGGCACCCCGGTCTACCGCCCGGACGGGCTCGACGCGTTCCTCGGCAAGTGGATCGCCATGACCGGCGTCGGGCCGCGGATGTTCGCGGCCATCCTGATCTGCGAGGAGATCCTGGACACGCTGCAGCGCGAGGCGATGGCCGACGAGCGGGTGCAGCCGCTGGTCCGGATGGTCAGCCGGATCCACGTGGTCGAGGAGGCCCGGCACGTCCGGTACGCCCGGGAGGAGCTGGCCCGCCAGGTGCGCGCGGCCGGCAAGGGCCGGCTCGCCTTCGACAAGCTGGTGATCGCCCGGGCCGCCTACCTCTGCGGCACCCGGCTGATCCACCCCGGCGTGTACCGGTCGGTGGGCATCGACCCGGCCGCCGGGCACCGGGCGGCGATGGCGAACCCGCATTTCCGCGAGACCCTCCGCTGGTCCGGCGAGCGCGTGGTCGCGTACCTCAATGATCTTGGTTTGGTGGACGGCCCGGGCAAACCGCTCTGGCGGATGTCCGGCCTGCTGCCGGCGGCGTAGATATCACGCTGCGTAGTCATCGTGGATGCGCGGAGTCTTGTGGGGGAGTCTCGTCACATCCGCGCGCCCATTTCTGGCCGATCGGCCGGTGGGCGTCGGCCGTCACTGCGCGTGACAGTTTTCTCCTCGACACACAGTGAGGGGAGGCCGGCATGGACGACGTCTTCGTTGCCTACGGCGAGGGCCACGCCGACGGCCGGGCCGGACGCACGGACGCGGCCCGTGCCAGGAACCCGGAGACCGGCGCCGACTACCAGGTAGGCCTCGTCGACGGGCGGCTGGCCGCGTTCGAGGACGCGCTGGTCGCCGCGATCCGTAAGGCGATGGGCGACCAGCTCGATGGATGACGAGTTCCGCGCGTACGAGACCGGGCGGGCCGACGGTCTGGCCGGCCGGCGCGACCAGGAGGGGGCCGGCGACCCGGTGTTCGGCCGGGACTACCGGATCGGGTTCATCGACGGCCGGATGGAGGTCTACCGCCTGCACGCCAGTGTCCGCCGGATCGTCGAGGACGACGACTGACCTGGTCTCACAACCGGGCTGGTCTCACAACCGGGCTGGTCTCACAACCGGCGGTGACCGGTTGTGCAAGCGCGTTGACGCCCCGGAAACCCCGGCTCTTCGAGACGGTAACCGCAGCTCACAAGACTTGCCCAAGCGGCGCTCGCGGAACGTGGCGGGCAGGATGGGGTGCGGATGAGCGAGGGCGTGCTGGCGGGCTTCACCGTCGCGGTGACCGCCGAGCGGCGCCGCGACGAGATGGCGGCGCTGCTGCAGCGCCGCGGGGCCCGGGTGGTGACCGCGTCGACGATCGCCATCGTGCCGCTCGCCGACGACGACGCCCTGCGCGCCGCCACCGAGGCCTGCATCGGGCTCGCCCCGGACCTGGTCGTCGCCACCACCGGCTTCGGCTTCCGCGGCTGGATCGAGGCGGCCGAGGGCTGGGGCCTGGGCGACCGGCTGCGAGAGGTGCTCGGCAAGGCGCGCCTCCTGGCCCGCGGCCCGAAACCGTGCGGCGCGATCCGGGCGGCCGGGCTCACCGAGGAGTGGGCGGCCAAGACCGAGGCCTCCGAGGAGATCCTGGAGAAGCTGCTGGCCGAGGGCATCGCCGGGCACCGCCTCGTGGTGCAGGAGCACGGCGAGCCGCAGACCGAGTTCGTGGCCGCGCTCCGCCGGGCCGGCGCCGCCGTGGTCGAGGTGCCGGTCTACCGGTGGATCGCCCCGCCGGACACCGCGCCGGTGCGCCGCCTGGTCGAGCAGATCACCGCCGGCCAGATCGACGCGATCACCTTCACCAGCGCGCCGGCGGTCCGGTCGTTCCTCAGCCTGGCCGGCCCCGACGCCGGCGGCGTGCTCGAGCATTTCCGTACCGACACCCTGGTCGCCTGCGTCGGCCCGATCACCGCCGCGCCGCTCGCCGAGCGGGCCGTGCCGGTGGTGATGCCCGAGCGGTTCCGCCTGGGCGCGCTGATCAAGACGCTCACCGACGAGCTGCCCGAGCGGGCGGTCCGGCTGCGGGTGGCCGGCGAGACCATGGAGGTCCGCGGCCACGCCGTGGTGCTGGACGACGTCTTCCGCCCGCTCGCCCCGGCAACGATGGCCATCCTGAGCGCGCTCGCCGCCCGGCCCGGCGCCGTCGTCTCGAAGGACCAGCTGATCGCCGCGCTGCCCCGGGGCAACGACGGCCACGCGGTCGACGTGGCGGTGGCCCGGCTGCGCACCGCGCTCGGCTCCGGCCGGCACATCGAGACCGTCATCAAGCGCGGCTACCGGCTGCGCCTGGACGAAGCCGCCTGATCCCGGTCGACGCTGCCCGGACATCGCCAGAGACCGGACATCGCCAGAGAGGGGCAGCGCCTTGCGACCCACCCTGCTCGCCGTCGCCCACGGCACCCGGTCGGCTTCCGGCCGGCGGCAGATCGGCGACCTGGTCGCCGCGGTCGCGCGCCGCCGGCCCGGCCTGGACATCCGCCTCTGCTACGTCGATGTCCAGCGCCCGCACGTCGGCGAGGTGGTGGCCGGGGTGTGCGACGCGGTGGTGGTGCCGCTGTTGCTCTCGGCCGGCTATCACGTGCGGGTGGACATCGCGAACGCGGTGGCGGGCACCGGAATCCCGGTCACCGGCACGCTCGGCCCGGACGACGTGCTGCGGGAGAGCCTGACCCGCGATCTGCCGGCCGCCGACGCCGTGGTGCTGGCCGCCGCCGGATCGTCCGACCCGGCCTGGCGGGCGAGCGTCCACGAGCTGGCCGCGCACCTCGGCGCGCACGTCGCGTACGCCTCGGGCAGCGACCCGAAGGTGGCGGACGTCGTCGCGGACCTGCGCCGCCGGGGAGCACGCCGGATCGCGATCGCCGCCTACCTGCTGGCGGACGGGCTGTTCTACCGCACCTTGCACCGCGCGGGGGCCGATTTCGTGTCGCCGCCGCTCTGCCTCGACCCCGCGGTGGCCGGCCTGGTGCTGCGCCGCTACGACGAGGCGAGTTATTCGGTCGCCACGGCGGCCGGATCGCGGTAGAACCGGCGAGTGACCGAAGAACGGCTTCCCGGCGGGCGTAGTTTCGGGGCGGTGCTGGTCGGCGACGAGGTTCGCCGCCGGGCCGAGCCGTCGACGGCGACCGTGCACTCGGTGCTGCGGCATCTCGAGGACCTCGGCTTCGACGGGGCGCCGCGCGCCCGGGGATTCGATGACCAGGGGCGCGAGCGCCTCACCTTCCTGCCCGGCCGGACGCTGGGCGAGGTCTCGCCGTGGCCGGACTGGGTGCGCTCCGACGAGGCGCTGCGGCAGGTCGGCGGGTGGCTGCGCCGGCTGCACGACGCCACCGCGAGCTTCCGGCCGGCGGCGGACGCGGTGTGGTTCCTCGGCCGTTCCTGGCAGCCGGGCATGGTGATCGCTCATCTGGACGCGGCGCCCTGGAACGTCGTGTGGTCGGACGGCGAGTTGGTCGGCTTCGTCGACTGGGACACGGCCAGTCCGTCCCGGCGCGAGGAAGATCTCGCGTTCTCGGCGCTCACCTGGGTGCCGCTGCTGACGGCGGGGATCGCCGAGCCGGTCGGCTTCACCGACCCGGGCGACCGGCGCCGGCGGTTCCATCTGTTCCTGGGCGCGTACGGGTACGACGGCGACCCGGCCGCGGTCCGCGACGCGATCCTCGGCCGGGTCGAGCGGAACGTCGCGGTGATCCGCGAGCTGGCCGGGACCGGTGAGCCGGCCTTCCGGCAAATGCTGCCGTGGGCCGCCGATCTGGAACGCTCCGGCGCCGAGGTGGCCGCGTTGCCGGACGTATTCTGGGTGGCGCCCGGGCGCTGAGGGTTCTCACAACGGCGTACGGCCGCATGTAGGGTTTTCCGAACCAACGCGCAATCGCGACGGTCCGGGCAGAAAACAATGTCCCGGAAACATTCCCGTCGTGAGCAAACAGCGCTTGGTGGTCATCGGAAACGGCATGGCCGGCGCCCGGACCGTGGAGGAGATCCTCGCCCGGGGCGGCGATTTCGCCATCACGATGTTCGGCGACGAACCCTACGGCAACTACAACCGGATCATGCTCTCCAATGTGCTCGCGGGCGTGGAGGACGAGTCCGGCATCTTCCTGAACGACCTTTCCTGGTACGCCGACAACGGCATCACCCTGCACGCCGGGGTCCGCATCGACCGGATCGACCGGGCCCGCAGGACGGTGCACGGCGCCGACGGCAGCGAGACGCCGTACGACAAGCTGATCATCGCCACCGGCAGCAGCGCGTTCGTGCCGCCGATCAAGGGTGCCCACGTCCCCGGCCGCGGCTACCACCAGGGCGTCTTCGTCTTCCGCACGCTCGACGACACCCGCGCGATGATCCGGTACGCCAAGGAGCACCAGCGCGCGGTGGTGATCGGCGGCGGCCTGCTCGGCCTCGAGGCGGCCCGCGGCCTGCAGAACCACCTGAGCCACGTGACCCTCGTGCACGCCCCGGGCCACCTGATGAACACCCAGCTCAACGAGCGGGCCGGCAAGACCCTGCAGACCACCGTCGAGTCGAGGCTCGGCATCGACGTGGTGGTCGACGGGATGACCACCGAGATCCTCGGCAAGCACGCGGTCACCGGGGTCAAGCTGGCCGACGGCCGGGTCATCGACTGCGACGTCGTGGTGATGGCGGCCGGCATCCGGCCCAACGCGCAGGTCGCCGCCGAGAGCGGGCTGACCGTCGAGCGCGGTGTCGTGGTTGACGACCAGATGCGCGCGGCCGGCGAGGACGACATCTATGTGGTGGGGGAGTGCGCCCAGCACCGCGGCGCGGTGTACGGGCTGGTCGCGCCCCTGTGGGACCAGGCGAAGGTGCTCGCCGACCACGTCACCGGCGTCAACGGCGACGCCGCGTACCACGGGTCGCAGGTGGCGACCAAGCTCAAGGTGGCCGGGGTCGACGTGGCGGCGATGGGGCTGCAGAGCCCGGAGCGCCCGGACGACGAACTGCTCGAGTTCGCCGAGCCGAAGAGGGGCATCTACAAGAACGTCATCATCCGCGACGACCGCCTCGTCGGCGCCACCCTGGTCGGCGACAACTCGAAGGCACTGTCCCTGATCAAGGCGTTCGAGAAGGGGTTGCCGCTGCCCGAGGACCGGGCCGCGCTGCTGTTCGACCTGGGCGGGCCGGCGGCCGAGGAGAGCGCCGCCGACATGAGCGACGACGAGCAGGTCTGCAACTGCAACGGGGTCTCCAAGGGCGCGCTGAAGTCCTGTGTGGATGGTGGCTGCAAGACGGTGAGCGGCGTCATGGACCGCACCCGCGCCGGGAAGGGCTGCGGCACCTGCAAGCCGCTCGTGCGGCGGATCGTCGAGTGGGCCAACGGCGGCGCGGCCGAGGAGGACCCGGCCGCCTCCTACTACGTGCCGGGCGTGCCGATGCCCAAGCCGGAGCTGATGGACGCGATCCGGCTGTACGAGCTCAAATCGGTGTCCTCGGTCTTCGCCAAGCTGGGCGGCGAGGAGGACGCGAAGAGCAAGATGGGCCTCGCCTCGCTGCTCAAGATGATGTGGGGCGCCGAGTACGTCGACGAGCGCGACGCCCGGTTCATCAACGACCGGGTGCACGCGAACATCCAGCGCGACGGCACGTTCTCGGTCGTGCCGCAGATGAAGGGCGGCGTCACCTCCCCGGCCGACCTCAAGCGGATCGCCGAGGTTGCCGAGCGGCACGGCGTGCCGATGGTGAAGCTGACCGGCGGCCAGCGCATCGACCTGCTCGGCATTCCGAAGGAGAAGCTGCCGCAGATCTGGGCCGAGCTCGACATGCCGTCCGGATACGCGTACGCGAAGAGCTTCCGCACCGTGAAGACGTGCGTCGGATCGGACTTCTGCCGATTCGGGGTCGGCGATTCCACCGCCCTCGGGATCGCGATCGAGGAGCGTTATCAGGGAATCGAGGGGCCGGGCAAGATGAAGCTCGCGGTCACCGGTTGCCCGCGGAACTGTGCCGAGGCGTACGTCAAGGATCTCGGTGTTGTTGCTATTGACGGCGGCAAATGGGAGATCTACGTCGGCGGTGCGGCCGGCGCCCATGTCCGCAAGGGCGACCTGCTCGCCACGGTGAGCAGCCCCGAAGAAGTGATCACGCTGACCGGGCGGTTCCTGCAGTACTACCGGGAGAACGGGAACTGGCTCGAGCGCACCTACGCCTGGGTGCCCCGGGTCGGCATCGAGAGGATCCGCGCGGTCGTGGTGGACGACGCCGAGGGCATCGCCGCCGCTCTCGACGCCCGGATGGCCGCCGCCGTCGGCGCCTACCAGGACCCCTGGAAGGAGCGTGCCGAGCCGGTGACCCCCGGACAATTCCGCACCTCGCTGCCGCTGACCGTGCTGCCGCAGGTTCCGGTGCGGGCATGAGGACGCTGCGGATCATCGGCTCGGTGCACGACATCCCCCTCGGGGAAGGCCGCACCTTCGCGGTCGACGGCGACATGATCGCCGTGTTCCGGCTCCGCGACGGCTCGATCCGGGCGCTCTCCGCCGTCTGCCCGCACAAGGGCGGCCCGCTCGCGGACGGGCAGATCGACCTCAGGCAGGTCGTCTGCCCGCTTCACCTCTATTCCTGGGACCTGGCGACCGGCTGCTCGCTCAGCGGCCAGTCGCCGGTGGCCACCTATCCCGTTCGCGTTGACAACGATCAGCTCATCCTGGAGATGTGACATGACAGCTACGCTGCCCATTGCCCGCCCAGCTGTGACCGTTCGCGGACACTGGATCGACGACTGGCGGCCCGAAGATCAGGGCTTCTGGGCCTCGATTGGTGCCCGAATCGCCCGACGGAATTTGATTTTCTCGATTTTGTCGGAACATATCGGCTTTTCCGTCTGGTCCCTGTGGTCCGTCCTCGTGCTCTTCCTAGGCCCGGCCTACGGCATCGACCCGGCCGGGAAGTTCCTGCTCACCGCCGTGCCGACGCTCGTCGGCGCGGCCCTGCGGATCCCGTACAGCTTCGCGGTGGCCCGCTTCGGCGGCCGCAACTGGACCGTCTTCAGCGCCTCGCTGCTGCTGGTCCCGGCCGTCCTCGCGGCCTTCCTGATCAAGCCGGGCGTCTCCTACTCGACGCTCATCGTCCTGGCGGCGGTGGCCGGCGTCGGCGGCGGCAACTTCGCCTCCTCGATGACCAACATCAACGCGTTCTACCCGAACCGGCTCAAGGGCTGGGCGCTCGGCGTCAACGCCGGCGGCGGCAACCTCGGCGTCGCTGCCGTCCAACTGGTCGGCCTGTTCGTGCTCGCCGTCTTCGGCGCCGGCCACCCGGGCATCGTGGCCGGCATCTACATCCCGCTGATCGTGATCGCCGCCCTCTGCGCGGCGTTCTACATGGACAACCTTTCCCAGGTACGCAGCGAGAAGCGCGCGATGCGGGACGCCACCCGGGAGGCGCACACCTGGATCATGTCGCTGCTCTACATCGGCACCTTCGGCTCCTTCATCGGGTTCGGGTTCGCCTTCGGCCAGGTGCTGCAGGTGCAGTTCCACGCCGAGTTCAGCACCCCGGTCAAGGCCGCCTACCTGACCTTCCTCGGGCCGCTGCTCGGCTCGCTGATCCGCCCGCTCGGCGGGGCCCTGGCCGACCGGCTCGGCGGCGCGAAGGTGACCTTCGTGAACTTCATCGCGATGGCGGCCGGGGCCTCGGTGGTGCTGCTGGCCGCCCAGCAGAAGTCGCTGCCGCTGTACATCGTCGGGTTCGTGGCGCTGTTCGTCCTCAGCGGCGTCGGCAACGGCTCGACGTACAAGATGATCCCGGCGATCTTCAAGGCCAAGCACCCGGCGGACGAGCCGCGGGCCCGGCGGCTGTCCGGCGCGGTGATCGGCATCGCCGGCGCGATCGGCGCGCTCGGCGGGGTGCTGGTCAACCTGGCCTTCCGGCAGTCCTTCCTGGAGACGAAGAGCGCGGACGCGGCGTACGTCGGGTTCATCGCCTTCTACGCGCTGTGCGTGGTCGTCACCTGGGCCGTGTACCTGCGGCCCGGCGCCCGTACCGCAGGCCAGGTCTGATCGACGCGCCCGCTCGCCCGTCCGGTTGATCCGGGCGGGCGGGCGCTACTGTGTGCGCGTGTCCCCGACCGAGCTGAACACGGGAGTTCCGCACTCCGCCCGCATCTACGACTACCTGCTGGGCGGTAAGGACAACTTCGAGGCCGACCGCAACGCCGCGGCCGCCATCACCGCCGACTGGCCGCACCTGGCCATCTCGATGCGCGCGAACCGGAACTACCTGGCCCGCCAGGCCGGGTTCATCGCGCGGGAGCTGGGCATCCGCCAGTTCCTCGACATCGGCGCCGGCCTGCCGACCGCGCCCAACCTGCACGAGGTCGTGCAGACGGTCGAGCCGCAGTCCCGGGTGATGTATGTGGACAACGACCCGATCGTGCTGGTGCACGCCCGGGCGCTGCTGACCAGCTCGCCGGAGGGGCAGACCGCCTATCTCGACGCCGACCTGCACTCGCCGGGCGCGATCCTGGCGTCGCGGGAGTTCCAGGACACGTTCGACCTGACCCAGCCGGTCGCGCTGAGCCTGATCGCGATCCTGCAGTTCATCGTGGACGACGACGAGGCGCACCGGATCATCGACACGCTGATGGCGCCGCTGGCACCCGGCAGTGTCCTCGCGGTCTCGACGGTGACCGCGGACAGCGCGCCCGACGAGGTCAACAAGGGCGTCGCGGCGTACGTCGCCCGGGGGATCGACGAGAAGGCACGCGATCTGGCCGAGTGCCGGCAGCTGTTCCGCGGCCTCGAGCTGATCGACCCGGGCGTGGTGCTGGTGAACCACTGGCGGCCGGACGCCGCCGCGCTGGCCGTGCCGGACGAGCACGTCCACATGTACGGCGGCGTGGCCCTCAAGCGCTGACCGCCCGGCGGGTCGCTTTCCGGCCCGCCGGACGTGCCGGGTCAGCTGGCGTAGACCTCCAGCGCGCTGAGCTGGCCGGCGGGCCAGCCGGTGTTGGCGGTGACGGTCACCCGGACGTAGCGGGCCGCGGTGGGCGTGCCGGTCACGCTCATCGTGTTGGCCGACGCCGGGTCGAAGGTACGCCCGGACGAGCCGGACAGGGTCACGAAGCTGGACCCGTCGGTGCTGCCGGTGATGGCCAGGGTCTGGGTGCGGGCGCCCCAGGACGGGGGCAGTTTGAGCACGAATCGGCCGACGGTGGTGGCGGCGCCCAGGTCGACCTGCAGCCACTGGGGGAAGGCGTTGTTGGTGCTCTCCCAGTAGGTGCCGGCGTCGCCGTCGACCGCGTTGCCGGGCCCGTAGGACTGGGTGTAGCCGCTGCTGCTCGTGGTCTTGCCGCGGGCGAGATCGGTGACGACCGGCGGGGGCGTGGTCGTGGCCGACGCGTACGCCTGAATCTGGGAAAGCTGTGCCGCCGGCCAGCCGGTGTTGCCCGCGAAGCTCAGCCGGAGATAGCGGACGGCCGTGCCGGGCAGGGTGATCGTCACGGTGTTGCCGCTGCCGGGGTCGAAGACGTAACCGGTTTGGCTCTTGATGGTGGCGAGGGTCGAGCCGTCCTGGACGGTGATCGTCTGGGTGCGCTGCCCCCAGCCGGCCGGCAGCGCGAGGGTCAGACCGGTGATCTGGTAGCTCGCGCCCAGATCGACCTGAAACCATTGCGGGAAGGCGTTGTTCGCGCTCTCCCAGTACGTGCCGGTGTTGTTGTCGACGGCGTTGGCCGTGACGAAGCCGCCGTTGGTGCTGCTGGCGCTGGTGGGCTTGCCGGCCGCGAGATCGCCGGTGGCCGGTGGCGGCGTCCCGGTCGCCGGACTTGTCGGGCGGGTCGCGGTGAGGGCGATCTGGCCCTTCAGCATCTTGCCGCCGTCGGTGGTGATCCGCAGGTAGTAGTCGGCGTCGCAGTGGGTGCCGTCCTCGTCGAGCGCCCGGATGCCGGCGCCCGAGGGCGTGTCGGCGGCGGTCTCGGCGGTCTTGGCGATCTGGTTGCCCTCGTTGAACTCGTCGAACATGGACACGTACAGGCCCTGGGCGCCGAGCCGGACCATGTTGTAGATGCTGCGCCAGTAGTAGTCGCCGTGCCGGCGGGCCCCGGCGGACAGGTCGCCGGGCAGCACGCAGGGCTGGTAGTCGATGCCGAGCGCGTTGCAGTCGGCCTGATCGGCGACGTTCACGTTGGTGTAGAACCAGTCGAGACCGTCCAGGTCGCCGGTGCGGCCGACCATCCACGGCGAGATCGCGTTGAACGCGTGGTAGACGTCCAGGTACCCGGCGCGGCTGTCGTTCTTGCCCTCCCGCCAGTACGTGGGCACCCCGCCGATCACGTAGCAGCCCTGGCCCTTGAACCAGTTGATCACGTCGAGGCAGGCGGCCGCGGTGAAGGTGTGGTTGTCGTCGTTGAAGCCGAAGCCCCAGATGCAGACCACCGGCTTGCCGTTCTGCCGGGCGTACATGCCGGAGGCGGTGTGCGCGGTCATCTTGGTGGACCAGTCGGTCTTGATCTCGTTCTGCATCGTGGACCAGCCGCTGACGTCGTACATGATGTAGAACTTGCGGCCGGTCGCCTCGGCCGACGTGCGCACCTTCTGGGCCATCGCGTCGCGGGTCGGGCCCTCGTCGCCCATCGGGTTGAACCGTTGCAGGGCGGCGGTGTCGATCCCGTACGTCTGCATCCATTTGAAGTGCGTGTCGACGGTCTGCTGGTCGTAGGAGGAGAAGAGCGAGGCGGTCTGGCCGGTGCCGAGATTCGGGTACGCCGTGGGG
>Ga0307509_10008463_pt1 | contig 13103 bp, 15 predicted proteins | sample 10_EM_MG_FD_202245 | JGI IMG/M metagenome (GOLD analysis project Ga0307509, IMG submission 202245) | Populus trichocarpa ectomycorrhiza microbial communities from riparian zone in the Pacific Northwest, United States - 10_EM | ecosystem: Host-associated > Plants > Roots > Unclassified | place...
GACCCTTCAGTTATCTCAGGAAGATGTGGTCCAGCGTCAGATGGCATCCTGAGTATTAGGTGCTGCGTCCGGTGCGTCCTGAGTCTTAGGTGCTGCATTCGGTTGCGTCTGGTGCGTTGTGTGGTACTATGGTTGCGTCCTGATTCTCGATTTGCATTTTAGCGTCCTGTGCGTCTGATGCACAGGACGCTCAGAATGCAAGCTATTATTTTTGCTGATGTTGAACGACTCGAATAAGGACAGAAAAACATCCCATCTCCCAAGGCAGTTATGTTGGACAATAGAAACAAACTCGGGGTTAGGGGCCGGCTATTTCCCAGCGGACGAGGAGCGATTAATCATTACCGGGACGAGCATGACGGCCGTAAGGGCCGGGGGAAGCGCTTTGGGCCTCCTGGGGGTGAGGGCCGCCAAAGCCTTGAGTGGTACCAGGACGTGGAGGTCCAGCTGGGGGTGGTTGCCTGGGAGTTACGAGGTCCACCTCAGTCGGACCCGCCCTGGCCGGCGGAGTCGAGGGTGTCAGGCCGCCATCAACCCCCAGATCCATGGGGTCTTGACCAGGTGGGACTCGGGAGGTAGGTCTGGTATGGCTAGCTGGGCCAGGTCGAGTCAGACATTCCTTGAATGTGGCAGTGTGGTTGTTACCACAGTTGCAGCAATGGGGGGGCGAGGTTGGGCAACAAGATGGGACTGGTTTATTGTTTCCGCCCCGGGGGCAGGTGGGACTCTGACATCCGTGAGCCGCGCGAGTATGGTGAAGCACGCAAATGGGGCACGTCGGGTGGGTGGCGGGGCATCCCTGTCAGTGGTTGCCGGCCTGGCCCTGATGCTTCGCCGCACCGTTAGGGTTTCTGACCGCAGTGGTTTATTATTATGGTGTTGGGCTCCCGAAGCCACAAGGTGCATCCGACCTTTATCGAGGGGATATAAGTGAGAGGGTGAATTGAAAATGTATTCCCTTTGGCTTGTTTTTTCTTCCTACTACGGCCCGTCTGTTGGTGTGCACGATAGTCATTTTGATTGGTGAGTTCATTGATCTGAGTGATCAAAGATGATCGGAGCTGATAATGATAGATAGAAAATACTTGCATACACCATGTCTAGCGATTACTACGAGCCCGTTGCGGGAAGTCCACGACCCTTGTCCGGGTGTGTTCCCACCTTCACGTCTATGGATATTTCACCCCTGTGTCGACTCCCTCCAGCCGCGACTGTTCTGGTCCCGTCCCAGGAAACTATTCGACTGAATCACAACCCCAAAGAAGGAGTTACTGCCAATCCCAAGATTCCACAAGATGGAACCTTCTTCCACAACTACCAGGCGTCGACCATCTCTTCCTCCACATTCACCGCCAGGCTCTGCCCCGGTGTTCAAGGTGTGCACCTTCCCAACGGTTTTCTACCAGCTTTCACCCCCAGGGAGGTTTCGCATCAGGAGTGAAGTGGATCTGCTCCTAATCCACCAGGTGAAACAATCCTGGTGCAAGAAACCTACGGCAACATTGCTCTCACACAATCTTCCTTGGGTAAGATCTTTTATTCTATTTTTGTTACCTAGAGTCTGACGCAGATAGGCTCGGGGACTAGAAATTCTCGCAACAGTATGGTTTTAGGAAGTAGGGACTTTGAGTGAGATTGAGATCATAAGGTTCCGTTGAACTTGAATCATTGTAGGAGCGTCATCAATGGTATCGTGAATATCGGAAGAAAATCGACCATGACAAGTGTAGGGCCTGAGTCTTGGGAATCTCACAAATTAGGAATTGTGAGAGAAGAAACAGGGCGGGGGACTTGACAGTTAGAACCCAAAGCAGTTGCATTCAAGCGACCCATCAATACTTTTCCACAAAAATTGAGCTCGGTACACTTTCAATCTATTTTTTCCCCCTTACTAAGCCACACTTCCTGTTTCCCCACCCTTCTACTATATCTCTGAGTACCTTCACAATGCTTAAAACAACAATACCATGGTTAGAAAGAAAACAGGGAAAAAAGACAAGCTGATAACGAGACAACCAGACAGCCAGACAAGCCGACAACCCAACAAACCCACACCCCTATGCCCAATTAGCCGAAACCAACTACCCACAGCCCCTAGAGATATTTCCTTTCTCAATCTCATCAGGATAGCTAGTTCCGTAGTATGTTTAAAAACAAACTTTTTCCAGTGGTTGCCCCGATAGAGTCATTTCGCAGTTCCACGAGTTGGGGTGGCGTGACGTTTCGAGTCCAAAGAATAAGATCGTTGAAATCGGCCTCTTTGATCCAAGTAGCATGATTGTCGCATACGATTGTTGCTCACCAGTTCATCGCCTCAACCATGTGAGGGTATCCTGAAGGCATTGTTAGAAAAGGTTGTAAGCAATTAAGGGTAGAAATAAATCTGCATAAGTAGAAGCTCGGACGCGATGCCCACCAGGGTTCCCAATAGTCTGACTGGTCAAGTCCCGAAGAGAAGACCGACTGGTCAGTCAGGAAAGGAGGTGGGGACTGGACCGGACTTGACTGAAATATTTAGTCCAGTCAAGGCTGGTCCAGTCAAAGACTGCCAGTGGTCTAATATGGGATCCCTGCAAGCCTCGGTGAGTTGGCTTAAACTTGTGGCAGATTGGCCATAGTTGATTTCAATAGTCGAAGGGGTTTCAGATATGGAAGTAATAGGAGAATTCGCCTAGATCTGTCACACAGAAATTATGTAAGATTGCGGTTTACCTTCTATTTGAAGCTCAAATACCGAAGGACTACGTGTACCTGTAAATTAGCAGGCCTAACATGAACTGTGCTATGAACAGATTGTGGTGAGGAAGCCCTTCTAGAATTTTGGACTCAATTCACAGAAGACCATGGCAATACATGTGCCTGTGAGGAACAATTCTGGAGTGAACGATGGATGTGAGGGCGAGTGTGAGTCTTGTCGGTGGCATTTTAACGGAAGATAATAGATCAAGATTAAGTAAAAGAAACACATGCTACATGAAAAATATATATACATGATCATGCTCAAAAAGACGATGTGGCCCATGTTTGAGCATAAGTCGTGCATGAACACACCCAAACTTTATGCTGGAGAGTGATCATGCGACGTACTAGTCTCTTTCCACTAACTGAAATTACAGCAAGCAATATCACAGGACTTGGGTGGTCTGACCTGGTCTAGTCTAGTCAGTTCTCTTTCCATTGACCGTGCGGTCGGTCCGATTCATAACCTCGGGCCAGACTTCACTCTGACTTGACTGAGCAGTCCACACTAGTCCCTTTGCAGACCGGTCGGAACCTTGTGCCCCACTCAAGGCCATACAACATGGTGAAAGCCCCTGGGTAGTCTATTAACCTATTTTTGAAGAGACAGACATCGGTGACAACATCGCCCGAATGGGCAATAGCATACCCCATTTCAACTGCCGCCGGAATCCCTGCTGCGCCCAACCCCTTGTCACAGAGAAACGTTGCAAATAAGTGCTCTGGGATTCCAATGGTAAGGTCTCTTAATGGGCGTAAAATTGTGACCTCCTCCTTGATGGCTTCCTGCTTCTCTCTGTCCCTGGTTAATAATTCCTGTAGTCGGGCTTGATTCTCCCTATCCCGGGCTTGTAATACTCGTATTTGGGATATTTAGGATTCCATTTGGTTTATTGACTCAAGGAACAAAAACCCAGACCCACCTTGCATACGCCCTCTCCGGTTTGCCATCAGTCCTAATTTGAACGCTTTCCACAGACTGGGCGGCTCGGGTCAAACCACTCTGAACCTCTCCGAGTTCTAGCACTGCATTAGAATTACTCTTGACATCACAACATATTATTCCTGAGATCATCTAGCAGAAAGGTCAGGAAGGAATGGGCCCTTAAGCAGGGAAACCTGATCGAAATCAATGTGGTAAACATACCGTTTCTATGCCGTCGAGCTGATATTAGTGGATATGAGGTTGCCGCTATTGCCAAATAACTTCAGAGGAAGCAGCCTCACGAAACCTGAGAGGTCCGGTTTTGCGTTGATCCCTCAATACAAAAATAATATTCAGGTGACTGTATGTGTTGGAGTAGGGGTGTGTGTTATAGGTGGAGAAAGAGTATGCGTTGGAGGATAGGCGCGGGGGTAGCCGAAAGACCTTCAACCTGCTGCGAATTCTGGTGACAAAGCGGGTTCCTGCAATTGTTAAGTTGTAATATAGGTTCAAACTTGAATACCGTAATTAAAATCGAGTCAGGGCAGGAGTGGTGGTGGTGTATTCTTAGGTGATCTCGTGTCGTGAAAGGGGAGAAAGGAGGGAGAGATGTGTCTACTTCATACCCTTTGCGAGTGTGGTGGGTATATATGGCAGTCACCTGGATAAAAAAGGTTTAAGGACGGTTCTGGTTGCAATGCCCCTAGATATTGCACGTGACTTCAATAGTTATTGGCCAGATGTGTCAAGTTCGATTCGCTCATTCATTCATTCATTAGATTTTTTCAATCATTGGTCGTAGCCGAACAGACCCATACAAATAATCAATCAAACTATTTCAAGCCCAACTAAATCTATTCCTGAGTTCAAAAAATGCACTCATAGGGTTTATGAAAGGAAAGAAAAAAAAGACGAGAAACAAAGGATATGATAACAGAAAATCCCTGCTTCTCCAATTTTACGTGCAGGTACAACCACACGGGCAGATTATTGAGCAGATCAGGCCTCAGGCTTAATCTCTCCCCTAACTCCAATGTGTGTACCAGCCACCGCGGCAACACTCAGGTCAAGGTCCGGGCCGACCTTGATAGTAACTCTGACTTTCCCACACTTCTTAGCGCTTGTGATAGCTGCATCGGCAATCACTTTGTGCACCCCTAGTACATGATTGCGCTATTCTTCCACCTCCTCTTTACCCTCTTCATCCTCTTCTTCGCTATTATCCTATCCCTTCCCACCATTCACTTGTCGCTCAACCTTCTCAACCACTACTTCTCTAATACCCTCGCAGATTCTCATGATCACGTCACCGCCATATCGAATGCCGAATCGTGCGATCCTCGGAGCGGGAGAGGCGGTCTGGGCTTGTAGTATTGTCTGGAAGCTGCTCCCTTCGCCGGTTACGATTCTTATCGGATGCGAGAGGCGATTTTGAGCGTGTGGGAGCGAGAAGATTACCTAGATGGCGGATAGAATTGGATGGCTGGTTATAGAACGAGGGGAAAAACCTCTCCAATGTCTAACAGTCCAGCTCCGCTTTCTTCACAATATTCTCCACAATATTGTCCATAATATTCTCTACGGGGGGCAAAATTTGGTCCAATACCTTTGCAAAAAGCTCGTACTGCAGCCCGTTAACAGCTGAGTGGAAGCCATAGCCATCAGTAAGCGACCCGATAGAAACTGTGACCGAGGTGCCCAGCTACAAATTTCCCTTTGTCCCCTTAGCCTCCAGCCACAGCCAGTATTCCTAACAGTCCAGTCCGTCCGTCTTCTGGGGAGGATGGGACGGACTATGGATTGTAGTCCGTCTTTTTGGGGGTGCCAGGACGGACTAGGCCCGGGAGGGTAAGGACCGAACGGACTATAGGGGCTGTAGTCCTAGCGCTTGGACCTTTGGTGCCAGCCAAGTTTACATCATGAGATATCACTCGTGTGGTCCTTGGCAGTCCACCTCCGTCCCCGGCCATCCTCACCCATGTCCGACTGCCTCCATATTCCCCAGCCATCTTGACTCAACCCTGGCCCTTCCTGGCTGTACATCCCTCCTGTCATGCAGGTTTCCTTACCCCTACACTGCCCATTATTTCGCCACCGGTCACGATCCCAAGCCATCTTCAGGGTCCCTATGAAATCCTGGCATGGATTATCACACATATTGGTTTAATGTACGGGTGTATTGATTGACTTAGATTTCCGAGAGAGTATGAATGGGAACGAGAGCAAGTAATGATTATCATCAGAAAACATTACAACAAAGGAGAAAGTGTAAATAGCAACATAATCCCCTCCAACACCATGACTTTAAATACCCATTACAGCGATCCAAATCTTGTATTTAACCTTGTCCAATGCGGTAAACATGAAGTAGCCTTCAATGGATTCGTTGCCACAGGTATTGGCTGCAGTTGATCTCATAGATCTCTGAACGAATCATTATCGCATCATGAGACATCACTCGCTCCGTCCCCGGCTGTCCCCCACAGGCCCCCGCCGTCCTCACCCATGCCTGGCCGTCCCCCACAGTCCCCGGCCGTCCATTGCCCCTGCCCTGCACTAACATGTCTCACCCTGTAGGGCCCGCCGTCCCACCCAAGACGGCCGTCCTGCCCTTAGGGCGGGCGGGACGGACTACAGCCAGCCCTCCCGCCCCGTCCGGGGCTCTTGGCAGTCTCCCCGCGGGGCCCCGCCGGCCCCCCGGACGGTTGGGAACACTGGCCACAGCTCAGCAAGCGACCTCTCATTCCCATATCAACCTGATGCTTCTTGATAACCCTTTTCGAAAAGTGATCAACAAGCGCCTTGTCAGGCTTCAGCCAGCCAAGTCCATAATCATGAGCCGTGGCAAGGATAGAGTCCATCACACAAGAGATAAAACAACCGCAACATCATACCTAGCGCCTGCGTACCTCCGAGATTGGGCACCAAAGTATTCTTCTCACCGCCCTGCTCTTCGGGTGTCGCCTAGAAGCATACGGTCGTCAGTGGAAGCTCCTAAAAGCAGAAAAACAAGCACGAGCTAGAGTTGTAGAGGCAAGGGAACCTGTAGTTTCCCGCGGAATACTAACCTCATAACAGTCTTTGTGTCGTCACCAATGTCTAGACTCGCCGGCGGCGAAGGGGAAGGTTTCCGGACATTTCCTATGAATAAGTATACTGATAAGTGTCTGCTATGGGCATTAGTATGTATCCAATCTGGCTCCCTCCTCTCAATCTCCTTCTTGCCAGCAGACACACAGTGTCATACACGTGATATGCGAGGACGTCTTCCGTTTCCATTCAATCGACTGGCAGGCCTTCCTCTCGTCCCTCAGCCCTCCCCTGCCATGCCAAATCCTAATCTTTCAACCAAACTATCGGTGCATAGTGGTTGGGATACTTAATGGCTGGAGTACTATATTTCTTGACCATCCTACTCGCCCAGAACCGGAACAGGATATTTGTCCCCGCTGGCAAATTTTGCAGATCCGAAGTCGGCCAACTCGAGCCCTTGGAGCTGCGGATGTCGATGGATCTAGGGATTTTCTACATCGCTAAGGTCATACCAGTGTTCCCAACGTGCCAGGCCGGCCAGGCTTCGGTAAAGCCGGGCCCGGCCTGTCCAAATTCTCTCGGATCTAGCCTGGCCTGAGCCTGCAGGCCAGGTTAAGCTTGAGCCTGGCCTGGCCGGGCCGGCCTATAGGCCATATAGGCTTTTTCCCGGCTGCCTGATAGGCCGGCCTGGCCTATATAGCCTAGCCAGGCCTATACGGCTTTGGCCGACCCACTCATAGTGAGTGGCTGCTCTGTGTTAACAGCAAAATTCACAGTAAATGTTTCCCAATTACTGAATATGATTAAAAATAAAGTAATGGTTTCGCTTATTAGCAAAAAAAACACAAAAAAAGTACTCGAGGTAGTGAATTAATTAGTTGAATTAATTGTAGAAAAAGAGTTGCTGTTGGTCGATCAACTGTGTGCAGTAGGACGGTGATTATGTTGAAGGCATCAATAACAGAGGTTGACTGTAAATAGTTTACAAAATAGGGGGGAATGATGGTATGATAAGGTTGTGCTCGTGGCCCTGAAGGTAAATTTCTAAGGCTTTATTGTGTTGGTTGAGTATCACTCGTTTTGTGATTAATTAAGAAGTGTCATAATAGCCGAAGGTACAGGAGGAAAAGGAGTCAGAAGCGATAAACTCGGAAGAGGGGAGGTGGGGGGTGGGTGGGGGGGTTGAATACCGTTAATGCACTCTGTTCTCAACGCTAATCTCCGGGCCTATAGGCGGCTATCAGGCCTGATAGGCTTTGGTTGGCCGATCGAATTCGGCCTATATGGGCCTCGGCTGTCTTCCGGAGCAGCCTGCCTTAGCCCGGCCTACGGCCTATAGGCCGGCCTACCATGGGCCTGGCCTGTTGGGAACACTGGGTCATACTCAGATTGCAGCTAATTGCCCGAATTATAATCTTCACTTCGGCTCCAGGGCGCTTCCCACCAAGGTTCCCGTATACTCTTATTAATCTCAGATTAGCTTCTTCCATGCAAACAGTGCTCTATCCGACGTGGCCAGAATGGCAAATTAGTGCTCTATCTGATGTCTCTGGAATGGCAAACATGAGCTCGGCTATACGCAGCCTACATTTGAAGAGATTGGAGGGACGTGTGGCCATGTGAGGCTTAAGGGGTGGGATGGGAAGAGGAATTTCTGTATTGAGAGGATGAGGTTGCTTTGGGGTTATGACGAGGCAGTGGTGGCAATGAGGGCAAGCTCTACCAATCTAGAAATGACGGCAATGGTGAGGGTGGTAGCGGCAGTTATGAGCGCAAGTTCTTCACCCCACGGGGGGGTGGTTTCCAGGGAGGGGGCGGTTTCCGCGGCCGGTGGTGATGTCATGCTGGCTTTGGCGATGGATCAGATTCGAACACAGGCAGTGAGTGCGGTCGAGGTGGGTACCAGCGTTCGTGTGGTTACGTGCTCGGGGAGTGGGAGTGCGGTAACCGTGGCAGTAGCGGCAGGAGAGGATGGCCTTGAGATTGTAGTGTAGATACAACCCCGTTCTTTCTGTTAGAATTACTCGAATAGAGGATAGAGGCTGGGGGATGTGTCTCTCCTCTATCATATAGCTAATGGTGATGAACTGCCTTGCTGTTTTCTTGTTTTGCTTTGACTATGTCTCTGTTTTTGTAGGAGGCAAGCTACCCCTTTGTCTACCTCTTTCATGTATTCTTCCATCCCTCCTTTTCTGATATTCCACCGTTTTTCTTATTTATTGATCAGGATTGGAGAAGAACTGACTGAACAGATGAAGAAGTACAAAGAAGTCGCGGAGGAAACAGCTGTATATTCGTAGGATTCGCATCCGAGTTGCTTGCCTGTCTAGCTATGGAAGAAGAGGAGTTTATATAAGGAATACAAAGAGCATTCGTGAACTTTCCAACCTGCGGGAATTATTCCGGTTCCTCTTTTGTTCTAAAGTCCGATCATTCCACCGCCCTTCTTTCTGGACCCTTCCGCACATATATGCGAATCCTTCCACATACTATACAAACTAGGTATCTCTGTTCCTCCTCTTTAATCGATAATGATTAACAAAGATAACTAAAACCTAACGACCGACATGATAGGAAATGTATAAGGAAAGAATCTTCCTGTAGGGAGAGAATGGTGTGTGCGGAGTAATTTCGTGTTCGGAGTGATTGCCAGTGATATACAACTCTCCCCCACACCGGTAATCAGCTCTATTTCTCCCATCTGCTCCTAGTCTATTGAGCACCATCATGTTCCGACTCGAGACTTGCAGTTCTTTCGGGGCAGCTGGGAGTGTCAATCCTAGACCAGTTACATGTTTCGGAAATTGAGGTCGAGCAAGAGGCTTCGTCAAGACATCCCCTGTCATCTCATGTGTCAGGCAATATACGAGCTCAATCGACTTAGACTCTACATGCCGCCTAATAAAATGGAACTGGATATCAATGTGCTTCGTTCGAGCAGGTACTCTGGGTTCTGGGAAATTGCGCTTGTCCCTTGGTTGTCGCATTGCAGCTGCCTGATCTGCAAGCAAGGCTGTGATGCTCACAAGTCATTGAGGAGCTCTCCTAGTGAGAGCCCTTCCTTCACCCCTTGAGTTACTGCCATTTATTCTGCCTGGGTAGAGGAGAGGGTTACACTATGCTGCTTCTTGCTGGCCCATGCTGCCGCTCCTCAATTAATTAAAAACAAATAGCCCCCGATAGATTTGCTATACTGCCTGCTCCTCCAATCTGTATCGGTAAACCCCCAGCATAACCCACCTGTGCGAGGGAATTCCGAAGCTACTTCTCCACTGGCGGGATATTGATATCAACACGGGCAGCAACGGTGCGGGAATACCACTCTGGTGCACTGTTACTGGAGGGCCTCTTGGAAGCACACAGGGCCCACCAGGTCCCTGGATGGGTTGTAACACTCCTCTCCGCCAATCCTGGCCCTGCTCCCAGGAGTGAGCACTTAGTAATATCCAAGTTTACCAGAAGCCGAGATGGGATTTATGGACACGAGCATTTTTATAAGGGCCACGTGATCCAAGGACCAATGAAATAATGGGCAAAGGGGGTTATTTTATAACTAGACAAAGGCTAAAACACCCCACAATTGAATGCTTGCAAGTAATTATTAGAGAGTTTGAGCTGGGCCGAGCCGAGCAGCTTGCCTGGTCGGAAATTACCAATGTGTTTTTATCAAGAATTGTTGTGCTGCTTCCGTTATTTCTTTGCTGGGTCAGCAGTTGGGGCAGTTGTCGATTGGGTTCGAGATGCCATTTTGGTTGGGATCTGGGGTTGAGAGATAAGACGAGCCAGTTCTATAGTAGGACTCAGAAGCCGGTTCTCACTAGCAACACATTCAATATCTATGTTCAGTTTGGTATTCGGGGTGCCAACTTGGAGACACGTCGATCGAAAATCTCTGACCTGTTTTTTTCTCCCTCCTGGTTCTCTAAGGCCCTCAGAATAAGGGGTTTGGAAATGCTAAGCTATGGGTCTGGATTTCAGGTGCCTCACCTGGACTGTGGAGCTGCCTGAAAAGGCTGCATCAGCTGGTGTTACTACCGGGGCATCATTTGAGGCTTTTGAAAGAGCAAGGCAACTAAATCATGCAAGTGTCTCTAAGGCCGAGGCACTTGAAATGCACTTTGTCTCATCTCTGGCAATCTGGTTACTTTCGCTTCTTCTCTTTAGAGCTTGTCATGCTAGGGTACAATATTTTCGAGCTTTCTGCTTGTTGAGATTCAAGTGGTTCCAGATTGAAATCCATCACCGAGATGATCACCACTGGATAAACTAGGAACCCGGATTGGAAGCACATTGGTTTTTTTGGAGATTGTGAGAGGTTTGGAAAAAGAGTTGTTGTCTAGGAAGAAAGTGTAGCAGGATTGTTTATCGAGTTTCAGCCATGAGAATAGTGAAATGGTGGACCGTGTGAGATTAAGGATTATAGGGGTTGAGACTCAGAGGTGTGGGCGTATGATGATTGGGAAACAACAAGGATACTAACGTAGGCAGGTTATGTTTGGCACAGTGGTAGATGATAGAAAGAGAATTCACACAGAACTTAGACACCTCGCTCAGCTCTTCAAAAAATCGCTCTCTAGCTAAAACAAAAAACTCATGACAGAAACAAGTGTATAAGTAAAACATAGGTAGCACTTCATGATCATTCTGTCGATCACCACACCTATCTCTCTATCCCCGCCATGCCTTTATTCCTGCGTACACTCCCGTGATACACAAAGGAAAGACATGTCTATCTAATCTCTCAAATCATCCGCAATCATCTATTCAATCTTTCAGACTCTCCCGCATCTTCCAAAGTCAACCACATCCTTCCGACGGAGGAGACAGAATGTGTATTGGGACTGTCGGATGAGAGCTTCATGGGAAAGGCCTTCGGAAGAAGTTTGAAGGAGATGCTCCGGAAGGGTGGGAACATTCAGGCAGATGGGAAAGAAGGAAGATGAGAGATGTGCGGAGGAGCTGAGAAGAAGAGACTCGTAGAAGTCAAGTTTGTGTATATATAGGACACCCCTGACAACAAAGAAAAGACAAGAGCTGCAATACACTCTATTCCGAACATACCGTATTTACCCGCTAGATCCACTATGGTTAATCTCAGCAACCAGAGCCAAAACACCCCAAGAGAGAATAGCGCCTCCTGGACCCGGTATAGCTTGGGAGAGCTGAACTTAGTAGCTATAATTAACTGGTATTCGCAATTCTGTTAACCTCCGCTAGTAAGCCTATCGTGGCACCAATTTTGCCAACAAGGTTCGACCTATATTAACTAACAAATATTGAGAAAGAAAGGAAAAGAAACAACTCAAATAACCAAGCAGAAAACCAAACACAGGAAAAACAGGTTCTATCATCATATTGTTGTCTTCCACAGGCGGAGGCATTCCGGGAGTTGCTGCTGCCCTTGTCGCTCGAGATCGTTGGCACCGATATCTCCCTCGGTGACAATGCGGGCGCTCGGTAATCCAGAGAGGGATTGAAGGTGGGCAACAAAGAACGCGAGCTGTCGCAGTGGAGCTATGACCTAAGCTAGCCAGGTACCTGGCTAAACCTTTTTCCGACTGGTCTCTGCGCACCCACGCATACCGGTATCCCAAGGGTTGCTCCGCGCGCTTTTCCCAATTGGCAATGGGTTTTCCCTACCCAGGAATAATTTGGTGATTCGACTTGGGTCTGACTCCCCGCCGAGTGCAGGTCCCCGGTAGTGGATCTAGCGAGTAAATACGGTTGTCAAATTTTATGACTGCTAACGGTGCTCCGATCCCGATTTTGTATCCTTTCATCCTCATGTCTACTATCTTTTATTACGAACTTCGAGGCCGATCAACCATCCATAGCTCAGGGCACCCATAATAGCAAGGCGAAACTCAGGGCGTATTGCGGGAATGGCATTTGGTGATCAAATTCCAACATCGTCTATTTATGATAAATTGGGGATCACAGTGGATTGTATAAAAGAAGTACGTGAGACAGAGAACGAAATATGTATGAGGGGCAGAAACTTATTCACTGACTTGACTTCTACAACTGTGCGTGAACACGGCCCTTAAGTACAAAAAACTAATACTACTCGCCCAGGAGTAGTTCCTATATCCTCAGGCCATTTCCACTAGATATCGTAGGCTCTTGCTACCCCTCATTTCCCCCTGCTTTTCTTCACCGCAACCTCCCCTCTTTTCTTCACCGCAACTGCCCCGCTTCCCGCACCTTTCACCGAATACCAAAAGATCGTCGGTGAAGCTTCCGGTATACTTCTAGCATATTCTAATATAGAAGCACGGATCAGTGAACCCAAGCGTCCAGTCCGTCCGTCTTCGGGTCCGGACGGGACGGACGGCGTACCTGAGAGGACGCCCGGGACGGACGGGTATCTTGGCGTCCGTCCGGAAGACTGCCCGGGACGGACGGG
>Ga0307509_10008464_pt1 | contig 13102 bp, 8 predicted proteins | sample 10_EM_MG_FD_202245 | JGI IMG/M metagenome (GOLD analysis project Ga0307509, IMG submission 202245) | Populus trichocarpa ectomycorrhiza microbial communities from riparian zone in the Pacific Northwest, United States - 10_EM | ecosystem: Host-associated > Plants > Roots > Unclassified | place...
ATAGAGTAAATAATTCACGAAGAATCAAAACTGTTAAACTTAATATCGTTAAGCTGAAAGCTTCACTCAATAAGTTCTCTCGAGGAAAGTTGGTTATCGAAGTAGAATGCCAAACGCTTAAACTTAAGTAGATATCAGATTTAAGCCTTTGACATTCGCCACTACTCCGACCTTGTGCGAGCACCCTGTCCTGCTCCGGGTTTGTCCGAGGTCTACCCTCCATCAGGAATTATCCAGCTGGAAGTGGCGGACCAACTCGGGTATACTTAACTCCGCCAATAGGATATGAGTTTCTGCAATGCACCTCCAATACAACCGCAGGTGGAAAAACTCTTCCTATCGAAGTCATACCAGTGGCTAACTGTTATGACAACAACCGGAGTCAATATCTAGGTGGTGGACTCACTGGCCCAGTGGTAGTTTCGTCTATACAAGCTATGCAGTCCATCACTTAATCTAGGCGTCTATCTAATGTGATAAATTGACATGCAAGCTCCCCCGGTGTGATGTAGCCGATGGTTGGCTAAGTGGGCGCTACCCATAGCCAGCCTTTCGGGACCTACTCTACCGTGATAAGACTCATACCTCTAGAGTCCAATCACAATCCATAGTAATGCAACAAATCAAGGGGAGAAGACCCGGGCTGGTTACTGAGGTATTTGTCTTGAAAGCACCCTGGCTTTCTGAGACTACCTGAGTACCACTAGGAAGACTACCCTACTACCCGTAGGCAAGAATAGACTCCTAGGTGCGCGAGAGACCATATATGGGCGACCGCTATTTTGGCGGTTACCCATACTCCGCTTATATATCCTGCGAACGACATTCAGTCCCACGGACGGCGACGACTTATATGGTGTTCCGACAGCTGCTCCAATGACCTCTTTTAACTAGCAAACGAGCAACTACACAGCCGTCTGCCAATGACCCGCCGTCCCAACGCTGGGGCCAGATGGGGGTGTTAGCAAAACCCGCCCAAGTTCGATAGTATGTTCAGGCCACCTTTGCACTGGCGTGGGGCTTCCCCGCGCAGATGCGTGTGTGCCCAAGAAAATCTAAGGGCCCATAGAATGTGAGGCAATCGACTTCTAAGTTCTAGGATGAGTTTGCTGGGGAAGGTAGGGTAACTTGGACTCCACAGTAGGGTAACTGGGGTCCATTGGCATAAAGGTCAAATTCCCAAGGTAGGGTAACTTTGCCTTTTAATGCCTTTAACCGCTCCGGCAGGCCGCCCCTCAACACTAAATGTTGTCTCGGAGGTCTCTGTAACGTTCTCATAACTTCCTTGACTTTATGCGAACTTGCTCCCGAAAGGTTACCCTGCCTCGTAGAGTACCCAAGGCTGCTCTACTATGTCCTAGGCCTCGTCCTAGGTTAACTAGTTATTTGTATACCAAGTATACCAGACCATATCACCTCTGGTTACTACTTGGTATACCATTTGGGCTAAGGTGATAGTCATTGTAGCTACCTATCGTAGGGTCATTACACACCCACAACAAACTTTGAGGAGGAATCACTGTTTTCAATACTGTTGAACCACTGATAAACGGGTACTTCTGAGAAGGCCCTTTTCATCCTGCCCATTCGCACAGATTGAGACAGGATTACTGTTTTCAATATTGCTGCACCGCGGATAAGAGGGGCCTTCGGAGACCCTTTTTACCCTGCCCATTCGGACACAAAAAGGGAGTAAAGTATATCAATTTCCTACTTGAGCTGCTAGATCAAATTAATACAATGTTAGTGTCTAGTTGTTCTTTTTTGCCCAAGTGGCATTTGAGTCATGAAGTTTAAGGGTACTTGAGCTGATTAGGCCCGGCCGGCTGGGGGTAATCCGAGTGGAAAGGAAACGACAAGAGCTGCCAGTGTCGATGTAATTGTTCTAAGGGACAAAGCATCTCTAATATGAAAGGTAAAATCATATTTAATTTGAGATGCTATGAGTGTTTTAACTACATTGAATATATAGAAAATTGGTGAAAAAAAATTAATATTGATTTTTGCACCTGTCAAAAGTTTAACAAACGGGCAAAGCTCCATGGAACACCCACTAACCTGACACCTTCTGCCCGTTCTATGCTCTTTGATGAGACTGAGAAGGCACAATTAATAGCTTCAGTCACCCGTGATAGAAGAACCCGAAGACGGCAATGGGAGGAAATAATTGCAGAAATGACGTATGCTTGTTCTGTTCGGACAATTCGATATGTCATGGCTTCACTAGCATACTACAAGCATTTACCACGCACAAGGTTAGTTTTAACATTTCCTCTAGTTCTTTTTCCTCTCCTTCCCATCATTTTATTTTTGAATTTAATATTAACAAATTGAAGATCAGGTATTAGATACTATAATAAAATGAAAAGAGTTCACTGGTGTCAGGATAATCTACACAGGACCAGAGAAGAGTGGTTAAGAATAGTCTAGACCGATGAGAACAGTTTTTGTACCACTAGATTTAGTGACAGGCCTTGGGCCTTGTGCCTTCCAGAGGAGGAATATTATCCCGATTGTGCAGATAAAGTCTGGGGATCAGGCTGAAAGTCTGTTATGGTTTGGGCTGCGTTCTGTGGAGACTTAAAATTACCACTCTATGTTGTAGATCCTCGTACAACATTAGATTCCAAGAAGTATACCAAAAATGTTTTTGACCCACTCCTAATACCATTTTGGCATCAGACTTATAAGGCATATGGATGGTCCAACATTGTTGGAAATGCAGCTTCCGGCTAACAGAAGTATGCTATCCAATGTCACAAGCTAAACAATCTGGAAACACTTCCCTAGCACCTTCACTCCCCTGACCTGAATTTATTTCAAGCTCTTTGGGCTGATATGGCAAAAGAGTTAGGCCAAATTTATCAACGGGCAACAAATACCGACAATTGGATACTCATGTTGCCTGCGGCCTGGGAAAATATAAGTTCTGAAAGACAACTTAAACTCATTGATAGTATGCCAGCAAGGCTGGCTGCAGTAATAGCTGCTGAAGGTCATGCTACACCCTATTAGTTACCTTATTGGAGTGGAGAGTTAGTAGGCTAAATGGGTAAGGGTAAGCAAATCTGAGTTATAGGATGTGAATAGAAGGTGGAAGTTAAGATAGGACAAATAACTTTATAGCAAACAACATCCTCTCTAGAATATGCTCTATAAACTTCATTTGACTTATGTGTATTTGGTTATACCCTCTAATTTCTTTTGGCTTCTCTGTGCTAGATGCTGTATTTCAGAATTATCAATTGCCGGTAGCCACTCTGTGACTTCAAATCTTCTCGCAATGCAGAATTCTGGAGCTATATAGTATTTTTAAGTTACCATCATCGTGATCCAAAGGCTTACATCATTGTATCTATTTCAATACACCTACGGTTGCATAAATAGCTTCAATCCAGGATGAAATGATGTTCGCCATACTTTTTTCCCATACCAAAATGTCACGCTTGGCGGTTAGGGAGAGGCAATCCTAATTCCCAGGCAGCTCTGTTACCATTCCAACTTTAGCGCATCAGCCAGAGTTCGCCGTACTTTAGCTCACTGTTAGGCGGGAGCATATCTCAGAGTCTTGCGAGGTAACTTAGGCCGATAATCTTAATCGTAGACGGAGATTGTCTAGGAAGGCTCAATGATTGAAAATAGAGGTTGGTAAAGCAAGAAAGATTTTTCTAGCGTAAAAACTTATATTGATAAGATCTCTTCTCCGTTGCTTGATAATGTTCAAATAGCTCGGGAGGCACCTTGATATTTATATGCCGTGTGTGGGTGGTCGCAGGCTACATCTAGTTCTCATACTATCTAAGTACCTACTAACAAACTCCAGCTTCTTCAAAAAAGGCTAACACCGTTTGACTCTGACAATTCTGTTAACTCACTTCGACTTCCGAATCACAACAGCATGAATTTTCCTGATGGTACTTCCACACATCAGTTCATTGGTTACGATCCATCTTCGTCGGCATGGAGTCTTGTTTACCATTGCATGTGCAAAATGGTCTCCATAATCGAACCAACAAAGGGGCCAGCTTTGTTATCGGACCTCGAAGTATTGCAGACATATCTTGGAACCGACATCTGCGAGGCATAAGATAGACTTGTCACGACAATCGCACCAATGGCTATTATCCCTCCATAGTAATCTCGTTATCGTTTCGTTCCGTCAGCATCCTACGGATACTATTGACATGTGTGAGTGCGGGTATGCCTGATTTCTCAAACTACCTCATCCAACAACACCATTGACTTCTGCGACTTTCATTGCGAGAGCGTGGAATATAGAATCTGTTGCTTAACCATTGTCAGTAAAAACGTCCGGTTACTTGGTGACTACTTTAGTGACTCTCCTGTTCTGTGCTCCGTAACCTTATGCGACGTCCACCGGTTTGGCTCGAACTACTTGCAATAGCTCGCCAAAGGTCTTCCCTCGTATACTCTGCGAACGGGATCTGGTCGGACGGACGGCTGCGACCTATATGGGGTTATGAGGAGGGTTCTAATGACCATGTCTTTGGGCAGGGGACGCAACTACAGCGGTGTCTGCTGGTGTAGCGCCGTCCCAACGCTGGTGCGGGAGAGGGGTGTTAGCTTGTCTTTTTGAACTCAGAATCCTAAGGTAGGGTAACTATAGGTCTTTATTCACTAAGAGAAGGCTGAGCCTTCCGGTATGTCTACCACTCACACCCTAGTACAAAGAGAATCTGAAGGAAACTAGAGGAGGGGAAAGAAACACAAGGTCCATACAGACAAGATTACTGGTAAATACCACAGTCAACTCCACTGGTACCAGGAGGCCGTTTTTTCTACAAGCGTAGCAGAACTGCGAACTATTCTCCCAGCGTGTTAATAAAGGTCACAGACTGACTTTTTCCTTTGGGCGAGTATATTACATTACCAAAAATCGGAATCCACCGTACTGGTACTAAATCAAGAGCAGTAGCAATCCTGAAGTCAGAATATCCGGATAGAGATAGAGGGTATTCCAGGTCATTTGAGAACAATAACTCGTTTCCCGCCTTCGTGTTGGCCTGGTAAGAAATTATATATCATACCCAGAATTAACTGTGTGTGTAAATACAAAATTGTCACAAAGTACCAGTTAAAGATTGCATTAACTTAAGCATTAGCTAAGATGAAGACCAAGAGGGATGGTCACATGACAGGCAAGAAGTAAGGGGAGGAGGCGGTAAAAATTGAGGGGTGAAAGGGTGAAAGAAGGTCGTTCAGCAAATGCTAGTTATATGCTTGTAAATTTGCAGACGTGCGATGATAAGACTCATGAATCCTGCATCCAGGGATTATACTCGTAATTTTCTGATGTTTGTAAACACAACTACTAATGCATATTGGCAAAAACCTGGAGCTCTGACTGATCTTTTGCCCCTATAAAATAGCAGTCGTGTTTACTATTGTCCGAAAGTTACGAGTATACTATCAGTGATATTATGTGTGTGAGAGCGATGAGTAGGGGCATAGGTGAGACAATCTGGGAGATAGATTCAGGTAGAATGTGTTGGAGGCGATGAGGGAATACTGGTTTCGAGTGGGGATAATGATTGCTTGGATTATCTTTGGATTAGGGTCAGTTTTACATGGAGGGGCCATGATACAAGCTGTTGGGCGATATGAAGAGTGAACCCAAACGTCCAATCAGATCATCAAAATACACAACCTCGCATCTACGAAGGGGTTGCTAGAAGTCCTCAGCGAAGATGATAGAAACATCATCGGGAGTGTATTTATGCAGGCGGAAGGAACATAAGTCCCAGGCCGGCCCGGCGAGGGCAGCTGGTCGGGGGGTAAAAAATGGCAAGCAATTGGTATTTCGCCAGCATCGGACGCTAATAGGCGGATATAGGTGGTTCGGGTTGTAACGGGGGCACCCTGTAGAGACGTGAACTCTGAGGTTGCGACCGCACCAAACTCTCAAAGTAGAAGATAAAGATGAGGTAAAATAATTCAGAAGAGTCAACGGTCAAAGTTAATATAGTTAAGATCGAAGCTTCACTCAATTTAGTTCTCTCGAGGAAAGGTTGGTTGTCGAAGTAGAATGCCAAACCCTTAAACTTGAGTAGATATCAGATTTAAGCCTTTAACATTCACCACTACTTCCGACCTTTGTGAGAGCACCCTGTCCTGCTCAGGGTTTGTCCGAGGTCTACCCTCCATCAGGATTTATCCTGCCGGAAGTGTCGGACCATCTCGGGTACACTTAACTCCATCAATAGGATATGAGTTTCTGCAATGCATCTCCAATACAACCGCAGGTGGAAAAACTCTTCCTATCGGAGTCATACCAGTGGCTAACGGTTATAACAACAACCGGAGTCAATACCTAGGTGGTGGACTCACTGGCCCAGTGGTAGTTTCGTCTATACAAGCTATGCAGTCCATCATTTAATCTACGCGACTATCCAATGTGATAAATTGACATGCAAGCTCCCCCGGTAAGATGTAGCCGATGGTTGGCTAAGTGGGCGCTACCCATAGCCATCCTCTCAGGACATGCTCTACCGTGATAAGACTCATACCTCCAGAGTCCAATAACAACCCATAGTAATGCTACAAATCAAGGGGAGAAGGTCCAGGCTGGTTACTGAGATATTTGTCTCGAAAGCACCATGGCCTTCTGAGACTCCCTGAGCACCACTAGGAAGACTACCCTACAACCCGTAGGCTAGAATAGACACCTAGATGCCCGAGACACCATATATGGGTGACCACTATTTTGGCAGTTACCCATACTCCCCTTATATATCCTACGAACGACATTCAGTCGGACGGACGGCGAGAATGTATACTGTATCACGGCAGCTGCTCCAATGACCTCTTTTAACTAGCAAACGAGCAACTACACAGCCGTCTGCCTATGACGCGCCTTCCCAATGGTGGGGCCAGAGGGGGGTGTTAGCTAATCCCGCTCAAGTTTAATAGTATGTTCGGGCTACCCTTATACAGGCGGGGGGCTTCCACACGCAGATGCATGGACACCCACGAACATCTAAGAGCCCATAGAATGTGAGGCAATCGACCTCTAAGTTCTAGGATGACTTTGCCGGTGAAGGTAGGGTAACTGGGACCCATGGGCATAATGACCAAATTCCCAAGGTAGGGTAACTTTGCCCTCTTATGCCTTTAACCGCTCAGGAAGTCCTCTAGTCGACCACAGCAGTCGTCCTCGATGTCTGTGTAACATTCCCTTAATTCTCTTCACCTTATGCAAATGTTCTCCCGAAAGGTTACCCCGCCTAGTAGAGTACCTCAAGGTTACTCAACTATTCCCTAGCCCTTATCCTAGGTTTTACCAGCCATTTTGTATAATATATATACGAGACCATACCACCTCTAGTTACCAGTTGGTATACCATTTGGGCTAAGGTGATAGTGATTGTAGCTACCTATCATAGGGTCGTTACACTACTCCCCTCTTCTCTTGGTCTGTGCTCAGACCGTCAACGTCGTTTCTTAGTTCCACGGTTTGGATTGTCTATAACCCTATAGTCTTTAGGTTTAGACGGATACCTCTCATGAAACTGTTGCAATGCTTGCATTCCGGTATTTTTCAACATCTCGAACGGTTCCCAAGAATTCTCTTCTTGACCGTACCCTTGCCCAGCAACCATATATTGCACAAAGCGGTGTGGAATCTTTGACTTAGGATTCCCATACCATCTGCTATCGACCACTTCCGCAACAACATAGATAGGCTCATTGTCTACTATGTCAGGTGTTGGTATTATCTTTTGAGGCCTGCCTACAGGGTCCTCACGATAGGGCTCCAACAGACTAACATGGAATACAGGATGGAGGTCCCATCTCTCCGGCAGCTCCACCTCATAGGCCCTAGACCCCACATTGCGTTTGACAACAAAGTGCCCAAACATCTTATGGTCTAATTTTTCCATAGGCCTTTTTGTACGGAGGGTCTTGCGGTTTAGCATAACCCTATCCGCTTTCTTAGCTCTGCCCTGTGACACATCTTCTAACGTAACATCCTCCGGAGCTCGCTGGCTCTTTTGATCTTACCATTTCCATTGTCTTTCCTGTGCCTGCTTTATTGTCTCTCGGATCTCTTGCCAGGTGCCTTCACAATCCTGCACAACGAGCTCGCTGGCTGGGTGGATTCCTTTGTTATCCGAAACTATCCCCGACCTCTGAGTCTGTGGGGAGAATCCATAATTTATTTCAAAGGGACTAGCCTTTGTCGATTCGGACATTGCAGTATTATACGCATATTCCTCAAAAGGCAACAGCGATACCCAATCGTCTTGCTGATATGAACAATAACTTCTTAAATATTGTTCTAGTGTCTGATTAATCCTTTCAGTTTGCCCATCGCTCTGTGGGTAGAATGCAGTAGAATGGTTTAGCTTTACTTGCAATAGCTGCATCAGGCTTGTCCAAAACGTAGACGTGAATCGGGTATCTCGGTCAGAGACAATTGATTCAGGAAGCCCATGGAGGCGCCAGATTTCTTTCACGAACATGAAGGCCAATTCCTTAATGTGTTCCTCTGTCCTTAGCGGTATGAAATGTCCAATCTTGGAGAACCTGTCTACGATGACCCATATCTTTGTATACCCGTCGGACATTGGTAAACCCACAACGAAGTCCATGGATCTTGCCGTCCATGGCCTCATGGACACTTCTAAGGGTTCTAGGAGTCCAAACTTCTTGTGCCGGATGACTTTATTACGTTGACATACATCGCAAGAGCGAACTTATTCGGTAATATTTTCATCCATCTTTGGCCAATAGAAGTTAGCCCTAACCCTACCAATGGTCTTGTATGTTCCGAAGTGTCCAGCAATTTTTGAATCATGTTCTGCCTCCATGATCGTTCTCCTTAGACCTTCGTCCTTTGAAATGTACCACCTGTTCTTATACAGGAACAAGTCCTTTTCGATACTAAAATTTGTATCGACCTTACTATCGCCTTTGAGGCGTGCCTTTAGGGTTGCTAAATAGGTTTGATCACTATCGGCTGCTTTCATAAGAGCCTCATGAAATGTTGTCTGCAACCGAAAACCTTGGCAGGTCTGCAACACATGTGGTCGCAAAATGACAGGCTTTTCTCCAATATACTGTCCAGTGCGAAAAAATGTAAAGGGTTTGGAATTACTCCCCCCTTCAGGGTGGTAGTCCCTACGCCTCGACAAACCATCAGCCTTTTCATTCAACCGTCCTTCTCTCTATATAACCTTAAAATTGAATGTTTGTAGAAACTCTGCCCAGCTGTGTTGTCCGCGGTTTAGAGTTTTTGTAGTATTAAAGTACTCTAAGTTCTTATGATCGGTATACACCAATATCTGATCATCAACTGACATCAACATATATGCCCATTCTTTAAAGGCGGCCACTATTGCGGCCATCTCCTTATCATGAACGTCATAATTTATCTCTGCTGGCGAGAACTTTCTACTATGAAAGGCTACTGGATGCCATTTCTCATCTTCACAGAGTTGAGATAATACGACTCCTAACGCAAAGTCACTAGTGTCGGTTGCCAACTTTGTTGCACGAGTGTCATCAAAGTCTGTCAGAATTGGACCTGTGGTAAACATCTCCTTCAATTTGTGAAAAGCATCCTGAGACGATGGAGTCCACGTCCATTTGATACCTTGCTTTGTCAAGTCCGTTAATGGTTTGGCTATTTTGCTAAAACCATTTATGCACTGTCGATAGAAATTGGCAAAGCCCATAAAGCTTTGCACATCGACGACCTCTCGGGCGTTGACTATGCCCTGATCTCTTCAACTTTTGTACTTCTGATAGAGATTCCTCTATCGGATATCTTATACCCGAGGAACTCTACTTCCCGTTGATGGAAGCTTGACTTCTTTATGCTAAGGCAAAGGCGTGCCTTTCTCAGCCTTTCCATAACCCGCCTTACCAGGGCGACATGTTCTTCAACTGTTTCTGTATAGATCAGTATGTCATCCATATAGGCGATGACTCCGACATCTAACATGTCTCGAAATACATCATTGATCATACTCTGGAAGGTTGATGGTGCGTTGCATAAACCAAAGGGCATCACGGTGTACTCATAAAGACCATATCTGCTTTTGAAAGCGGTCTTCCATTCTTCACCTTCCGCCATGCAGATAAGGTAGTAGCCATTCTTCAGATCCAATTTCGTGAAGATAGTGGCTTTACCGAGCCTACTCCTATGCTCGCTCATCAAGGGCAACAGATACTTATTCTTGATGGTAATCTTGTTTAACCTTCTGTAATCAACACATAACCAAAGCGTTCCATCGGCCTTCGGCACAAATAATCTGGGGGCGCCTATTGGCGAGGAATATCTCCTAATCTTTCCATGGTCTTCCATTTCCCTAATATAATCCCAAAGTGTGTCTAGTTCCTTCTTAGATAAGGGATAGATCGGCCCATCTGGTAGTTTGGCATCAGGAATCAAGTCGATACGATGATGGTATTTACTATGCTCAGGTAAAGCATTGATTTTCTCTTGACTGAATATATCTGCATAGTCTCTATATTCAGGGAGAATCTTAATCTTAATATCCTCGCCCTCTTCATCAGTGTATAGAGCCATGACCATGACAAAGATATTGTCTGGGTCCTCAGCTAAGAGTTCTTCTTCTGTAATGAACTCTAAGCGCCTTTCTTTCCTTAGGCAGTGGGCTTTACAATATTCTGATCGCCACTTAAGACTGCCCTTCTCCCAGTTAATATCAGGGTTGTGGTCTTTTAGCCACGACATTGGCAGGTAACCATTCACTTTGCCTGCCGGCATATCTGCGACTTCAAATCGCAGCTTGTTCATATGGTCACCTATGTAGATATCCACCGTAGTGGTATAGTGTAGGCCTGAGCCCCGAATGTGGTTTCCACTGGCATCTAAAATCAGTGTGGGTTCTTTCCGACGTACACAAGGTACCTGGGCATTCTTAACCCAATCACTGCTTAACACTGCCCCATTAGCGCCACTATCTAACAATAAGAGGGCTTCACCACTGAGCCTCTCTTGATTGTGGCTCCTGTTAGGCATACCGGGAGGTTTAAGCCTTCCATTAGTGAATAAAGACCTATAGTTACCCTACCTTAGGATTCTGAGTTCAAAAAGACAAGCCAACACCCCCCTCCCGCACCAGCGTTGGGACAGCGCTACATCGGCAGACGCCGCCGTAGTTGCGTCCCCTCACCAAAGACCAGGTCATTGGAGCCCTCCTCGCAACCCCGTATACGTCACGGCCGTCCGTCCGACCGGATCCCGTTCGCAGGATATATGTGGGAAGACCTTTGGCGAGCTTGTGCAAGTGGTTCGAGCCCAATCGGTCGACGTCGCATAATGTTACTAAGCACTAAAGACAGCAGTCGCAAAGGTGGTCACTAAGTAACGGGACGTTTTTACAGACAATGGTTAGACAATACATTCTATACTCCACGCTCTCGCGATGAAAGTCGCAGAAGTGAATGGTATTGTCGGATGAGGTAGTCTGAGCAATCAGGCATACCCACAGTCACACATGTCAATAGTATCTTACGGATACTGACAGAACCATACGATAACGATATGACTACTGAGGGATAATGGCTATTGGAGCGATTGTCGTGACAAGTCTATCTTATGCCTCACAGATGTCGGTTGCAGAATATGTCTGCAATGCTGAGAGGTTCGATAACAAAGCTGGCCCCTTTGTTGGTTCGATCATGGAGGCCATTCTGCGTATGCAAATGGTAAACACGACTGCATGCCGACGAAGATGGATCGTAACCAATGGACTGATGTGTGGGAGCACCGTCAGGTAATTTCATGGTGTTGCGATTCAGAAGTCGAAGTGAGATAACAGAATTGTCAGGGTCAAATGGTGTTCGCACTTTTAGAGAAAAGCTGGAGTTTGTTAGCAGGTACTTAGTTAGTATGAGAACTGGATGTAGCCCGCGACCACCCAGACGCGGTATATAAATATCGAGGTGCCTCCCGAGCTATTTGAACATTAAAGCAACGGAGAAGAGATCTTATCAATATAAGTTTTTACAATAGAAAAATCTTTATCACTTTACCTACCTCCATTTTAGATCATTGAGCCTTCCTAGACAATCTCCGTCTACGATTAAGATTATCGGCCTGAGTTATCTCGCAAGACTTTGAGATAGGCTCCCGCCTAACAGCTCCATTCCAGTCTCACTCTTACGTGAATGGATCTTCTATGTGGCGGTGGGCCTGCAAGCCTCAACCGCTTATCGGGTCTCTTGTCCCTAACCATTGCTGTTAGCAACTTTCCAGAAGAATTTGGTATGGTTTTACTATAGCTAGTCAATGTCTCTTGCCTTTCGACACAAGAGCGGCCACAACGGGTGGTGAATAACTTTTGTCACTTGATAAATTATGCGGGTTTCAATAGCTTGGCTGTTTACTATCATGCCAGCATGATTTCGGGTATTCAACCCTCCTCAGGTAAACTTGCAAAATAACTTCAATTGCTAAGTCAAGTCCAGCCTGACGAAATCAACAAAAGCACAACCAAATTCAATCCAGAATTCCAAACAATATGAGATAAGCGAATAACACTTTCGCAAAATCACATAAGAAATAAAACAATAGCCTAAAACAAAGGATCGCAACCATTCCCAATATAACAAAAGAAACCCAACCAATCTCGCTATCCCTATAGCCAGATATTAGTTTCATTATGTTGTACCTCTGATGGGGAACATTACTGCTTCGTTTCCGTCATCTATCTCATCAGCCTTTTCAGGCTCTAGAGTAGAGTTACCTTTCGCATTCCTATCACCTTTTGGGATAGATCTTACCTAGCCGTCCATGTCGGTAACAATCGCCAAGATATCCAAATCTGGAGGGGGTGATCGGGGACCTCGGCTACAACTTGCTTAACAGCAGGTTTCAGAGCAGCTTCAATGCGGCGAGATTTCTGGACTTGGCTGGCTTTGTATCAAGCTTGACCGGTGCATCTTTTTCAATTAATTCGAGATGACGCAACAACTGGAGTAGCCGAAGGACACTTTGCCCAATAGTGACCGGCTTGTCCACATCGAGAGCATTGATTCAACCGTTTGCGTTTGTCAATCAGAGTCTGAGGAATCTCACGATGCATCTTCGTGTGCTCTGTCTCTTAGC
>Ga0307509_10008465_pt1 | contig 13102 bp, 14 predicted proteins | sample 10_EM_MG_FD_202245 | JGI IMG/M metagenome (GOLD analysis project Ga0307509, IMG submission 202245) | Populus trichocarpa ectomycorrhiza microbial communities from riparian zone in the Pacific Northwest, United States - 10_EM | ecosystem: Host-associated > Plants > Roots > Unclassified | place...
CATTACGGACGGACCGTTCTCGCGTTCCCTTTCAATGCGCGGTAAGCTTGTTCTTCATTTGGGTCATGCTTTGTGTTTATTCCGGCAAAGATCACTTTACCGAACCCCGCCTCGTTTTCGAAGAACAGTCAAATCCCATTCTTCGTCGTGTTTACGACCCAGCCAAGATCAAAGGCGCTGTGTCGCGAAATCGCCGCTGACGCTACCATCGCTGTTTCACTGATACGCAAGGTGACGGTCAACATCCAACGGCCGTGTACGATCGTCTCGCCCCCATACTCTGCGCCGGTAACTCACCAAAAGGGGCACGGCCCGCCCTCCGCATGGACGATGGGGTCCAATCTTGAGGAAGGCGACTCGCGGTCGACGGCCGCAACGATCCTAAAACGCATCAAGAGTACCCCACCGCGGCTGATGAAGAGCTCCAGTTACACTGATCTCAGGTCGGCGTTCTCTGTCAACAAAGAGCTGCCTGCGCTACCACCTCCATCGCCTCCTAGTGCGGTTGCCTTCACAGAGGCGAGGACACTACAGACCCGAATGTCGATCGGGTTCCCCAAGCGACCCCGAAGCGCTTGTGCACCTGATGAACACCCATCGTTGGAAGCTCACACCGCGCTGCCGGATGGTTTACACAAAGGTAGGGTCGATTTGAACCCCCAGTTGTTACCATCGATCGATTGGGCCGGCCTCAACGTCAAGGTGAGTTACCTCGCTCTTGGCTCCATGGGAACAACTGTGGTCATATTATGCATGTGCGCTGATCATGGGCCTCAATCTCGCAGTATTACATCGATGTCTCGGTGCTTTTTGGCCAGGATGAACTGCGAGCGAGGGTCCCAGTTCGTATCTTCTGAGCAAGGGCCCAACATTAAATTATTGCATCAACCTTCCCATTCGTTCTCTTCATACATGCACACAGTCCACCTTCGTTTTGCTTTCGTTGCCAAGTCTTTTTTCCCGCATACAGACCTACCTTGTATCATTATTGCTCGCATCTTTCCTTTGTTTTTTCAAGCATATCCCATGCGCATTCATTTGTTGATATTTCTGACACCTGCTCGTGTACGTACATACCATGGACTAGGCTCGGAGGACTGGATCCTTGGTACAAACACACGGTCACTCAAAGATTCGAACTCTCGCGGAGGAAGTGTGAGACAACAGGCGTTTGGTAAGGAGACGGACCCTTGGCGTAGGCACTCGAGACCCATTTCATTTTCGCTTGAGACGGTGATGACTGGTGGGTGGTATAATCTGTCCCCGGTGCCGGGTTTTTCCCACCGGAGGGACGGGTCAAGGTGTATTAATACACATCGCAAAGTTTTTCCCCACACCTCAGGGTGCGCTGTTAGTCCTAGCCGTTGGAGACATGCGTGTAGAGATGTCCCAAAGAGGACTTCGCAATCTGGGGGACCGGGCCCTCGGCACTGTGTCGGTCCGCGAAACATCCCTCGCCGGCGGAATTATTCTGACACCGAGCTGAGGTGTCGGAGGCACAGTCCTAGGCCTCCGGTCGATCAAGTGGAGGACCACGTGGGTCGCGTGACAAACACGAGAGTGTTCTTCCGCGCAGTTCCGCGCCCCCTCCCCCTGTAATCCAGACGATGGTCGACCACCCCACAGCATCGTGGGACGCGATGCAAGATGGAAAGGTCTTCTACAGGCGGCAGCAGATCTACAGCATTCCAGGCAAACTGCCAAGGCTCGATGATTTCGTTGTGGCAGGTTGCAAGTACGGTGGTCCGTTAGGTGTGTTCCGGAGCATCCCACCCCAGTCCGGCTTCGCATGCCCACTCACGCCATGTGGCACTGCAGCGCTGATGAGGGACACGAGTAAGATGGTCGCTATAGCACGAGGGTCTGCCCCAATCTTGTCAAGGTCTCAAATACAGTTGTATTCCCCTGCGGGAGAGAGTCTCTTGATCCTTTCGGTCCGTCCCAGACACAAGTCCGCGTACCCCAGATACTGAGTTATTGAACGGAAACAGTGGGATCAGGGCAAGGTCATCAAGTTCGGCTGGACCTCCGACGAACGTTTGGTTGTGCTCAACGAGGAAGGCGTGTATCGAGTATACGATCTTCAAGGTGACTATCAACAATACACCCTTGGTGGAGAGGCGACGGAACTTGGGGTGATTGATGCGCACATATACGACAATGGACTCGTCGCTATGATTGGCAACCTGACCCTACTCGAGGTGAAGGGCTGGGAAGGAGGGAAACCGTTAACGTTAGCGAACCCTGGTACGAATCCGTATCTGCCCCATGACGGGGGATCTGAATCTAGTCTATACAGGTCTTCACGAACCCCCGGGCTCGTGGACGATTATCCCTCCGGACTTTACGGTCTCCCGCCACGTTGAAGCGTTACTGTCTGTGGACTCGACCATCTACATCGTTGACAATCTCGAGAATGTTGATCAGCGCATCTCACGAGGGCCATTTACACATCTTGCGGCGTCGCCCAATGGTAAAAGCCTGGCACTGCTCTCATATACTGGGTTACTTTGGGTGGTTTCGACAGACTTCCAGCGCAGCTTGGCCGAGTTCGAGACGAAAGAAGTGGTCGGTGTTGATGGACCTATCAGGCAGGTCCAGTGGTGTGCGAATGACGCAGTCATCGTCTCGTGGGATGGTTTGGTCCTCCTTATCGGGCCGTTCGGAGACACATTACAGTCAGACATTCATCACCGATCTGATCATGGATTCATATCTTCCTGTAGATATTTCTACTCCGGCTCCACCATTGTTATCACGGAGTTAGATGGGGTAAGGATCATTGGACCAGATGCCTGTGATTTCGTTCAGAAGGTTCCGGGTACGTATTATGACCGATGTGGTAGCTCCTCTCGTTCATCCCCATTTTCCAAAGCATCGACTCTTTCGATCTTCAAGCCCGGATCTACGTCCCCCTCAGCGACTCTCTATGACGCGTGGGAGAATTTTTCGAAACGGTCACCCAAGGCCGACGAGAGTATCCGAAGTATTCGCCCTGACCTCGCCACTGCTGTGGATGAGTGCATAGACGCCGCTGGGCAGGAATGGGAACCAAAGTGGCAGCGTCGACTCCTAAATGTGGGTCCCTGTGACCCAACCCGTCTGCGCTTACCAACTGGTTACTCCGCCCAGGCCGCGAAGTTTGGACGGTCCTTCTTGGACTTGCACAACCCGAACGATTTTGTAAACGTGGGTCAAGCTTTGAAAGTCCTCAACGCCGTTCGAGTCTGGGACATTGGCATTCCCATTTCGTATTCACAGTGGGTATTGGAATCACCCCTCTGGGATCGTCCTCATCCTTCCCAGGTACAACTACACCTCTTCGCTGCATCTTGTGAACCGCTTGACCTCACGGAACCTACACTTGTTGGCACTCCGGATATCCACGTATCTTTCTTTGAAACCAGATGCTGTCCTGAAGCACTGGGCATGTGTCAAGATCACAAAATCGAAACCAAGCGCAACCGGTGCGGGAAAAGACGTGGAATTACAAGGAGATGACGAAGTTTGTCAATCGATCGTCGAGAAATTTTCCAAACTTGGTGGTGGTTCGGTCAGCTACGCGGATATCGCAAAGAAAGCATGGGAAGTTGGAAGACTGGATCTCGCAACGAAGGTACCCAGGCCCCAGTGTTCCCTGCACCGCGGTGTTCTGACAGAAGTCGGGTTTCTCCAGTTGCTAGACCATGAACAGCACGCGTCTGATCAAGTGCCCTTACTTCTGAGCATGAAGGAGGACAGGCTCGCACTAATCAAAGCTGTGGACAGTGGGGACACGGACCTAGGTGAGCGGATTTCTTGTTCTCGCCTGAAAATCGTTAATCGGACCACCAGTCTACCATGTCTTACTCCACTTGCACAAACGACTGCCTTTGGGTAACTTCTTCCGACTTCTCGAGGATGGCGGAGAGCGTCTCGCCGCGGCTACTCGGCTGCTGCAAGTGTACGCGAGAGAGCAGAACCGGGAGATGTTAAGAGACTTCTATTACTCCGATGACCGTCGGGTCGAGAGCGCGACTCTCTTACTCGAGGAAGCGGCTGGGATGACAGATCAAAATGCGAAGGTTACTGCAATCAAGGCAGCACAGAAGTTCTTCTCAGAGGACAAGGATCGCGCTTTTGAAGCCAAGGTAATACCCCAATCTACCTTTAGTGACGTAACTAAACAGCTAACGTTCACCGGTGAGATGATGGACGAGAATGCGAGGTTGCTCGCGTTACAACAACAGCTTGAGAAAGATGCAGAAGGGAGGATTAATTTCTTTGGTCTCAGCGTTAACGAGACCATCCGGGCGTGCCTCATCAACGGTATGTCGAAGAAGGCGGACAATGTGAAGGACACCTTCAAGGTGCCAGATAAGCGGTGCGCGATAGCCTGAGGTATTTTGGTGAAGGCTGACCACAAGTCTAGGTTTTGGAATATCAAACTGTACGCGTTGACCTCTATCCGCGACTTCGAAGGTCTGGAGGCCTTCGCAAAATCAAAGCGAAGCCCTATCGGATATGAGGTATTCGTGAGGCACCTGATCGAAAAGGGCCACCTGAAGGAGGCTGCCACATTCGTCCCCCGATGTGATTCGAACAAGCGGGTCGATCTATACGTAGATTGTGGTGACTGGAAAGCGGCAGGCAAGGAGTGCAAGGAACGTGGAGACAAGGCAAAAATGGAGTACGGTTCTGGTACCTGCGTATCGGCGAAACCCACTAACCAGGATCGTTTCCAAGGCAACTCCGGAAGAATTGTCCCAATTCCTTGATCGCAAGGGAGCTTGAACAGCTTGCAGCCGGTATGAAGTGATGACAGTACCTAGCGTAGACGACGATACAACGCGAGAGACACGTTCTATCGCAAGATTATTCGTTTGACGTGCGAACCATTCTACGACGTCACCATGAAAAAAACTGTCCAAACCACCCCTTCTGAGGCGGCCGATCCCAATCTTCCCAATCCTCTTCGTGCCCAGACGACTCAGGTGCGTATGGGAGTGGAATGTCACGTGTGGCGCGATACTCGTCGATATTTCCGAGGTGTTCATTTTCAAGGCGGACTGGATTGACCCGTCAGGCTCAGCGTCGGAGCGAGTATGATGGACAGTGAGGGCTTACGGAAATTCCACTGCCATCTCCGAAGCATCTCAATCATGGCCACAATGAATGCCCTGAGCTCAAACGCCGGCCCTCGGTGGGGTAAGTAGATGATCCAGGCGAAGCGGGTCAATAAGTTCGTTATCTGTTCGAAGCCAGCCGGTCAGTTCATTGGATTGGGGGCTCAGTTTGAGCGCGAACGTACGATAGCGAAGTAGTACATCTGTCACCGTGTGGTTAGACGCTCCGTGATGTCGACTCATCAGGGGATTCACTCACAGGGAGGTGGTCCGGACACAAAACCTCATCACGAAGTAGGGCGTACTTGGCACGGATCCTTAAAGTTGACCAGTCTGCTAGGAAATCCTTCGCGACGTCCAGGTTAGGCCCGGAACCAAATACGATGGTAGCACACACACCCAGGTACAGGCGTATACGGAGTAGATCGTCGCAGTGACGACATAAAGCGCGAAGATCGTCCCCCCAGAGTTCCCGTGGTGTCTCCAGAGATAATAGAACCAGTACATGAGTATACCGCTGGCGTATTTCCCACCCTATATGAGCCTGGTGTGAACATGGCTTTCGCGTCGAAAAGGTAAGGGTCGCTCACATTGATTAAGTGCGCCCCCAACCTAGAATCGTACCAACGTCGAAGGCTCTGAAGTAGACGACAGAGGAATGGGAGGCCAGCTAGCAGGAAGTGAATCACCCACTCTGGGCTCTTGGTGTTACAACGGTGGTCCCAGTCCAGTCCACTGAACCCGGAGCTGTAGATACAGCCGATGAAATATAAATTAGTTAACGAGAAGCTGAGACTACAGAGCTGGTCCCTGTGAAACAAACGTGTCAGCGCAGGCGAAAGAGTGGGGGTCGGCTAGGGGAATCGACGAACCCCATCCAGAAATCAACGAACTGAAGGTAAAGTGATGAGCCTATGCAACCAAGGCGATGAGCACGGGCCACGTACCTCAACCCTTCTCACCCCAGAGACTATTAAACTCATGAACCTTTTGAACAACCATGCCCTCGACGATCGGTGATATACTGGGAGGGGGTTGCACAAAATGAAGGTGTTGAACCCAAGCCAGATCAATGGCCAAGTTGTGGGTGCTACAGTGTTCGAACCAATTCGAGAATACGATAACCAGAATGAATAGCATAAAGTCGAAAGCAGAATTGCAGGTATCTTATCGCGGATCATCAGTAAGAACGCTCACGAACCAGGGGAGGACGCACCTCTGTATATTGCTGATAGTCAATTTTGGACTTGATGTTCAACCCTACGACCCACGGGGTTGACGACTGGCCAGTTCGAGGCGGGACGTGCTACACTCACCGAAGATGAAAGGGTGGTTAATCCGAACTTTGGCCCAAACGAGAATGTTGGTGCCGACCATGAGGGAGAAAACCACCGGGACAAAGAGTGTGGCATAAACGAGCAGGAGCGCGTCCCAGCCATGGAGATTGTCTCTGGTTGACTCCCGAAAGGCTGAACCAATCCTCAGTCAATAACGGCCAGGCCCTAGGAATAAAGGCGTACTTTGGTACACCCCGCTTGCCAGAGCAGGTACGGCGAGACCCAGATATACACCAGATCGGAACATGGCGAAATAGTGAGTCTTCTGTTTCCAGCCAGCACGAAGGAGACCGTGTGCTCTCTTCCTGTCGCCATGGGCTATGTTCCCATCCCAACGTCAGCCGTAGTGTGAGGATCGGAAACTCCGCTCTCACCGAAGTGGACCGCGTACATATCCTCAGTGTCCTTGATCAGCTGGGTGAGGGTCGCCCTGTTTGAGAATGCGCTAGGCTCGATCTTGTGGATATTTAATAGTCGATCCGGGAAAGAAGGACTGTGACTTTCACCTTGTCTTTGAGGTAGGCATCCCGGATAGCCATGTGCGTCACTTTCTCCCACCTCTTCAGCACTTTCTGAAAGCCGATCAAGTTCAGATTCTGAGCAACGTCGTCAGTACAGGGCCCCGGGTGAACTAGGTTCAAAATACCCTGTAGTTCTGGAGGGCGTCCAGTTTCCTGGATACAAACGGTCAGAACAGCCAGACACCCAATCGGATCGGGCGGATCTTACTTGTAGTGCTCAAGTACAGCCTTCCTTAGCTTCTTCCTGGCTCTTTCGTACTCAACAGGGGCGAACCTACTCTCGAGCTGGCGCTCGATGGAAAGTGTGTCCGGTCGGTCGTTTGGCGTGATCCAGGTGAGCGGGAACCGTAGAAACCGGACCTCTACCTTCGATTGCTGGCCGAAGGTTAAGTCCCGGGGTAAGCTCACACAACGCAGGGATAGAATACCTGGGAGGACTTTTGATGGTCCTTAAGTTCTTGGAGTTGTCGTCCGAGTTCTACAAGCCTAGCGCAGGGTCTCAGACACGAGAATCGGATCCCCAGGTATGATATCAGGCTTCGTACCTTGTTTTCACCTCCTTCTCGCGATCCAGATAGAAACCTTCGACCTTCTCCAGCTCCGAGTCGAGTTTTAAGAGAAAGTCTAGTTCTGCCTCGTTGACCTTTGGGTGTACCTCGTGCGCCGGAACAGACAGCGTCTTTGATTGCGAAGAGATGCTGATCGATAGACGGGAGAGGGGTGTGAAGGTAGCTGCTCTGTCCTGGGGCTTGTGAGTGGAACCCAGTCCGATAGGTTCTCGTTTCTCTACCTCATTGGCCCCTATGTTCACGTGCGGTTGTCTCATTGGGTGAGAAACCGTTAGGCTGTATATTGAGCTAGGTCGGAGCGAGCTCCTTCTGTTGTCGCGTCCTGCTGGGCCAAGTGCCCTCTCATGAGTGGGCCTGCGCTGGAAGAGGGAGAAAAACAAGCGGTTCACCAGCGCCCGTGAACCGTAGCAAATGGCTTGGGCCGGGGATTCCCAGGTAAAGAGAGCTCCGGTATCTTCGATCGTCAGTCTCCTGCCGCTTACTCACAGCAGCAATGTGTTCCTTGAGACCCTGGTAGTCACTGGCCACCGGGAAACGTTCAAAGGTCGTGGTCGTTCAGCGGACGAAAGATCGACATAACGTGGTTTCGTACATGTATGCCTTCTTCCATTCCGGCACCTGGAAAAATCATTAATATCAGGGGTCAGAGTAGAACGTGTGTCTGTGAGTGCAAACGGACCTGCGTATCCTGAAGATATCTTTCGGACAATGCGAGGGTCAGAACGTAGTCTTTGGGTGAGGACTGACTGGGTGGTTACCGTGCAAACTTCATGAGGAAAAGTGGTCGTGTGCGCAGGTTCGACCGACCGTTACCATTGGTACATATAATCATGACGGGCGCCAGATCCATGCGCCGTTCGAGATCGGGCGGAGCTCCGCTGGAGTATACTGTAATCCGAATTGCTCCTGGTAATATCACCCTCTTGCGACGGATATGGATATTTCTAGAGCTGTGGACGGACGATCGCCCAATCCTAATACAGCTTATCCTCGTGAAATTTACCATCTTCCCTTCTTGTGGGTACACAGATAAGCCACAGAATAACGGCAGGCTAGATCGGTAGATTGTTCCCGAACATCTAGCTACGGGATCCACCAAAGGGAAAAGGTCGGGGAACGACGGACATCTTCCAAACGTCTGCAGACCATTCCGCATTACCCGAAAATGCGGCTTGGTGCGGCAGAATATTCCGGCGTTGCAGGTGTTTTCCTTCCTGTATTCTGCGTCCGGATCTTCGGTGAAGGTACCGCTCACTCGGCCCCAGTTCATTCTTTGGCTATTTACCCAGAGGTTGGCAAATTTCAACAGTATGAACTGCGTCCGGAACATTTCCGTCAGTAAACGGCCCCAGAATGTGTTCACCCAAATGCCCCCGGTGACGGGTGTCCAGGGCGGAGAGTCGATCAGCGGGGCGCACGAATCGGACAAGCGGGGAATGCTTAGGAAGAAGATCTACACGCACAAGAATCTATTGCTTCGTTCCCCTATCCTTTACCTTCTCGGCCTCCAGTAAAAGTCCGCGTATGTGCCTGACCTGATCCTTGTCCCCTGTTTTTACTGCGTGCTTCAAGGCAGTTTCATAGAGTTGTTGTGCCATACCCATGTTGCCTTTGATCTAAGCGGATACTGAATGCGTGCACAAAAAAATGCAGAATGTTCGCTCACGGTGTTGATCGTTGCGAGGTTCGCCATTGCCACCCCAAACGTCGCCTCGCATGCAGAAGTATCCTGGTTAGGGTCTGAGTTGTCCTGAACGAATCCGATGATCTTGAGAGCCGAAAGGGCCGAGGATTCTGCCCCTCGTAACAGCACTTCTGGTGGTGCTTTCTCTTCTCTGGGCAAAGAAGGTCGGCTGTACAGTTCGGATTGATTGGACAGTATCTGAGCGGCGCGACACAGGTTCTTGAGCTTGGTTCGGTCGCCGAAATCAGCTCGAAGCAAGGCCAACACTTGATTGTTGAGTGCAATCGCGAGGCTAGCATATAGCCGTCAGCATCCATGTCTGTACCGACAAGAAAAATATACCTCGTCTGATTTGTTCTTGCGTGGAATTCGCCTAACGATTTGAGGAAAACAAGGAGGTCTGATCGAACAACCCAGCCTGGCAGCTCTAGTTCGTGTAGTGGCTGGGTGGTGCCCGCTCCTGACGGCGAACGATCTGAACTCTCATGAGCGTGTCGAATATCCTTCAGCGCCCTCTCAACGGCCCACGTAAGCCACTTCTCCTGTTCCTTCTGCGGCCGTGAATAGCTCTCAGCCATGAGGCCGAGTTTATGAGCCATCGCAGCAAGTCGCATCCGCTCGGCCCCAGACCACTGGTTGTATGTTGTTTCTTCATCCAGGGGAGCGAGGTTGTCGAGGTAGTTGCCCATGAACTCGCACGCCTCATGGGGTTTTCCATTCAGCTCTATAACCTCTGTTAGGGTTATTAGAATACCAGTGAGTTTCAAGTGTGGGTCTGAACCGTAGACAGCGATCGGTAGGGTTTGGGCTGTCTCCCAAGCCCTAATCAGATTCATTTAGCGTCGTAAATCATCGACCGCTGCATCAAGTCATACCTGCGTATATACCTCTCGCTCAAATCAAAGTCCTTATAATGTTTGGCCTTAATCCCAGAACGCAAGTCACTTCTGATCTCCTTGGGCCACACGGTGAAGGTAGAGTAGAATTGGTATCTTCGAGAAGTATATTCGCAGGGCCGTTCAGCAGAATAGGTACATTACCCTCGAGGGGTAAAGAGATGAACGCACAGGCCATAGCTGGTCGTCGCAATACCGACAGCAAGGAGTGCCCCAAAGACAGTCGAAATTCTGGAGGACGACCGGGATAACCGCGAAATATTGCGCCGTCCCAGACCGTTTGGCCTCGTAGCTACGGTACGTGCTACGTGCTGTCGTACCAGAGCCGCGGGCCGAGAAGCGGCATGCCGAGCGAACATGTCGGCGTGTGGTGGCTGGACGGAAACAGGATTGAGATCACCCCCGCGATCATTCGTCCGCTCTTCCTTCCGGCCGTACACCACACCTCGCGTCTAGTTCCTGGTCAAGGCGTGTAACCACGCGAGAGAATGTCTTTCCGGACTGTCAAGGCCTTCCGGCTCAAGGAGCTCTCCGCCTTTACCAGCAAACTCAAGGACGGCGCGTCAGCGTCGGAAACTCCGATCCAGCTTCTCAACCCCTTCCTCCCCCACAAAAATCCCCTGACGGGACGGTGGGCACCCCCCAAATATTCCCTACGCCACCAGGCGGACTTAGTAAAGTCCGCGAAAGCCTCCAACCTCATCCACCTCTTACCTTTCCGGCCCAAGTCCGCCACTCCTCTGAATGCGGGCAGCCAACTGGTCACCCAGCCGAAACCCGTGCCTACCGAATGGTGGCAGGCGGACGTCGTCTGGAAGGATTCTAAACCACCAGTAGAGAACAAGGAAGAGAAGAAAGACTCTTTGGAGGAGGACGAGCTCCCGAAGAAGGTCACTCCCAGGATCAAAGTCAAGCAGATGGAGGGCCTCGCTGCTCTCAGAATGTACGCAGGCAGGAAACGTATGTTCAAGGGACACAAGTGGGAGAGGGTTCAGACCCGGAGGCAGAAGAGGACTCAGATTCTTATGCGGGACATGAACAAACGTATCACCCGATACAAGGAGGTACGCACTGTCCTTCCTGATTTCAGGCCCGTTGAGACTCACAGGACGTCTCTCCAGTGGTATCACCGTCGCAAGCCCAATCCACTCAAGCCACCAAGGGGCGCTAAGGCTCCCAAGCTACCGTTCTAGAACTTATTTACCGTATAATACATGCACTCCTGCAGGGTACCCATCCTCAGACCCTCGGTTTTAGCACGTTTGTCCGTCATATATCCCACCTCAAAAATGATATAAATATGGTGGTACAAGACAAAGAGGATCACGTAGAGTCGTCCGCAACGTCTGCCACCGTCGCATTACGGCTCACGGGCCTCGAGCTCTCCGAATCATCGAGCTCCTCGATGTATGCGCCTTGAGGCTGATCGGTTCCTGAACCCTTCTCCTTTTCTTTTCCCTTCCCCTTCTCTGTAGACTTTGCCTTCTTCCCTCTCTTCTTCTTGGGGAGGTCCCACTCGTAAAGCGGGATGAACGAATCGATCTGGTCAAACCATATTGAGTCACCAGGCTCGTGCGTGGGGCAGAAAAGGATACTCACGAAACCGACGTCAGCAAACAGTTGGGGGAAGATCCAAATACCAGGCGGGGTGGCCACCACAGTGATGATGTAAAATATTAACCGCACGATGGCGATTCCGAAGAAAACACCGATCAGAGCCAGGACCAGAATACTGAGGTACCACACTCCCAATCTCAGCGTCGAGGGCCAGAGAGGGAACATGACACCGGCCAGCATGATGGCGACCATGGCGACACCACCGACATACGTTGTCCATTGCGAACCCTCGTAAAACCACGCGAAGTGACCGTCTGCGGCGAAGATTTGTTGTTGGGAGAAAACAAGTTGTTTTGACGAGCCTTGGGCTTGTTGGCGGTCCACTCGGAGGTAGAAGGCGAAGGGGAGGGTTTGTTGGAGGGTGGCTATAGCTTCGGCCTCGCATGTGATTTTTGGTACGTTCTTGAGGGAACTGTAGGCAGGTGACAGCAGCGCTTTCACAGCAGCCTTGCCTACAAACACATGGCGGGAGCAGAACAAATAATGGTCAGACATCACAATGTGTTCGCGTAGCAGTACGGTCAAGGCTGAGTTGGCACAACTTACCTTTGAAGTAATCGATACGTTTGCCATTGAGAACACCAGTCCTGTTCTTAATTCCGGACTTGGTGCCTCGGAGAAAGGCAATCATATTGACCATCTCCTGAGGTGCTTTGCTCTGTTGCTCCGTAGTGGACATGACGTGCGTCACACTTCGTTTCGGGTGATCAATGGTGTGGCTGGGGGTGAAATGTAAACTCTTGAGGATTTGTTAGTGGGTGACACAAGATGAGTGGCAGCAGAGATGGCTTACTTTGCTCGACGCGAAGTGTGTAGGGATAGTGCCAGCAGATAAGTAGTGGGTGGGGTCAGAACAAAAGTTGCCACCTGTACAGCCGAGGTGGCGGCTAACGTGGCAGTTGTCAATTTCCCACGATTGCAACACTCGCATCATTCGTCATAAAACCAGCCAGCCCCGCTTAGGACTTGCCGAGTGTTTTAGGTGTCGGACCGTCCTCTGCGCCTTGCGCCTAACAAAACTAGAAACTGGCAGGGAAAATCCACTGTTTCTCCCGAAATGATCTTTGTCCCTCAGAACCCCTCAAACACGACGATGAGCTCGCTTAGTTCTACTGAGCGATCGGAGAGTTTGCTGATGTTTCTCTATGAATCCAAACACTGCGGCTACCTTTCAGTGCAAACTAGGGCACACCAAGCATCGCCTCGATTCGCGTGGCGTGGCTTTCCCGTGGGGGGCTGTGGAGAAGATTGTTGAAATTTGCACGAATACAAGGTTTCCCTGCTCAAATCAAGAATAAGGTTACAAGAATCCTGCCCATACGGTTGTGAGTACGGGTTAGCAGCCTACTACTATGAGAGTTTTGAGTCTGCGG
>Ga0307509_10008466_pt1 | contig 13101 bp, 9 predicted proteins | sample 10_EM_MG_FD_202245 | JGI IMG/M metagenome (GOLD analysis project Ga0307509, IMG submission 202245) | Populus trichocarpa ectomycorrhiza microbial communities from riparian zone in the Pacific Northwest, United States - 10_EM | ecosystem: Host-associated > Plants > Roots > Unclassified | place...
GGACTTCTTGTTTTGTTGAACGGCCATGGGGTTCTCCTTGAACCTGCAGAATCGGCAGGCTCTCAACGCGATATTGCTGGGCGTCGACTAACTCCACGCCTGCGGGAAAGCCTGCGATTCTAGCACGTTTGAGAGATCGCGTCCCCCCACCCTGTCGCCGTGAGCAGGGAGCTTCACCGCGCGCGGACCGACGTGTGCAGCCCATTCAGGACGATCGCGTTCAGCGGCGAAGCACGCAGGTGCCGGTGCCGGTGCCGAATTGGGCCACGTGCCGACGTTCAGGTGGGGCCCCGTTACACAGATCAATCCACGCATGCGAGAGTTCGACGCGGCGCACACCGTCGCTGGCGTCGACAGCCTGGGCGGAAATGTTAGCTGGTGAGCATGGGCAAGCTGTCCTGTGCGGCGGCGCAGGGACTTGGGGTCGGAGAACTGCGCGGCCAACGAGATCTGTGACGGACCGCCGCGCTTAACTTGAATGCACCTGCTGATCAAGGTTCAAGCCTTGCGTCGAGAAATCGCGCTACGGATTTCTCGGGTCAGTATTGCTGCTGGCGAGCCGCGACGCCCTGTTCGACCGGGTCGAGGTGCTTGCAAACTACGGCCCGACGCCGTTAATCCCATCAAGCTCACGGCATCTCCCCAGCTTCCAGTTCCCCCAGGTTCGCGCGACTTTTCTCTTGCCCGCCTTCGGCGGCTCGTCTTGCGGGCCGGCCGCGAGCGACCGACAGCCCAAGGGCTTGCTTCCGTGGAAGGCCCTGGGTCGACGAATGCTTCGGCATGCGCTGCGGGGCGTACCACAAAGAGGCCCTTCTAAAGCGGAGCCACTAGCATTGGGCATCGGAGCCATCGTCAGGTCCCCCACGCGCTCCCTCGTCGTCTGCGGTGACATCGCGATAGTCTTCGTGGTCGATGGGTGGTTCTTTCGTTGGGTCTTCATCGAAGACTTCGACGATAGCGAACGACTCAGGATCTTCTAGAAGCGCATCGTCAGACGGCTGAGCGCATTCGTCCAGTTCCTCATCATCGTGTCCTGCTTCAAGAAGGACCCGTCCAGCTTCCGCGGCCGAATTCTTTTGGGCGTCTGCTTCACTTTCCTGGAAGTCCCGCGCGACACTAGAAACATCCAACGCTTGCAAGGGCTCTGAATTCCGCCGGCTTTCGCCGAGTTCGTAGAACGCTGCCTCGTCGGCGCGCACAACTTCGATGTTTGCCACACAGATTGAATTGAGACCCAAAACGCCCGACTCAACGCGCGCTACCCGTTTTGACTCGAACAGCCTTGTCAACTTTGGCAAGCTCAGCGGTCCCTGGCGTGCTCAGGCGGAAGGTCTGTTCTCAGTCTGGGTGCAGCCTCACGTGCCGACGCACATCGAATGTCGGGCTGTCCCACAGGTGGCCCTACCGGTCCGATCTCAATGGCATTGATCGTTCGCCAGGACTGCTAACCAGAAGCGCCGGATTCGAGCGACTCGATGTAGCGCAGAACGTCGCGTGCTCGCCCTTGCAGTACGAGCTTCTCCGCGGTCAGCCCTCGATCCGCAAGTCGTCTCGGCCGACTTGCGGCCCGTAGCGGTTACTATACCTCACAGGATCAATATAGTCTACAGGTTCAACCTATCCCTACTTAGGACTTCTACCGGATGGGTTTAGATAAGACGATTCGAGTCCAATGACTTAATCTTTTTGCAATGGACCTCAGACGCGAACGACATCTAGCGAAGCAGCTCGGCGCAGCAATAGCAAGCAAGCGCGAGAACCTCGGACTCACCCAGGAACAGGTTGCCGAACTCTTTGGAGTCGGCAATCAAGCGATATCTCGAATCGAGCGGGGAGCCGTGATGCCGACAATCCCTCGTCTCTTCGAGTTTGCTGACGTGTTCAAGTGCGGCGTCGATGAATTTCTACTCAAGGCCAGTGATCGCGATGGCGACCAAGCCGTCGCCTTGGGACGGGAGCTCGCGATGCTTCGACCACGTGACCGGGAGTTCGTCTCGGTCATCGTTCGGCAACTTTCGGAGCACCTCAGAACAAAGAGTGGCGAGCGCAGTTCACGACGTTGAGACTCATGTAGTGCAGTTGATTTCGCATCATCAGCACGACGCGAACTGCGGTCCAGGCAGAATCAGCGCACAGAACTAGAACCATGCCCCTGATTTCTGACAACCGATCCGGACTGGGTGCGGCCGTTCGGCGTTTAACCCACCGAATGTCGGCGGTTGCCCAGACCGGCCGGCGAGGGGCTCCGGATCGGCAGACCGACCTAGCATGTGTGCGGACGAAACAACGTGCCTGGCGAGTGCCGGCCGACTGTTCGGCCAATCGGCGAGCTTCTTCAGCGCCGGATTGCACTCCCGTCGTCTGTCCTCTGAGACCTTCGTCAAGTTCGCTGAGACGATTGTTTTCTCTTCGCCTTTCCCAAGTCGCGGACCCGGGAGGTTGCTCCGTTCGACGCGCCGCCCCTGTCGAACCCGCCACGTTTTCAGGTTGGCTGCCGGCCCCACTCGGCCGCGCGACCCGCGCTCTGGGCGCTCGCTCGCCAAGCTCGAATCACTGGCTTGCGGCCCGCGAACGGACAAGTGCCCGGAAAATGGCCTTGTGGGAAGCCCCACGATCCATGATCGTTTCGCCAGAGCTACGCGCACACGAACGCAGGCCCCAGAATCGCTATGGGTGGAGTTGGCCGACGAAGTGAAAGAGAGCAACAGGCAGATCGGGCCGCCGACGTTCTCAGACTCAGGCATCCGAACCGCTGTCGCGTCAACGCCGCAACGACTGGTCGAACCCAAAAACTGTCGGACGACCCGGCTCGCACGCCGTCCATTGTTGGCTCAGTCAGTTGGGCTGACGAGGTCGTTTCAGAGAGGCCAGCGCCGCGAACGGGTTGGGCTTCTCGTCCAGCGGCTCCTCGTCGTCCGCCACGACCAGCGGCTCCGGGCACACCTCGTGGCGTGGGACGATCGGCATGGCCAGCAGCAGCTCGTCCTCGATCAGCTCGCGCAGGTCGAGCGAGCGGGTGATCGCGAGCACGTCGTCTTCGGTGTCGGCGTCGAGCTGGGCCGCGGCGTCCTCGCCGTGGACGAACAGGAAGTTGCGTTCGATCTGCAAGGGCACGTCGACCGGCTTCAGGCAGCGCTGGCACTCGAGCGACACGTGCGTCGCCGCCGAAACGTGCATCCACGTCTGCGCGTCGCCGCCGCGCAGCTGGCGCTGTTCGCCGCGTGCGCTCCAGACGACCTCGTCTGCGTCGGTCACGGGCGCGCCGGGCAAGGCCGAGTCGGCGACGCGGTCGAAGCCCGCCAGAGGCCAGCGGCCGCGAAGCTCGCCCGCCTCCTTGGCGAACTCGACCACGTCGAGTCGGAAGGGATCGAATTCGCGCGCTGCCATCGCGGCAGTGTAAAGGCCGATGGGACAATCCGGACATGAACACGCCACCGCGATTGATCCTGGGCTCCACCTCGCGCTACCGGCGTGAATTGCTCGAGCGACTGCGCCTGCCGTTCGAGGTGCACGCGCCCGATGTCGACGAAACACCGCGTGCCGGCGAGGCGCCCGCGGCGCTCGCGCAACGGCTCGCGCTCGCCAAGGCACAGGCCGTCTCGGCGGCGCACCCGGATGCCGTCGTGATCGGCTCCGATCAGGTCGCCGACCTCGACGGCGCGCCGCTCGGCAAGCCCGGCACGCACGATCGCGCCGTCGAACAGCTGCGCGCGATGCGCGGGCGCAGCGTCGTGTTCCAGACCGCGATTGCCGTGGTGCGCGCGTCCACGGGCTACGTGGGCACCGCGCTTGCGCCGGTGACGGTGCGCTTCCGCGCCTTGTCCGATGCCGAGATCGAGCACTACCTGTGCACGGAGCAGCCCTACGACTGCGCCGGCAGCGCGAAGTGCGAGACGCTGGGCATCGCACTGCTCGACGCCATCTCCTCGGACGACCCGACCGCCCTCGTCGGCCTGCCGCTGATCCGCACCTGCGCGCTGCTGCGCGCGGCCGGCATCGACCCGCTGACGCCCGCGCGATGAATGTGAATGCGCCGCGCGGCGCGCTGATCCTGGTGCCCAACACACTGGACTACGGCATCGCCGGCGAAGCGCCGGACGTGCGTGATGTGCTACCCGCCTCGGTGATCCGAACCGCGGCGCGTTTGACGCACTGGGTCGCGGAGAACGCAAAGACGACGCGTGCATTCCTGAAGCGCATCGACGCCGTCGTGCCGCTCGCACAGCCGCTGCAGGCGCTGAGCATCGTCGAACTTCCACGGCCGCAAAAGGGGGCGCGGGGCGCGCCGCCGGCTGACCTTGCTGCCTTGCTCGCGCCGGCGATGCAGGGCTTCGACCTCGGCCTGATCTCCGAGGCCGGCTTGCCCGCCGTGGCCGACCCGGGTGCGGCGCTGGTCGAGGCCGCGCACGCCGCGGGTCTCGCCGTGGTCGCCCTGCCCGGCCCGAGCTCGCTGCTGCTGGCGCTCGCGGCGAGCGGGTTGAACGGGCAGAGCTTTGCGTTCGTCGGCTACTTGCCGGTCGAAGCGGCCGAGCGGGGCGCGCGCATCCGCGAACTGGAGGCCCTGTCGCGCCGCGCGCACCAGACCCAGTTGATGATCGAAACGCCGTACCGCAACGAGGCGCTGCTGGCCGCGCTGCTGGCGCACCTGCAGCCCGCCACGCGGCTGTCGGTGAGCTGCGGCCTGACAATGCCGGACGCGTTCACACGCAGCGACAGCGTGCAAACCTGGCGCAGCGGACCTCACGCTCTGCCGACCGACGTGCCGGCGGTGTTCGCGCTGCTGGCATCATGAGCTCTCGACGATTGATCGATTCAAACGGAACACAAACATGAAGGTCGTACCTTGCGCCATCGAAGGCGTGCTGATCCTGGAACCCGACGTCTTTGGCGACGAGCGCGGTTTCTTCATGGAAAGCTTCAACCAGAATCGCTTCGACCAGGCGGTCGGCCGGCACATCGAATTCGTCCAGGACAACCACTCCCGCTCGCGCAAGGGCGTGCTGCGCGGCCTGCACTGGCAGCTGCCGCCGCATGCGCAGGGCAAACTGGTACGGGTCACCCAGGGCAGTGTGTTCGATGTGGCCGTGGACATCCGCCAGGGCAGCCCGACGTTCGGGCGTTGGGTGGGCGCTGAGCTGAGCGGCGAGAACCACCGCCAGTTGTGGCTGCCGCCCGGCATGGCGCACGGCTTCCTGGTCACCAGCGACAGCGCCGACTTTCTCTACAAGACCACCGACTACTACGCCCCCAAGGCGGAGGCCTGCATCCGCTGGAACGATCCCGCGCTGGCGATCGCCTGGCCGGACATCGGCGTGTCCCCGACAGTTTCAGCCAAGGACGCGCAAGGACTCTCGCTTTCCGACGCTGCGCCGTTCGTCGCGTGATGAACAGCGTGGTCAGGATCAGGACTCGGACTCGGCCGGCTCCGGCTGCCTCGCGCCGAACAGCGCCGCGACGCGCTTTTTCGGCTTGATGTTGGGCGAGAGGCCGCGCGGCACGGCCGGCGCCTTGCGCTCCCACGCCGGCTCGGCCGCGCTGCTGCTGGCCTCGTAGGGCCGGTCGAAGAACGGGTCGCTGGGCGCGCGCGGCGGCGCCGCGTAGTTCGAGCGCGCAGGCGCGAACGACGTTGACGCGGGCCGCTCCCCGCGCGGCTCGTCGTCGTGGCGCGCGCGGTCGCGCGACGGACGTGGCGGCGGTGCGTCGTCGAGTTCCAGCGGCTCGAGTTCGATCTTCTTCTTGATCAGCTTCTCGATGTCGCCGACCAGTCGCGTGTCGGACGGCGACACCAGCGTCACCGCCAGACCCGACGCGCCCGCGCGCCCGGTGCGACCGATGCGGTGCACGTAGTCCTCGGCGTTGAACGGCACGTCGAAGTTGAAGACTGCCGGCAGGTCGGCGATGTCGAGCCCGCGCGCGGCCACGTCGGTGGCGACCAGCACGTCGACCTCGCCGCGCTTGAAGGCCTCGAGCGCCTTCAGCCGTTCGTCCTGCGACTTGTCGCCGTGCAGCGCGTTGGTGCGCAGACCTTCGCGCTCGAACGAGCGCGCCAGGCGTGCACAGCCGAGCTTCGAGTTGACGAACACGAGCGCCTGTGTGAGCGCACGGTCCTTGATCAGCTTCATCACCGCGCTGCGCTTGTCGTCCGTTCCAACGCTGTAGAAGCGTTGCTCGACATTGGTCGCCGTCGCGTTCGGCCGCGCCACCTCGACGAGGATCGGGTCTTGCAGATAGCTCTCGGCCAGGCGCTTGATCTCGGGCGAGAACGTGGCCGAGAAGAGCAGCGTCTGGCGCGTCTTCGGCAGGTAGCTCAGGATGCGCTGCAGATCCGGCAGGAAGCCGATATCGAGCATGCGGTCGGCCTCATCGAGGACGACGTACTCGACCTGGTTCAGCACGCAGTTCTTGGCCTCGATGTGGTCGAGCAGCCGGCCCGGCGTGGCGACGAGCACCTCGACACCGGCCTTGAGCTCGAGCGTCTGCGGCTTCATGTCGATGCCGCCGTAGACGACTGCGACGCGCAGCTTCGTCTGCGCCGCGTAGCCCTTGATGTTGGCGGCGACCTGATCGGCGAGCTCACGCGTCGGGGCGATCACCAGCGCGCGCACCGGGTGGCGCGCCGGCGACATGCTGGCGTTCTCGTGGCGCAGCATCTTGTGCAGCAGCGGCAGCGAGAACGCAGCGGTCTTGCCGGTGCCGGTCTGCGCCGCGCCCATCACGTCGCGGCCGGCCAGCACGATCGGGATCGCCTTGGCCTGGATCGGCGTCATCACCGTGTAGCCCTGCGCGGCCACGGCGCGCTGCAGGCTTTCGGAGAGGCCGACGCTGTTGAATTCGAGGGAGACCGGGGTGTCGATGACAGCGGCGTCGCTGCCTTGCGCCGGGTCGGCGGCGCCGTCTAGCATGTTTTCAATCATCTGCACATTATCGCGCGTCCGGGTTGCCGGCGTGTGCGCCCCTTTTGACACGACGCTGAAAGCGCGGTTGCGATCTCGCAGATGGCCGACGATACAACAAGTGCCGGGCGAGCCGCCGCCCCGCGGGCGCGGCGGCCACATCGGTAGAATGCCGGCGATCCCGCGCCAGCGGGCAACCCGGGCCCCGCTCCGATGTCTCTTTTCATGTATCGCTCCCATCGCTCCATCTCTCACCGTCTGATCTGCTGGGCTCTGGCCGGACTGTCTTGGCTGCCGATGCTGGTTTCCGCGCAGGGGCAGCCCCAGACCGACACGCAGCAAGGCGCGCAAAACGTGCGCAGCGAGACGGACAATCCAACGAACGCGGGAGCGGTGCGTCTGCGCCAGAACACCCAGGAACCGCGTCGCAGCGGCAACACTCTGCGCTGCGACCAGACTCAGCCTCAACAGACGAGTGACTACAGGCCGGGCGAGTTCGAGAACTACGTGCAGCGCCTGGTCGCGCAAATCCCAGCGTCCGACACGCAGCCCAACTCGTCGACGGGCTCGCGATCCCAGTCGGACTCATCCGACGCGCAGCAGCCTCGTTTCGCAACCACCACGAGGGTTCGTCGTCTTGGCGCCGATCTGATGATTGCCGACCCTTGCCCGGTCGACGGCCCCGACTACAACCCGCTGGTCCCCGCGGACTACGTCGTGCAGGCCGGCGACGAACTGCTGATCACGCTTTGGGGTTCGGCGGATGCCGACCTGCGACCCATCGTGGATCGGTCGGGACGGATCAGCATTCCCCGCGTCGGCGCGGTGATGGTGGCCGGCGTGCGCTACGCCGAGTTGCGCGACGTGATCGCCAAACGCGTCGCTCAGGTCTTCAAGAACTTCCAGATCAGCGTGTCGCTCGGACAGCTGCGCGGTGTGCGCGTCTACATCACCGGCTTCGTGCAGCGGCCAGGCCCCTACTCCGTCAACAGCCTGTCCACGATTGCCGGTGCGTTGATCAAGGCGGGCGGCCCGTCGGCGGCGGGCAGCTTCCGCAACATCCAGTTGCGCCGGGGCCGCGAGGTCGTGACGACGTTCGACTTCTACGACCTGTTGCTCAAGGGTGATCGCTCGAACGATCGGGTCGTGCAGCCCGACGACGTCATTTACGTCGGCCCGCTGGGCGCGCAAGTGGCGCTGATCGGCAGCGTCAACCAGCCGGCGATCTTCGAGCTCAAGCCGGGCGAGAAACTCGTCGACGTTCTGAGCATGGCCGGCGGCCCCACGCCGGTGGCCGACCTCACCCGGATCGCCATCGAGCGCCTGGACGACCGCGCCAGCACGCGCATCACCCAGCTCGAACTTCCGCAAGCACTTGGCACCGAATTGCACAGCGGCGACGTGCTGCGCGCCTTCAACGCCGTATTCGCGGTGTTGCCCGTGGAACGGCAGAACAAGCGCGTGCGCATCGAAGGCGAGGTGCTCAGGCCGGGCGAATACGTGCTGCCCGCGCGCAGCTCGATCCAGGACGCGCTGAACGCTGCCGGCGGCATGACACCTTCGGCCTATGTGTTCGGCACCGAGTTCAGCCGCGAGACGGTGCGCAAGACGCAGCAGGAGAACTACGAGCGCGCGCTTCGTGACCTGGAGCTCGAGTTCGCCAAATCGTCGACCACGTTGCGCACCAATACAGCCGATGAGGCCGCGGCACAGGCGCAGCGGGCCACCGGAACGACCCGGCTGATCGACCGCCTGCGCTCGCTCAAGCCGAGCGGGCGCATCGTGCTGCAGTTGCCGCCCGGCGGCCACGAGTTGCCCGACCTCGCGCTCGAAGACGGCGACCGCTTGTACATCCCCGCGCTGCCGACGACGGTGGGCGTGTTCGGCAGCGTGTTCAATGCCGGCAGCTTCCTGTGGTCCGACAGGCGCACGATGGACGACTACCTGCGCCTGGCTGGCGGCCCCACCAAGGGTGCCGACGAGGCCAGCGTGTTCGTCATTCGCGCCAACGGCAGCGTCGTCAGCAATCTGCAAAGCAAGGGCTGGCTCAGCACCCGCAGCAGCGAGTTCGTTGGCCTTGGTGCGCAGCCCGGAGACACTATCTTCGTGCCGGAAGACATCAGCCGGGTCACGTTCGTGCAGGGCGCGAAGGACTGGACGCAGATCCTCTACCAGTTCGGCCTCGGGGTCGCTGGCATCAACACGTTCATCAAGTGATGATGGACAAGGCCCCAACCGACTTCGTGCCGGCAACGGTGGACGTACCGGACGAAGACGATTCGGTTTCGCTGCTCGAAGCGGCGGTGCCGCTGGCGGAGCACTGGAGGCTGCTGGTGATCGGGCCGTTGGTGGCCGGGCTCGCAGCGTTCGGATTCGCCTCGCAGATTCCGCCCACCTACACCGCGACGACCACGCTGCTCCCTCCGCAGCAACAGCAGGGCTCCACCAGCTCGCTGCTCTCGTCACTTGGTGGGCTGGCAGGTCTGGCAGGCGGTGCCGGACTGCGCACGCCGGCTGACCAGTACATCTCACTGATGCAGAGCGCCACGGTGTCCGATCGAATGATCGACCAGTTCAACCTAATGGACGTCTATGGCCCGAAGTACCGATTCCAAGCGCGACGGGTACTGTCGAGCAACGTGCGCATCACCATAGGCAAGAAGGACGGCCTGATCAGTGTCGAAGTCGACGACACGAGTCCTCAGCGTGCCGCCGAGATGGCCAATCGGTACGTTGACGAGTTGCGCCGCATGACCGACACAATCGCTGTGTCCGAGGCGCAGCAGCGGCGGAAGTTCTTTGAACTGCAGTTGCGACAAACTCAGGACAAGTTGGTGCAGGCGCAACAGGCCTTGCAGGCCAGCGGCTTCACCGAAGGTGCACTCAAGGCCGAGCCCAAGTCAGCGGGTGACGCCTATGCGCGCCTGCGGGCGGAACAGACGGCTGCAGAAGTCCGCCTTCAAACGCTGCGTGGATCCCTTTCAGACAACGCGCCGGAGGTGCAACAACAGCAAGGCACCGTCCTGGCGCTACGCAATCAGGTGGCAAAGCTGGCGACGCCCGCGGGAGCCGCAAGCGGGCCTGACTACGTTGGCAAGTATCGCGAGTTCAAGTATCAAGAGACGCTGTTTGATCTTTTTGCGAAGCAGTACGAGCTGGCCCGCGTGGACGAAAGCCGCGAAGGAGGGCTGATCCAAGTCGTGGATCCAGCCGCGCCACCCGAATGGAAGAGCAAGCCCAAGCGGCTCTTGATCGTCGCAGGTACCATGATTGCTACCGCTTTCGTCTTGATCGCAGTGTTGGTCATCCGCCGATCGTGGCGCGCAACTGTCGCCGATCCCAGGAACGCGGAACAGCTTGAGAACCTGCGAAACGCGCTCAGGTTGCGCCGCCGCCGGGCCTGACAAAGCTTTGACAGAGCCGGAGTCTGTCAAGGGCCGCGTCGAATAAGGATTGCGATGAAGCACAGTGCGGTCCGCCGCATAGTCCGTCGGCATGAAGACCGAACACTGCGCGACCTAGTCACCGGGTTCGGGCAATTAGTGAACGAGGGAGTGTTCAGGAGCCCCTTAGGCCTCGCGCAAAAATAACTTGATAAAGTGTTGAAGGTGTGTTCTAAAGCGGAATGCAGGTTGCATCCGCGATAAGGCAGATCGAATCGAAGTACCGATCGCTCGCATCAGTGTTGGATGAGCGAGCGCGCCGGCACTGGGCGGCGACCGAAGCGCGGGCCTATGGTTGGGGTGGCGTGAGTGCGGTGAGCGACGCCACCGGGATGTCGCCGAACACGATCCGCAAGGGGTTGGCCGAGTTGGCGACCCGAGAAGTCGATCCCGATGCCGAAGTCAGTTCTCGATTGCGCAAGCCCGGCGGTGGGCGCAAACGGCTGACCGAGACCGACCCGCAGTTGAGCGTTGAGTTGGATCGTCTGGTGGCCCCTTTGACGCGGGGCGATCCGGAGTCGCCGTTGCGCTGGACTTGCAAGAGCACGAGCAATCTCGCCGAAGAGTTGTCGCTGCAAGGACACCCGATCAGTGCCCGGGGTGTGGCACAGCTGCTCAACGTTGCCGGCTACAGCCTGCAGGGCAACCGCAAGACCTTGGAGGGCACCGCTCACCCGGACCGCAACGCGCAGTTCGAACACATCAACGCCAAGGTCAAGCGTTTCCAGCAGCGCGGCCAACCGGTGATTTCGGTGGACACGAAGAAGAAGGAACTCGTGGGCCCGTACAAGAACGCCGGGCGTGAGTGGCAACGCAAAGGCGAGCCCGAGCGGGTGGATGTTCACGACTTCCCGGACCCCGAACTCGGCAAGGTCATCCCCTACGGCGTGTTCGACATGAGTCGCAACGAAGGCTGGGTGAGCGTGGGTATCGATCACGACACTGCGCAGTTCGCGGTGCAGGCCATCGGCCGGTGGTGGCACAAGATGGGCAGCAAACGCTATCCCCAAGCCGGCGCGTTGTTGATCACAGCCGACGGCGGCGGAAGCAATGGCAGTCGATGTCGTTTGTGGAAGGTCGCACTGCAGAGCTTGGCGGCGCGCTTGGGGCTGCCCATCCACGTGTGCCACTTCCCGCCGGGCACCAGCAAGTGGAACAAGATCGAGCATCGCATGTTCTCTCACATCACCCAGAACTGGCGAGGTCGGCCTTTGGTGAGTCACGAAGTCATCGTCAATCTGATCGCCAGCACGACCACCAGAGCAGGCTTGAAGATCCGAGCCGAACTTGATCGAGGCAAGTACCCGACAGGCATCAAGATCACCGATGCTGAACTCGCATTGCTCAATCTCAAGCAGGACAATTTCCACGGCGACTGGAACTACACGGTCCTGCCAGCGGGAAAGAAAACTTAGTTATTTTATTTCTGCGCGATGCCTTAGCCACCGCGGACGGACCGGAGTTACAGCGATAGTAAAGCCAGACCCGCAGGTGGCGTGTACTATCCCGCGAACAAGAACGCGGGAGACTGAGGATGGCTGTGCAAGAACTTCGCAAGGGCCTGGTCAAGTCGGCCGCAGAGACGATATTTGGCTTGGAGGCAAGGCTCTCGGCTGCATGGGCCGCCGCCGCTCACCGCCGACTATTCAAAGCACAGTGGGCGCTCAAGCCTGAACCCGAGTGGTTCGACCACCGCATCGATCTCTACACCCAGTGGCTCGCCGACCGGAACCCCTTGTGGCTAGAGCGGGGCGCGTTCGGAAGCCTCGCGCTTCAAGGTGGCAATGTCCTTGAACTGTCCTGCGGTGACGGCTTCAACGCCCGCAACTTCTATTCGCTGCGTTCGAAGAGTGTCGTCGCATGCGATTTCGACGTGACCGCCATCGCAGCCGCGAAGCAGAACAACGACGCCCCGAATGTCAAATTTGTTCTTGCCGACATTCGAACACAGATGCCAGAAGGCGACTTCGAGAACATCGTTTGGGATGCGGCGATCGAGCATTTCACGCCCGACGAGATCGCCGGGATCCTCGCGAACATCAAGCTTCGGCTAAAGCATCGAGGCGTCCTGTCCGGATACACGATCGTCGAGAAGGAAGATGGTGGCAAACACCTGCATACACACGAGTACGAGTTCCACAGCATGGAGGATCTCCATCGCTTCTTTACTCCACACTTCAAGAATGTGAAGGTCTTCGAGACGGTCTACCCATCCAGGCACAACCTCTACTTTTGGGCCTCAAATGGAGCCATCCCGTTCTCGCCGGATTGGACTCAGCAATACCCCCGCTAGCGCCCGACGGCCGCTGAAAATCCCGGCGACCGCGATTTGATGCGCGGGGCAGGCATGCCCCCGCAAGCAGTTGCCTGAGCATTGCCGGCACGTGCCACGCATGGGTCCGGGATTGGTTTGACGGCAGAACTGGTGCGCGTCATCCAGGCTTTGATTGCAGAAGAGAGAGAAGAGAGTCCGGGCATAGGGCCTCCAAGTCGAGCCAGTCTGATCCCACGGTCCATCAAAGCGCTTGCACCTGTCCGCGGGGCTCTACGGGGCTCTACCGCACTTGAGGGGTCGACAGCGACAGCCCCAACTGAGACCCGCGTACTGCCGTTACTCGGCGACGTTCGGCAAGCGTTCGGTAATAGTCCGACGAAGGCCGTTCTTGCGCCGCTCACCGGCAGCCAGCAGCATCTGACCTGAAGAAGTGCAGAACCGCTTGATGGTGTGCACCAACAGGAGATGGTGCACACCATGAAGAGTGAGG
>Ga0307509_10008467_pt1 | contig 13100 bp, 7 predicted proteins | sample 10_EM_MG_FD_202245 | JGI IMG/M metagenome (GOLD analysis project Ga0307509, IMG submission 202245) | Populus trichocarpa ectomycorrhiza microbial communities from riparian zone in the Pacific Northwest, United States - 10_EM | ecosystem: Host-associated > Plants > Roots > Unclassified | place...
CGACCGTACCGATCGATGGTGCCAGAAGGGAGTGCGATATCAGGCAGCAGGACCACCGTGGCCACTACTTCGACGATAACCCGAAACTGCGACCAACCCATTGACGAGGGAAGACGCCCAAGAGAGGAGGAGACCCACCATGAGGCAGGGGAGAAGAGTACGACAGAAGCAACGCGACGCAACCAAGAACCAAAGATAACTGAAGCGAAGCGACGCGACCGAAGAGGAGGCAGCTCACGAAGAGTGCGGAGGGTGCAGCTCACTAAGAGTGCGAGGGGAGAAAGTGACGATAAAAAACCATGGTGTTGATTTCAATCGTTGGGAGGAGAGAAGCGGTGTTCGTTGTTGCGCCGGAGTACAACCGCAGCCGATAGATATACCGTTTTAGTCACTTGCGCCTGATAAGAAAAATTTGGTTTACCCCCCTCTTCCTCTACGCGAGGAGATCAGGCACGTGACTAAGATTACAGTCGGCCGCTCTGGTCGCACTTCGAAGCTGTGGCGGCCGCTAAGCGAGGCTTCACGGTTGGAGGGGTAGCTAGGTGGCGTTTGCTTATGGTAGCGTGCCGTCTGGAGTCTGGGATTCGCAGGCAACGTCAAGTCTTAAACCTCTAGTGACAAGAAATTAGAATATTCGAAAATTAAGTAAACACTTTTGGATCGTCTATCGGAAAATGATGCTGCTTGACACGGCACAGTCTAGTTTTATCACCAAAATCTCATCACTAAACGGTTAAGTAAGCGGTCCCTACCAGGAATGCTATCTAGGGTTCAAAATAGAGAGGCCACAGAGCCCACAACACCATACGGTTTCATCAATTAGCAAATTGGAGAGCGGAAGGGAGGATGAATCCTGGGATTCTTTTGTGCGGTATGTTGTCGGCTATGTTGGAAGTAGTGGAGTGTGATACGATGCCGGTACGATACCTGTATTCCATAGCGAAGACAGCTCGCTGTATAACAAGAATACCCGTATAAATAATCACTGTCCTATAAAAATTCTATCTTCGCCCCCGCTTCGTTGTGGGTCGCCGTAGACTACGATTAGGCGCTGTTATCTGGTGGGACAGATCCGGTGCCAGGGAGCGTCTCGCGAGCTCAATTGTTTAGCAGATGCTCACACCCAGTGGAGAAGAACTCCAGCCGCTCCTACTCGTAGTGTGAGTTTGTCTCAAGCCACCCGAGAGCCAGGATTTACTTTTGTTTCTGTGCCGTTGCCGCCCGGTAGGGCTTGCGCATTTGGCGCATATGGTAACACGCCACACCTTGGCGCCTCCCGCATTAGATGCTCAATGACCGGAACACATGGGGTCCCTAAGACAGCTTTATTCCATTAATCTGAGAAGGATCTCCGAGCCTCCAATATTTGCACAAATTATGTAAAACTTTACTGCGATGCCCAAAGTTAGCCGCGGTGTTGGTTCGAACGCCGTTCACAGGATGGTTGGAGTTGATTTTGGAAGGCTACGCCACCTAGTGCAAAGGATTGAGTGGGGGGAGGTCTAGCCGGCCTTGGTAAACATAAAGACAACTCGCGCAAAAAAAAAAGTCTGTCCCCGACCTTTACTGATAGTAGAGTACCGGTAATACTAGCACGCAATATGGTGCCATGAGCGAAGCGCACTTCTGAGCTGCGCTCCGGGCGTATAGGTGCAGGTCCGGGACGGACTTTTTCTTAGGCGAGTAGCGAACTATTAGTAGGTAGAATACCGGTGTTGGGTGAGCGGTATTGGAGGATTTCGTAACCGAATGAAACACTATTGTTCGCCTCACGGAAGGTCCTGGTATATAGCGCGCGTAGGCCACATAGGCTTTTTGTGATAGAAGTAGCATCGAAAAGTGAGTAACTTACCACCACTTGTACGATCGTATGATAGTCTGGTTGGACTTGGAATTTTGTCGAGATACAGTTTTCTTCTAGAGTGCTGAAAGTCGCCTTGGCGTTATTCTTTGTTCGTTGTTGCCACTACTCTCGGGGAAATTAATTTTATATGAGGCTAGGTTAGAAGTCGGGAAGTCTACATCCTTTGTTGTTGCCCCCTTCCTAATTCAAGTATTGATGCCGGAATCGGTGTACCAAATTGGTCATTTTTGGTGTGAAATGTCGGTGCCGGTTCGTTTTTTCAGCCCGCCTAGAGAGGTTGTGATTTTCACTCGGTCATGTCAATTATGTAGTGGGAGAGAGCTTCGGTCATATCGCGTAGGAAAGCTTGGAGTATTATCAGTGGTGATGGTGTTTGTAGTTTCCATCAGGGAAAAAATGTTTTGCAATGTTGGCTGCTTGGGATACACGAATTAACGACCTAGCAGGGGTTATTTCACTGCGGACAATGAGAAATTATCGCGACTCGCTGCGAGGGCAATACCAATATTAGGAGAGGGATGCGGGAAGTTAGTGATTCGGAGCCTGGATATGACTCCTCAGATAGTACAAGTACCAACATGGCAACCTATAGAATCATGTAAGTTACACACGGCTGAATTAGAACGCTATTAGGCACCTCGAGAGTAGCCAAGTATTTGTGCCAGCGATGCTGCTTTAACACCAACAGCACCCCCGCTTTTCTTCGACTAAACCCACTTTCTTCCCGTCACAGGAATACCATCAACAAGCCATACCTAAAAACCCCTTCATTTCAATCGTGCGAGCGATAAAGAGAGAAAGATGCCTCAATATACCGTCAATGTCAGCACCTCGTTCTCCGGTCGTGAGCACACCTCTGACGTGTGGAATACCGATACTATTATCGATGATCGGTCCCAACTTCTAGCCTGGTTATCACCACTGAATCCTGGCTTGAGGCATTCGGACATTCAAGAACACCGTGCCGATGGTGTCGGGGAATGGTTCTTAGAAACGGAAGAAATTAGAAGATGGTACGCTGGTAGTGAGAGAGGGGAAGGTGAAAACGCTGTGCTGTTTTGTTATGGAGATATCGGGGTGGGAAAGACATTTATTAGGTAACAAAGGTTTTTCACTGTGGAGAGAAGGAACGAGCCCATGCTAATAGGTGGTGATGATAGCTCTCTGGTGGTGGACAGGCTGTGCGATCAGACCAGCAGACAAACAACTGCCGTTTCTTGTTTTTACTTGGACTTCGCAGCACGAAAGGAGCAATCTGCCACCAATGTGCTGGGCTCCTTGCTAAAGCAGGTAGTTGGTGGGATGGAAAGGATTCCGGAGGAAATATCGCGGGCCTTTCAACAGCAGACAACGACCATTGGCGGGCGTAGACCCCAACTAAGTGATATCGTTAAAATGCTGCAGCTCGTCGCATTCTCACGGCGGGCATTTATGTGTATTGACGGCTTAGACGAATGCTCGGGAATTCACCGAGTCAGGATCCTTGATTCTTTCAAACAAATCCTTGAAAAGTCCCCGGGTACCCGAATATTCGCAACCGGAAGACCCCATATTCGGGCTGAGGTCGAAAGGCGTCTGGCTGGATACGTGAAAAGTATCTCTATAACTCCCATCAGAAAAGATATCACCGAATACCTTCGGATTAAACTCCACGAGGACGAAAAACTCTATGCGATGGACGAGAGTCTGGAGGCGGACATTCTGGAGAAGGTTCCCGAAAATGCATCTGATATGTGAGTAGAGCCAATGGTGCTGAGAATCATACCCCGGTTATCCGCTAACAGGAATAATTAGTTTTCGCCTTGTTTCCTTAAATATCGAGGCAATCTTGCGGGAGCCAACTATTTATTGGAGACGAGAAAAGCTTAGCAAAATGACCGATGGATCAGGATGGAAAGATGCCTACGGTGCGACGATTGAACGAATAAAGGCACAGGACGAGGGTACATCAGGACTCGGAATGGCAGTTTTGATGTGGCTCAGTCATGCGGAGAGGCCGCTAAGGGCTGATGAGCTCTGCCATGCCCTAGCAGTTGAGCTAGGCTCTGAGATTTTCAATGCTGGCAACGCCCCTTCAATCTTGGCATTGGTCGACTGCTGTCTAGGGCTTATCACTGTGGATAACGAGACATCGACTCTGCGACTCATCCACCCTACCCTGAAACAGCATCTTTCCACCCGTTCCGATATTTTCAATAGACCTCACTCGACAATAGCAGAGATTTGCTTAACCTATTTGAATTCCAAACAAGTCAAGGCCATTCCAGCCGATCACTCCCCCGACATCCGCGATACTCCCTTCCTAGAATATTGTTCTCTTTACTGGGGAGTCCATGCGAAAAGGGATCTCTCGGACGACGCAAGATCACTTGCACTAAGGCTGCTTAAGGATTACGATAGCCACATATCCGGCAAGATGCTTTTAAAGCAAGTCAAATATCTGGATCGCAGGGGCTCTACCAGCAGCTCTGGTAGCGACCCGCATAGTAATATCAGTTTGCCCTTCAGCGGAATTCACTGCGCATCATTCTTCGGAATTAGAGTGGTTGTTAATGAACTGATGGCGATGGGGCGCTTTGTCAACCCACGAGATACTCGAGGGTCTAGTCCCCTTGCATGGGCTGCGCGCAATGGACATGAGGAAGTAGTGGAGAGACTTCTTAATGATGGGTTCCAGCTCGACGAACCCGATTATTCCGGCCTGACACCGCTATCATATGCCTTTTGCGGTGGGCATGAGCGACTGGGGGAAATGCTACTCAATCGTGGTATATGCATTAGCTTCGACCTGCCGAATGGCCACGGGAGAAGACCGCTCTCGTACGCTGCTCAGGCTGGACTTGAGGGACTAGTGAAGTTACTGCTCGAGCGGCGAGAAGTTAATCCAGACAAGCATGATCTCTCCGGAAATACACCCCTTTCGTTTGCTGCCAGGAGCGGGCATGACGGGGTGGTGAGAATACTGCTTGGGCGGGGTGATGTCAACGCCGACCAGCCAAATCTTGACGGCCAAACACCGCTCTGGTATGCGGCTTCTGGTGGACATGAGGCAGTGGTAAAAACATTACTCGGGCGGCAAGATGTTAACCCCAACAAGCCGGACAAAGACGGCCGGACGCCGCTCATGTGTGCTGCTTCGGGTGGGCATGCGGCAGTGGTTCAAATACTACTCGGGCGAGAGGAGGTCAACCCAAACAAGCCAGATAACGAAGGCCAAACACCTCTCATGCTCGCAACTAGGAATGGCTTCCAGGAGCTGATTACTCTGCTACGGTCCCATGAGGTTGAAACCCCGGCTCAACCCGAGGCCCAGGAGTCGCCACCTCATTGAAACCACTCCCATGCTTTCTCCTTCGTCCTGTGTTGCTCACGGAAATATCTCTTCAACATCGCCCTTTGCAGGCTCAGAGGCCCCTGAGCCAGGTATGCACATATATGCTATCGCCCTCTTGGTCTAACTTTGTCAAGTGAGAAGTATTCATCAATTATTGTTTACAAAGCGCGGCGGTCTCGTCGGTGGGAAGGAATGATTCCATTATTGTGAAAAGGTTCAGTTTACAGCTTTAGATTTCAATCCCGCAGTATTTAATTTTTCCCGAGCTGCAATTGCTTCCGGCCGCCTTTTTCTTCTCCTTTTTTCTTCTTGATGCTTTCTCGGGTCGTTTTTTCTTCCTTTTATTCTTGTTTTCTTAGGTTGTTTTCTTCTTCTCTTCCTTCCCCCCCCCCATCTAAACCTGTCAGTGACAAGTTAGCTGTAGATAAGGTTTTTTTTTATATATAGAAAAAACGATCTATGATAGCTCAAGGGTTTTTGAGGTGATTGTAAACAATTTTATAAAGGTGGTATCAAGGATAGGGGGCTGGTTATCATAAATGTTGTGGATTAATGAAGAGTATGGCATTGCGCTCGGCGGATACCTAACTTACTAGCTCCCCACCCCCGCTATAGGCGAGCGCACATACGGAGGTCGAGAAAACAAGCCTCCTGTCAATTCTTGAACTTACCCGTGTCGCGATCAACCCGACGACATTAAACATACCAGCCGGGAACCAATGAAGCAGATACCCTGTGATGCCTGTCTAAATGATGCAGCTGGGTGCTCACCCCCCCGGTCGTACCTATGGTAACATTGGCGGGAAAGGACACGGAGACTACTCAACAATCCAAGGAGCCTGTCCGGTTGCGACGGTTCCATTCAGTTGGCTTATACAAATTAACGTTTCCCCTCCGTTCCAAAATTCGAAAACAATTGTTTCTACAGGTAAAATTGTCATAAAATAGGACGGTTCCCCCCCTCCCCGTTTCCACCAAATAGGCACCTAGCTATTTCGACTCCCGTACCGATACCGGGGATAGCCCCACCTAGGTTGGGAATAAAGCAAAAAGGAGCCCACATCATCGTAGTATTCCGTTTGCCGGTGAATCAGGCGGGGAGGGAGAGTGGGGTAAACGGTGGTGATTCCTGGGCCGGGTGGTGTAGGTCGGATGAGGATTGGCGCGGGGCGACGTGACGCACCGCGGTATGGATTGGGTAAGATTAGATTACTGGGTAGCAAACATGTGGTTGAGATAAGGTTAACCCTGATCGGTTGTGCAAAGGATAAAGTTATCATACGTCCGGTAATCGAGCCTGGGGGTTGTATATAACGGGGGGTTGAAAGGGGACTTGTGAAAATGGGGGTTGAAAGTGGGTTGTTTAATATCTTAGTAAGCAAAAATAGGGAATCTTGGTGTACCGTAAAAACTTAAATAATTGAACCTGGCGCTAGGACGTTGGAGTTGCCTTTGCTGGCATGGTCTGGCACTTTTTGTTTTTTTTCTGTCTTAAGCTGGGGCTCAGGCCGTCAATTTTCGCGGTGGTTTCGCCCCCCTATCCAAGAGAGGGAATTTCGAACGTCTTAGCACGAGGTTCAATTATTTAAGTTCTTACGGTATCGTACCGTAATCGAGATGTTTTGCTATGATGCCCCGTCGTCACTAGTATTATCCTTGTTGCCAGAGCAACGGCACTACCCATACCAATTTTTTAAGTGCTCTGTGGCTCAACCATGCACAGTCTTAAGAAAGGTTCTTAAATAAGGCGGTCGTAAAAGCATGGTGTTTACTTACCAGCTTGTTGACACAAAAATGTCCTTTTTTTTTTTTTCTTTTCACCGCGAAGATCGACTCGGGGAATCAAAATTTCCCCTCCCCAGAGCCACAGCAGGATAAAAACCTGAGAAAAGTTTACTATTTGCTTCCTAGTGCGATGTTGTGCTTGGTCGGGGGGGCGGTCAGTCTCGCCAGTGGGGGGGCTTGTGGGGGGGCGGGGCAGGAGGGTGCCAGGGTGGGCCAGGCTGCGATATATGGTTCATTAACAAAATTAACCGTACGATCGTACGCATACCTTTGATATTAACTTACTACTGCTTTGGCTGCTTGTATTACATTATTAAAAATCGGAAACTACCCATGGTGAATCAGGGCCAATGCAATCGGGCGATCACAACATCCGGAAAGAGAGCGCATTATGTGGCTGGCAAGGTACTCTCATTGTCATACAATAATACTCCAATACTCCAGGGCAAGATTCGCAGAGAAAGAAACATCATTAAATTTTTCTTATTATTATCATAGGTTCTATTTCCATTTTTTCATCATAATATTATTAATTTATCAAGACCTGGTCCCTCTGGCTGTTTTTCGAGTTTTTGCTGGTTCTTGGGGTGTCGGGTTATCTGAGTCGGGATAAACCCCGTTTCCGGTTTTCAATGAGCCACCAAAGTACAGTAAATAAGGTATCGTGGCTGAGTGGTCAGGGCAACAGACAAGAAATCTGTTTCTCCGGCAAGCGCAAGTTCGAATCCTGTCGATGTTTTTTGTTTCAATTTTTATTTTCACATCGAGGAAGAAGAAAACCTAACCCTGGCGATAAGAATAATAGCAGGTTTGATTTCTGGATAGCCAGTGGACGGTTGGGGTACAATACTATTATCTGCCGAGGGCGAATGGGGCGCTTGAAGCATTCCAAGAGCTCAATTACCTAGCTGATGCCTGGGCTCGATCAAGATGGACTCCTGCAGCTGCAACAGGGTGTTGCGAGCGACTACGAATTCTATGTGCTCGTTATTGCCGAGGCTGCATTCGATGGGGGTTAGCGCAAGTTTGAACTATTGAAGTTTTTGCTGTAGTGGGAGAGAACTTTGGCTATATTATTCAGTATGCAGCTTGGGGATTTTTTATTATCACTACTAATGGTGTTGTTTCCATAAAAAAAAAGGCTCCGTAATGTTAGCGTCTTTATCTGCGCTAGTTTAAGATACATAATAGTTGGGCTTATTTCACAGCGGGCGCTTAAGAATTTCCGCGAGCGGCAAGTACGATCTTGTCGACAAAAGCTGTATCTACCCCCCCTATTTTACATCAAAAATGGCTGCATAGAGTAGGTAATTCCCCGGAATTTCTGTTTAGCAATTATGAGAATTTTTCTACCCTACTAACTTATATGGGCTGAGAGCTTGGGATCCGGATCAAATATCGCTGAAATGTACCTTTTGTATGGGGACCTCAAATGTCTGGAGGCGCCTCTTGCCCACCATCATTCCCTCTGGCATTGCGCCATGGGCATTATCTAGCAGAGCCTGCCACTTATGAAGGATAATATCTAGGTCAGTCTAAAGCTCCGGGGTATTTTGAAATTATTTTTTCAAATCAATGAGGCTGAGATTTTGTGAAGCGAGAATGTCCGTTTTGGAGTACCGGTAGAATGGGGGGTCCCGACGACTTTTGTCGGTAAGATCGTGCTACAGTATTGTTGGAGGGTGGCGGGATCTGTTAGGAATTAGAAACTGGTATGGCTCCATTTCTAACGGTGCTAATACGGTAGCCTAGCCAGAAGAAGAATTTTAGTTTCAGACAGTTCGGGCTGCTGAATTTGGGGTATTCTGTGGCACCAGAAGAGTAGTCGGGCAGGCGCGCCTGAGGCGCTGTTGTACTTGTAACACCAACAAGCCATTCTTTGCTTGAAGTGGACCCCGCTCTTCCTCCCGTCGCAGGCATATCGTCAACAAACCATACCCAGAAAGTCTTCCTTTCCGATAGCGCAATCAATAAAGAGCGGACGATGCCTCAATACACCGTCAATAATAGCACCGAATCCTCCAATAACGGGAACGCCTTTGATGCGTGGAATAGCAATACTGCTACCGATGATCGGTCCCAACTCCTAGCCTGGTTATCACCCTTGAGCCCTGGCATGCGGCATTGGAATATTCAAGAGCGCCGTGTCAATAATATTGGGGAACGGCTCTTAGAGACAGAGGAGCTCAGAAGATGGTACGCCGGTAGCGAGGGAGGTGAAGCCGAAAGCGCTGTTTTATTTTGCTATGGAGATCCGGGAGTCGGAAAGTCATTTATTAGGTAACAAGGTTTCTACAAGGGAATGAGAATTAAGCGAGCCCGAGCTAACGAGCAGCGATAGCTCGCTGGTGGTGGATAGGCTGTGCGATCTGACCAGCAGACAAAACACTGCAGTTTCATGCTTTTACTTGGACTTCGCAGCACGAAAGGAGCAGTCAGCGACCAATGTGCTGGGTTCTATGCTCAAGCAGATGGTTGGTGGGATGGAAAGGATTCCGGATGAAATATCGCGGGTCTTTCAACAACAGAAAGCGACCATCGGTGGACTCAGGCCCCAACTCGTTAATATCGTGAAGATGATTCAGTGCATCGCATCGTCACGACGGATTTTCATGTGCCTTGACGCCCTGGATGAATGCTCAGGAGTGGAACGATTCCGGCTCCTTGATTCGCTGAAAGAAATTCTTGATAAGTACCCGGAAACCCGAATATTTGCCACTGGAAGGCCCCATATTCGGGCTGAGATTATAAGCCATTTAGCAGGACAGGTGGCCAGTGTGTCTGTAGATTCTAATAGAGGCGATATCACGAGATACCTTCGCTTTAGGCTAGGCCACGACGAAACCCCATATGCCATGGATGAGAGCCTAGCGGCAGAAATTCTAGGGACGATGTCGGAAAATATGTCGGACATGTACGTAAAGGCAATATTGTTGTGAATCTCACCTCTATTATCCGCTAATAAATATATTTAGATTTCGACTTGTTTCCCTAAATCTTGAGGCGGTCTTACTAGAACCAACTATCTATCTGAGACGAGAAAGGCTTCGGAAAACGAACGACGGATTGGGGTGGGGCGAAGCTTACGGTACGACAATCGAAAGGATCAAGGCACAGGATGGGGGTAAAACGAGGCTCGGGATGGCGGCTTTGATGTGGGTCGGCTACGCGGAGAGGACGCTGAGGGCAGATGAGCTCTGCCATGCCCTAGCTGTTCAACTAGGCTCTAATGATTTCAATGGCCAAAACATCCCTTCGATCTGGACATTAGTAGACTGCTGTCAAGGGCTTATTACTGTGGAGGAAGAGACATCAACTGTGCGGCTGACTCACCTTACTGTGAAAGAGTATCTTTCCACTCGTCCCGATATTTTCGGCAGGCCGCACGCGGTAATGGCCGAGATCTGCTTGACCTATTTGAATTCGAAACAGGTTGCGGATCTTTCAGCCGATGCCTCTGCCAGTATCCATGACAAGCCCTTTCTAGGGTACTGCTCTATATACTGGGGAGTCCATGCGAAAAGGGAGCTCTCAAACTCTGCAAGATCACTGGCACTGGAGCTGTTTCGGGAATATAATGGACACATATCCAGCAAATTGCTTTTGGAACAAGTAGAGCATCAAACTCGCTTAAACCCCCATAGCTACTTTGTTAAATATCATGGCAGAGATAGCAGTTCCTCCTTCAGTGGACTACACTGCGCATCCTTCTTCGGTATTGTGGACCTTGTGGCTGCTTTGATAGAGATGGGGTGCTATAATATCAACGAAAGGGATACGCGAGGGTCTAATCCTCTTGCATGGGCTGCCCGTAATGGACATGAGGAAGTGGTGAAAATGCTACTCCAGCGGCGAGAGGTCTGCCCAGACCAGAGTGATTATTCCGGCCTGACACCGCTCTCGCATGCCGCCTGGGAAGGACATGGGGAAGTGGTGAAAATGCTGCTCGAGCAGCCAAAGGTCTACCCCGACAAGCCAGATGACAACGGGCGAACGCCGCTCTCGTATGCTTCTCAGGGTGGACATGAGATGGTGGTAAAGATACTACTCGAGCTAGCAGATGTTAGCCCCGAAGGTCCAGGTCACTGGGGGCAAACCCCGATCTCGTATGCTGCTCAAAGCGGACATGAGGGAGTAGTGAAGATACTACTCGAGCTAGTAGGGGTTAGCCCCGATAGGCAAAGTGATATTGGCCAGACACCGCTCTCGTACGCTGCCCAAGGTGGACATGAGGGAGTGGTTCAAATACTACTCAGTCGAAAAGAGGTCGATCCCGGCAAGCCAGATCATGACGGCATGACGCCCCTCGCATATGCCGCTTGTTATGGGCACGAGGCAATAGTGAAAATGCTACTCGCGCGGGAAGAGGTCAACCCCGACCAGCCAACAACTTTTGGCGAAACACCGCTTTTGTATGCAGCCAGGTACGGACGCAAGGAAGTGGTGGAAATACTACTTGGACGAGAAGAGGTCATGCCCGACAGGCCAGATGAGTGGGGCAGAACACCGCTTTCAAATGCTGCTGAGAATGGACACCAGGAGGCAGTGAGGATACTACTCGGACGGAAAGAGGTCAATCCCGGCAGGCTAGATGAGGACGGTAAAACACCGCTCATATACGCCGTTAGCAATAGCCATAAGGAAGTTGTAGCACTGTTAGAGGCCCACCAACTGCTACCCCCCAGCCCTACTTGAGCCCTAGGACACGCCACCTTATGAAAATCACCCCTACTCCTTTCATATGGTAGAGTAGATTCCGGTTGGTGAAACACAATAGTTCTATTATGGGAGGAAGGTTCAATGTGTAGTTTGCGGTTTTCATTCATTTTGGTTCGTGTTAATTATAAATTCTTCCCTGCGCCTTTTTTATCTTTTTTTCTCGTACCGTTTTTCTTCTTCCTCTTGATTTTCTCACCCTCCTGCGCAAGTGATGGATAAAATGTACATAGAGCCTTTTTTTCTTCCCTAGATAGAGGAATAGTGGTGCGATAGAGCAAGGGCTCCTGAGTCAATTGTGGGCAATATAAAGACCGTACCTAGATTCATCATAGGTGGCCTATCGCCATAAACTATACTGCTTAGGGAATGGTACAGGATCGCACGTGGCTGATACCGACTAACTACACAAGCCAAAGAAGTGAGTACGGAGAGTGGGAGCCTGGCAGACTGACTTTTCATTTCACTTACAAATGTCGCCCGTTTAGCGATCAATGTGATGATAGGAAAATACGAGTAGTGATACAATTAGGAAAGTACTAATACACTGCTACCTGATTCGATGACTCCACCTTTCTGTTAGAAGGGGTTCTATCTTATGACCCCCGGGTTCGAAAAGCGTGTTTTGAGTCCTTCGATCATTTTTGATCGACAGTCGTATACCTAGATAGGTGGTGTCTCCATTGTACTCGAGTAGTGAACCCTTGGTTGCAACATTGATTGTGGCGGTTGCTCGGCTGGGGCAAACATAGTTCGCTAGCCACAACTAGATTAGATGAATGTACCAGCGTGGGTACAAGAACATTTCAAATTGAGAGTGTAGAAGCTCTCATGTCGGCGGAGGATATATCGATCTTAATTGCTTCTTCGCGCTTATGGGGAAATAGTGAAAATTTAGAGAAGAATTGGCTAGAGAAAACGTCTCGGCTAATATTAATCCACGAGGAGTGATGGAAGGGTCATAAACGAAATTATGAAAAAGGACAGGTATCATAGGGCCCTGGTTATGTACTGGTAGTATGGATGTGAAGATTGAGCTGTTCAAGACCTTGATAGATCTTAAGCGAAATATAGCAGCATAGGCTGCATATTTTATTCTCATTCCAAGCGATTGCCATGAAATACCTGCAGGTATAGTAGTTCACCAATATCCGCAGGCTGCGCGGGCATCTGCAGGTCATGCAGTCTAAATTAAATATTTAAATAACCAGCAGGCTTTTCCTGGGCACCTGGTGGCTTCGACCTGCGCTGTTTCTATTAAACTAGGATCGACGGCGACGACAGTATGGCGACAACGAAACGGTAAACGCCAAGGAACTCACACCTAAATGATCGCACACAGGAAAGGGGGAAAAAATCTCTTCACTAACAACAACAGTCTCTCGCATCCACGACACTCAA
>Ga0307509_10008468_pt1 | contig 13100 bp, 5 predicted proteins | sample 10_EM_MG_FD_202245 | JGI IMG/M metagenome (GOLD analysis project Ga0307509, IMG submission 202245) | Populus trichocarpa ectomycorrhiza microbial communities from riparian zone in the Pacific Northwest, United States - 10_EM | ecosystem: Host-associated > Plants > Roots > Unclassified | place...
ATGTTCCTAATCGGGGCATAATCAATTGCAAGATTTTGATGTGAAACTAACACTAACTTGCTGAGTTTAGAGAGTGTACTAGCTATCTAATCTGTGCTATGCCACATGTCAGATAATGTTTTTCAACAAGAACAATTAGGTTTTTTTAACATCTTTTTAACATAATAAAATCATAACCGTAAATAAAAAATATTATGCATATATTTAATTAAATAGATTAAGAACTATTTGTGTCAAAAATTAGAAAACAATCAAGTCATTAATGATAATTAATAACTAAACTATAAAAAATCAAGAAATAAATGCGAATCAAGATATATGATTTCGCAACACAATCATTTACCCGATTATGTTTAATGAATGTTTTTATTAGAATTAATTTTTTATTTAATCAAATAATAATAGAAATAAACACACATAAGATATCAATTAAATGAAATCAAAAGAAAAAATATTATGAATGTTGCACATATTAGAATAAAATGTTATAATTATATGTGAGAATCAAGTAAAAACCAAACGATATTTAACCAAAGAATAAATTGAAAAATTAGAAGATAGATGTAAATGTAGATATTTGATTTCAAAACATGAGTCATGGACTCGATTGTATTTAATAACATTATTTTTTAAAAACAATATTTTATTTAATAAAATAATAAAAAAAGCAAGCATAGGAAAACAATTTTATAAAATTAAAGAGAAAAAAATTAAGTGGAACTACACAGAAAAAAAATATCTCCTAAGATAAGGAAAACAAATTTAAACATATTCATAAACTACATAAAAATTAAATTATATTTTGTTAAAAAACATCATAAAAATTGTAAAAACTAAAAAAAATCAACCAATAAAAAGCCCACACAGAAGGATGAAATTGAAAGAGCAAAAAAATTAAAAAAAAAATCAATAGACCCACAAAATGAGGCTTGGGCACTCGAGCCAGGCATGGGTGGCCCAACGCGCTTGGGTTGAGTTATTTATTTTATATTATTTTTCAAGGTACGAACCCTTATTTCTTTGAAAAAATAAAAGCATGTGGCAGGCAACTCATCACCCGCTGGGCCAATTTCATGCGAGCAGAAGGTTGATGGAAATTCAGGTCAAGGGTTTTTCCCCCAAAAACTCAATTTTCAACCCTTTGTTTTTACCCAAAACATTTTATACACTTTGACAAACTTATTTATGGCCTAAAATAACCTAAATAGCAACCCAAAAACCCGAAATCAAAAAGTTTTTAGAGTTCATATCTACTATTTTAGGCGATGGAAATGACAGAATACATAGGTGAGACTCTCCTCATCAAATAGAACTCATTGACACCAATATCAATTTTTTTTACAACCTAAATTGGTGTTAACCGAGACTTTCTCTTTCTACTATCAAAATTCAGTGAATTTCTCCCTCCTTCAAACGAGGGACTAAAAAATAAGAAAAATAATGTTTTGGACCAAATTGAAATTTTAAAAACCAAAAGGGCCAAAAGGAAAGAAAATAAAAGGTATAAGGATCAAAATGAAATTTTTACACAAACTTTAAAGGTGCCACCAATTTCTCTTGCCTTTTCCACTTCAATTGTCCATCTTTCAATCATGTCCTTTTTCAACAAATCAGAGCAAATTAACAATCAATTTGGCCACAAAATTACTAAATTAAGAAGAAAAAAATACTTTCATGATCAAATTAAAAAAATCATTATGTGAATTGTGAAGGGTAAACAATGGCGTGGGGAACAATATTTTCCCCACTCCTTTTAGAATTTATAATAATTATAATTATAATAAATGAATTTTTTTTAAATCATTTCAAGCGATGAGAAGGAAAAAGAATACCTCGAATGAAACTATACTAAGATCGATCTTTTTCATGGTCTAAATCGATGTCAACAGAGACTTTATCTCTCAACCACTAGAATCCAACAACTTTCTCTGTCTTCTCTCACACTAGATACTGAAAAATAAAAAAAATATATAATTCTAAGTCCGACTTAAAATTTTGAAAACCAAAGGGACAAGAAAAATGAAATTAAAAAATATAAGGATCAAAATAAAGTTTCCGTGTAAACTTGAAGATGCTACTAAGTTTTCCTTTCTTTTCCACTTCTACTAAGTTTTCCTTTCTTTTCCACTTTAATTCTTTATCTTTCAATCCTATTCTTGTTCAACAAATGAGGGTCAATTGGCCATGAAAAGTTTGAATTGATAAGGAAAAAACTTTAATGACCAAATTAAAATAAAAATCACTCTAACAATTCACAGAAAAATATAAAAGAATAAACACATAGAAAATAATATTTTCCTAAGCCTTTAAGAGTTTGTTATAATTATAATTATAATAAACGATTTTTTGGAGTCTGTGTGTTACTTCCCTTGACAGTAATTAAGCTACAACTTTAAATATAGCTTAACGTTTAGTTTATTAAATTTGTTTTCTTTAAATATGGATTTCAATTCATAATTTATTGTATTTCACCGAATGTGTTCTGTTCGTGGCAAATTTACTTGGTAAAAGCAAAAGCATCAATCTAATACTTTATATTTTGAAAGATCACCTCATTGCACAAATTGGTAATGACATTCCATTAACTTTCATCATAAAGTACATAAGTAATTTGAAGCCTTTTAAAGAATTGAATTTGGAGAACCGAAATCCAATACGGAAAGAGAAAAAAAAAAAAGGAGAAGAAATCATAGATTGCAACCAATAGATAAGGGTTGATTGTACTCCAACATCTCCTGATCGGTTCACTTGGCACTGGCAAGTTGGGTGCGGAGGAGCTTGGCAGCATCAACCATGTTCTTGAGAGCTGGCTTCACCTCAGAGTACTTGCGAGTTTTGAGTCCACAGTCAGGGTTAACCCACAATATGTTTGTCTCAAGCACTGCAAGCATCTTGTTGATTCTATCAGCAATCTCCTCGGTTGATGGTATTCTGGGAGAGTGGATATCATAGACACCAGGACCAATTCCAGCACCATACTTCACTCCCTCACGGAAGACTGAGAGAAGCTTTTCATCGGAGCGAGAGTTCTCGATGGTGATCACATCAGCATCCATGTCGATGATTGAGTGGATAATGTCATTGAAGTTGGAGTAGCACATGTGAGTGTGGATCTGCAGTAAATAAAAGAGTGAGTCCACTGCATAAATAAAACGCAAAAGAAAAAAAGACACCAACTTGAATTTGAGTTGTGAAATTCCAAGTGAAGTGGAAAACAAACCTGGGTGGTGTCCTGTACGCCACAATTGGTGATCCTGAAGGAGTGGACTGCCCAATCCAAGTAAAAAGCTTGTTCGGATTTTCTAAGAGGCAAACCCTCTCTCAAAGCAGCCTCATCGATTTGGATAACAGTGATGCCATTCTTCTCAAGATCCTCCACTTCATCCTTAATGGCCAAAGCAATCTGGTAGCAGGTCTCAAATCTGAAAAAAGGAAAACGAATCACTTATTGAAACTATGAAATATAAAATGACATTTTCCCTATCTTGCTCCTTTTATTTTCAATACCTAGGTTGGTCATTTCGGACAAAGGACCAGTTGAGTATGGTGACAGGGCCTGTAAGCATTCCTTTCATTGGGCGGGAAGTCATGCTCTGAGCCAAAGCGGACCAAAAGACAGTCATCGACTTAGGGCGACTCACATCACCATAGATGATTGGTGGCTTCACACAGCGAGAACCATAAGATTGCACCCAACCATTGGCAGAGAACACAAAACCTGACAATTGCTCTCCGAAGTATTCGACCATATCATTTCTCTACAATAATGAATGACCACACAAGTTGGATGTGTACAGGATTAGTAAATTAATATACAAGTAAACTCTAAAAAAAAAGAGTTTTCTGTAAACAAATAATGTTCCCTAGATTTTTATATTGTATGAGTGTGTGAGCGTAAAAAACTAATTTGATGGGGAGAAAATCACCTCAGGCTCTCCATGAACCAAAACATCAATATCAAATTCCTCTTGAAGTTTGACAACTTTGCTAATTTCCTTCTTGATGGCTTCAACATAATCAACTTCAGAGACCCTAAAAGAAAATTCATGAAGACAATCAATAAATGTTTTTTGCCATAATACCACACAAGTAGGAAAAATATGAAAATTATCCTATGACTCACTTTTTGGCCTTGTATTCACGTCGGACTTTCCTTAGTTCCATGGTTTGTGGGAAGGAACCAATTGTGGTGGTTGGGAGGATCGGAAGGTTAAGCTTTTTCTGCTGAGCATCAAGTCTGGCACTAACATTTGTAACACGACGGTGATCAGAACCCTTCAATGCAGCAGCCTGAAAAGACCAGAAAAGCATGTTAAAATAAATATACAAGGATTTTAGCAGAGTAACCATGCTTGAAAGCATCCACATGAAAAGAATCCAACAAAGTACTTACCGCCTTTTGAACTGCCTCATTGTTGACACGTGGGGAGGATTTCCTTGAGGTATGAGCAGCAACATTAGCAGAGAAGAATTCCTGTAAAATGAGATTGGCGGTTTAATAAGATTTTTGAAAGTATAAAATAAGAAAAGAAGTTGGTCAATCTAGCAACAAATGCTTCATAGTTGTTCAAGTATGGATAAAAGGAAGAGACCTCATCCTTTTCACCGGCCAAAGCCTTGGCCAATGCATTTACTTCGACAACTTTCTGGGCAGCAAATGCAAGCCATGATTTGATTTCCTTGTCAAGCTTGGTCTCGTTGACAAGATCAACAGCAGTGTGGAGAAGAGAGCAAGAGGTGGAGACTACAAGCTTGTCTGTGTAGATAAATCATGAATGAGTCCGTGTCATAAAAATATTTATCATTGTGCCAAAAATGCATGCAAAAAACAGAAGAAAAGAATAGGTACCTTTGCCTACAATGCCCTCAAGAGCTACGAGGGTGCTGAGAGAAGCAGCAAGATCATTGGCCCAAATGTTCCTTCCATCAACCACTCCAGCAAAGAGATATTTTCCCTTGGGGAACTCTCCCTTGATCAAGTCAAGGGTCTTGGTTCCACGAACCAAATCAAAACCGAGTGCAGTAACACCCTTCAAAGAGGTGAGGGTCTTGTATTGCTTGGCAGGAATATCAGCGAAGTAGGTTTCAATGAGAACGTTCAAGCCAGATACAGTTGACTCCAGTTCAGAATAGGCCTCGGTAAATGCTTCCAATTTGTGAGATTCAAGATCCATTACAAGCGTAGGCTCATCAAACTGAATCCAGGATGCACCGGCTTCTTTAAGCTCTGAAATAACCTCCCTGCAAATAATAATAGAACAATTACACCTATAAACATATAGAGGACCAATAAATCAAAAAATCAGAGTATACATATAGAACAATTACTTGTAGATTGGAAGGATTTTTCCAAGAAGGGAGAGAAGAGAAAAAGTTTTCTCAACACCCTTTGCAGGTTTGGATAGCAACAAGTAGGAGACTGGGCCAATAAGGACCGGTATTGTGTCTACTCCAAGCTGGGTGACAGACAAAAAAAACAATCAGTTTATAAAGAATTTGGCAGGCGCACTCAAAAAATTCATACTAAAAAGCACGCATAATATCATGATGAGTATAGAATCTCCAACTTCCATACCAGTTTCAGACTATTCTAACAGTTCCTTGACCTTAAAAAAGACCTACCGAAAAGATATTGAATTGAATCTATCAACATTTCAAAGATGTTTTGAGCTAAGATTCTAAGCACGATTGAAACCGCATTTCCTAAAAATTTGAATTTTTTTCTTAAAATTAATTTTTTTATGTATTTGGATCGTTTTGATGTGTTGATATAAAAAATTTGATGTGTTGATATGAAAAATGATTTAAAAAAAACATTATTTTAATGCATTTCTAACCAAAAACACTATGAAAAACAACCACTTCCAGACTCCCGAACACCCACTAAGATTAAAAGCGGAGCAAGAACTATGTGCATGCAGCCATGCCTTCACTCCACAATTGATGTATCATGATTATTAGATATCAAATTCATTAATCTACGAGCTATATATCAAATTTATTAATATACGAGGTAGTATTATGTAGAAAAATCTCGACAAATAAAAGGTAGAACCAGAGCACTTACTGCCTTAGCCTCCTTGTATTCAGTCACTGCCTTGTGAGAAGCATAAGAGAAGTTGACATCAGGACCCAATTCAGGGACAATGAAATGGCTGAATCAAAACAGAAGCAAATGGTTCAGTAAATTTTCCTTCTTTTTCCTTTTTCCAGGAACAATATTTAAAAACGCAATCATCATATCGAATGGCAGAACTAGTTACAATACCAAAGCACGTGATGATAAGCTATCACTTACTAGTTGGTGTCGAACCACTTGGTCATTTCCATAGCAGGAACAGAGGCATTTCCTCTGGCCATGGAGAAATAAACATCGAATCCAATCTCACCACCATTCCAGCCATATCTAGGTGGAACAGCGCCGAGCATAGCAGTGGTGTCGAGCATCTGGTCGTAGTAAGAGAAGGTGTTGCTAGGGATGTATTTGATCCCAGCATCAGTCATCTGCTTCCAGATGGATTCCCTGAGATCAGCTGCAACTTTCTGCAAATCCTCGGCACTGCTCTTGCCATCCCAGAAAGATTCCAATGCAAACTTGAGCTCTCTCTTGGGGCCCATACGAGGATATCCAACAATGTGTGATGCCATTTTTCTGTTTCTTATGCCACACAAAAATCAAGATTCAGTTTTTCTTGATCCAAACAATAAATCTTAAACGGATCTATAAAGATTAAGCTCTGAAATAACAATAAAGGAGCAAAAACTAATCAGATCCATTACACAAATGAGCAGTTTTGATTTGAACTTATTTCACCTATTTCTTGCAAGACGACAGATCTAACACTTAACACAGCATATGAAGAGAACACATCAACAAAGAAACCCAAATGCAATTAACTGTAATTGTGTGTGAGGTTTCCTCAAAGATTGGAACTGTATAACCTTCTTGTCTGTTTTTTTATCATTTGCTCTGTAGACAATAAGCAGAGCATACATTCATTTTAACTTTACTTCTTAAACACCACTAACTAACTACTACTCATCAGATCCAATGCAACAAGTAAAAGACTCAGTTAGAATCAGATCAACAGAACGAAAAAAAAACGATGAAATCAGACACTGCAACAAACATGATAGTACAGAGCAAAATCAGTAGAAGCAGAGTACACTGACCAGATCTTTTTAATGAAAAAGAGAACAACGTAATGAGAAAAAGAAACCCAAGAAGAGCGAAACCAAAAGGGGTAGTTGGTGTATGCATGAGAAATGAAGGAAGAAGAGAGATAAAAGGAAGAGCAGACATCAGCACACCTTACGGAGATACAACAGCAAGGGTAGGGAGACTGGTTCCTCTCTTCCTTTGTTAGAAAATATATAGATACAGAGAGAGTAAAACTCGACACGAGAGATGGTGTTTGAGCTCTTGGGTTATTTATAGAAGGGGAGGGAAATGCATTGTGTGCTGGGCATTGATGTGCGCTCAGATCTCATTCTCATATGTGTTTTTTTGACTTTTTTTTTTTTGTCTTTTACTTTAATTTTCTCAAGGTAGATTTAGAGCTCGTAATAATAATTGTTTTTAAAATAAAATAATATTTTTTTTATTTTTTAAAATTTATTTTTAATATTAATATATCAAAATATATTAAAATTTTAATTTTAAATAAAAAAATTACTATAATAATGATTTTTTAAAAAAGTAAAATAATATTTTTTATTTTTAAAAATTTATTATATCAAAATGATATGGAAATATTAAAAAAATTAACTTAAAAAAATTATATTTTTAAAAAAAATATTCATAAAACACAAAAATAAATATAGTTTTCTTTTTTTTCTTTTACCTTTGGTAAATGTTACGCGCTATTTTTGGAGCTTGGATGGCTAGACACGTGGGTGTAGTTTGGTGGATCTTGTGGGTCCATGACTGAATTTTCTAAAACCGGGTTTTTTTTCCTTCCTTTAGTTATGTTATTCTTGTAGTTATACCTTTTTTTTTTTCACCTTCTTTTATAACGTTATATTTTTAGAGTTTGTTTTGAAATGTATTTGTAATTGTTTTTTAAAATATTTTTTATTAAAAAATATATTAAAATAATATTTTTTTATTTTTAATATAGCATATCAAAATATTTAAAAATATAAAAAATATATTAATTTAAAGTAAAAAAAATAAAAAAAATAATTTTTTTTAAATATTTTTAAAACAAAAAAAGTTAACAATACTGTAAACTTGAAATTATTTTTAACCTCAGTGTAATATCGTGCGGTTATATATGGTAAATTTTGTTTTTTTTTTTTTGTTGTATTTGACTTGATAACAATTTCTTTTTGATATATACTATTTTTTATCACTGACGCTAAGTAGCATGAAGAATTTCAATTTAATTTTAAGCATAACTTTAAGCATAATATAAAATTGCGTTAATGTTATAGGTGCATTTTAAAATATCATGGTTTTTTTTTTAATTTAGAAATGCAAACATGATTTTTATGCTGCTAGTGATTTCAAGTCAATTTTTAATGTGAAAAAAATAATTATGTTATGAATATATTTTCATGTATAATAAAAAATTAATTCAAAAAAGAAAAAAAATATTATTTATGCTTTATAAAATAAATTAAGAAATATATGAATTGATAAATAAAAAAAGGTTGTTGATATTAATTAGATATTAAAGTGAGAAATTAATCTTCATAATAGAAATTATAGATAAGTGCACACATGAATAATTTACACTAACAATTCCTTTTATTTTAAATGTTTTCAATTCTTTTCTCTTAATGCCTAAATGTTGTTGCTAATAACAAATTATTTTTGTTTTTATAAAAACTTCAAATAAATACAACTAATTCATATAAATTATAAGAGAAAGAAAATTTGATACAAATCAAACTAATCAAGTCACTTTTCTGATTACTTTATGATAAAAAAATCATGGTCCATATTTTTAGATCCTCAAACCCTAATTTTCAGCTCATTTTTACTCGAAAACTCTTCTAAAACATCATTTAAACTTCAAATAACTAGTTAAAACTCAAAACACTCTAAAATCACTCTTAAAAAAATCAATTGAATTGAAATAAAATAAATGAAACCTAATATACTTTTCCCCTCATGTTTAGAGGGAAAAAAGCATCTTCATTAAACTCCTAGAGAGAGAGAGAGAGAGAGAGGAATCCATTGACACAAAAAAACCTCATTTCTGGTGGGTAGAATGTGACTAACTAACAACTTTCTTTCTTTTTCAACATTTTATAGTGAGTTTTTATTCCCTCTTTCAAATCTAATGACTGAAAAATAAACAAAACAAACTTTTTGATGAAAATAAAAATTCTAAAAACTTTGAGATTTGCCACGCATTGTATCCATGTTTTACATTGTGATCCTCTTTCTTTTAATTTTATCAGTCTACTACAATCTAAAATTTCATTTCATGGGATTAGGTCACAAAATGATTAAATTATATATGTAAAAAAGTACAAGGATGATTCTTTAAAAAAAAATGAAAAATAAAAAAAAAAGACGAGGAGTCGAGGAGTTGCTTCACTATTCATATGAACAATGATGCCACCTAAAAACACCTCAGTTTTTTTGTATAATGGTAATTTTGCATGGTTGACAAAAATTAGTAAAATAGAGTGAATTATAATTGTACAATTAATTTGGTTACATTATGTAATGTTCATTATTAAAATAAAACTAAATTTCCTAATAAAGTTATTGTGCATTCAAACACGAATAACTATTCATTGGAACAATGCAGTGATGAATTTTCCAAACTATCTTAAAATCTTTGAACTGACTATTAGAGGCAAAATAGTCTTTTCACTAGGATCTATTGGTCACTGCCAAGTTAATTAAGGATAAAATGATCTTAAAATTTTAAAATTGATGTACATAGGCTTATTCGTCCTTTCATTTTTTTCATAGTAAAATTACTTAAATACTCTTATAGGAAAAAAAAAATTTAAGCAGCTCTCAGGGGTATTTTTATGTTTTCATTCTATTTTTTTAATAATCAAGTTGACTTGTGGATAGGTTGGTTGTTCAATAAATAAAAATATTATTGAAAAATAAAAGTTGCTTACACGTGCATTGAACGCATCATCGCGTGTGTTGTTCTCGTGGCACATGAGGTAGTATTTGGTGGCCAAACAGTGGCTTTTGGGTGGCATTCAAATCATCTTAACGATCCTCTCCATCCCTAGGTGGCCTATGTGACCAACCGACCTCTGGTTTGGCATTGACGATCCTTTTTTTTTTTTATCTCTTCTCCTTGATTTACATATCTAACCCTTTAAAATTGAGTTATGCGGGAACTAGTCGGCCGATTAGCTTGATCAATTTGAATCGGTCGACTATTTAAGTTGTCATTGAGATTGTAACGGCTATAAACAATTAATATTTGCTAAGAACATATATATAGCTTCCTAATTGCAAAATTAGAGGGGGATTCTGAATATACATCATATACAAACTATTTTAAGTAAAAAATATCAATCCTTGATTAAACTCAAATTTATACAATTAAACCTTTATAATATAGCACAAGAATATACATTCTCATTCGTACTCTCACTATACTTAAATATTTTCTAATCTTATAAGTGTTATGTGGTGAGATATTAAGATATTAGAAGTTTCAATTGTAATATTTATTTTATTAAGAGAGTATATTGTGATAACCAAATTCACATTTGTAAACATTTGATAGTTATAGAAAAACTCTTGGTTTTGGTGGGGCATTTTCACTAAGAGAAAAATCTTGAAGAGAAAATATCTTCAAGTGATGTAAAAATCTTTGTGTAGATTCAATAAGTGATCATTGTACTCTAAATCTTGGACAAGTTAAAGAATATAATACTCAAGTACGATTTTGTACTTGAGGTGTGAATGTAGATTTATCAAACCATGTTAAAAATAAATTTGCAAATTCTCTCTCTTATCTCTTTTTTAAGTACTTTAATTATATTGTTGGTTATTATATTTATTTGAATTAATTTTCATTATTTGTTAATATTAGCGATACACCTAATTCACCCTTTTCCTAGGTGTTATAATTGCCTCAATCATAGAACAACAAGAAAAGAGAAAAGAGAAGAGAGAAGAGAAAAGGATAATAATAATAATAATAATAATAATAATAAGACTATGAAGTCACACCGAAGTTTTGATGATAATACCCTTTGTACCATTAAAAATAGCTTGACGAGATGAATCCACTATCTTTGGGCAACACGTGTGACTTACGTTGCCCATGTTGGTATCCTTTATTGATGTTTGTGAATTTATCTCATCAAGTTCTTTTTAATGGTTCCGAGAGTGTCATAATCAGAGTCTCGGTATGGCTCTAAAATCTCTTTTTTTTTCTTTAATGTTCTTTTATTTTCTTTCCATTACTCTCTCTCTCTCTCCCCTAAAATTAATGTGGAATTGTGGTTTTTACCAAACTATGGCATTTTTTTTAAAAAAAATTTACCATTTTGCTATTTCTTTTTAAAAATATGGTAATTTAAAAAAATCCAAAATTTGTAACATCAGTGGTGACAAACGAGAAAAAACCATATTTAAAAAAAAAATCATTTGAAATTGGAGCTCATATACATATTATAATATTTCAATACTTTTCATATAAAAATAAATGACATAATTATATATAAATTTTTTTTTCTCATTTCTCTTGAAATTAATATGTCACGCTTTTTACATATGATATTTTGCGGTTTCTTCCAAATCTATTTTAAAAAAAAAATCTTTTTGACGGGTGCTAGTTTGTCAAAACTTTATTACAAATAAATTATTTTTTTTTAAATCTAAATTTTATAACATCATGATATTTGAAGTTATTGTCAAAAAATAAAAAATAAAAAAGAACCATATTTAAAGAAAATAATCAAATGAAAATGAGAGCTCAAATGCAGTACACGTGGTGATGGTCCACAGGGAGTGACAGGACGCTGATTGGTGGCGTAGCATAACTTAGAAGAGGGATCTTCTCACGCTTCTTATGCCCTCAAGCACTGCCTTATTGCATGTGTTTCACGCGCCCCATTGAACAATTGCACATTACTTTAAATAATTAGAAATTTAGATGAAATTGGAAAGTAAAAGTTTTGAAAGGTGAAAAATGGGAAGAAGTAAAAGGGAGTTGGTGGCGAAGGGGAAAATTGGGAAGAAGTAAAAGGGTGTTGGTGGCGGGGGTTGGTGGAGGAATGGTGGTGGGGACACTCATTTTAAAATGAGGTTAATAATTAATTTTATTTCTTAAAGCACAAAAAATATCTCTTGATTAGCAACCAACCAAAAGAAATTGGTGAGGGAGTAGGTGGGTGTGGTACCATTTTTATATTTATATTCTTGAAAGTCTTGAAACACAAGAATATTAAATTAATTTTTTAATATATTTTAATAATTTTAATATATTGTATAAAAAATTATTTTAATATATTTTCAAAAAATAATAATTTTAATACTAAATAATAAATATACAAGCTATACATGTTGATGATGGCACCTCGCTAACTTGATTTTTGGTGTTTTGAAATTATTTTTATAGCATTTTCCAAATCAAATCTCAAATGAAAGAATACTTTGAAAGTCTAAGTTAATTAATAAATAGATAGCTTTCCTACGTTATCATTTGAATTAAAGAGGTCATGAGGAAAAAAAAAAGAAATTTTATCAGAAGAAAATTAGAAGTGTTTAGGTGTGAGTTGGTGGTTTTTCATTCAGAAATACATTAAAATATTTTTTTTTATTTTTAAAAAATTATTTTTGATATGAACACATCAAAATAATCTGAAAATATTAAAAAATAATAATTTAAAACAAATAAAAAAATTAATTTTTTTTAAAAATAAAAATAAACAGGATTGACTAATAAATATATAAAATCTAGTCTCAAAATAGTATGATCATTAAGAAAGAAAGAAATAAATAACACGTGCTTCCGTCACTGGAAGGAAAAAAGTCAAGAACTCTGAGAGAATAGTATAATGGCCATGTCAAGGAAATTACAGGAGAGCATGTAGAGGTTAGGGTTGGCCATCCGAATAAAAATTTAAAACAATTTTTTAAGGATGATTAATTGACTATT
>Ga0307509_10008469_pt1 | contig 13097 bp, 8 predicted proteins | sample 10_EM_MG_FD_202245 | JGI IMG/M metagenome (GOLD analysis project Ga0307509, IMG submission 202245) | Populus trichocarpa ectomycorrhiza microbial communities from riparian zone in the Pacific Northwest, United States - 10_EM | ecosystem: Host-associated > Plants > Roots > Unclassified | place...
GTAAATCATGATGAGCAATGGTTTTGAGGGATGAGTCTGGATGCACAGGAGGCAGAGTTGCTTTGTCTTATATGTCAGGACGGAATGTCGTGTATTAGTTTCGCTCCAGATGCATGGAATTTGAGTGTGCGTTGCCAGGTAACTCAGGACGCACAGGACGCAGGGGACGCAACTCAGGACGCACAGGGCGCAGGGAACGCAGAGGACACAACTCAGGACGCACAGGACGCAGGGGACGCAGATTCAACGTCGCGTGCGTCAGGACGCAACGGCGCCGTACCTGACGCAGGGTATTTTTTTGCTGATGTGTGCGCCCATGAACATCTAAGAGCCCATAGAATGTGAGGCTATCGACCTCTAAGTTCTAGGATGACTTTGCCGGTGACGGTAGGGTAACTTGGACTCTTCAGTAGGGTAACTGGGGTCCATGGGCATAAAGGTCAAATTCCTAAAGTAGGGTAACTTTGCCCTCCTATGCCTTTAACCACTTCAGAAGTCCTCCAGTCGACCATAAAAGTCGCCTCGGAGTGCTGTACAACGTTCGCATAAATTCCTTGACTTTATGCGAACTTACTCCCGCAATGTTACCCTGCCTTGTAGAGTACCCAAGGCTACTCCCCTATTCCCTAGGCCATGGCCTAGATTAAACAGCTATTTATATACTAAGTATGTGAGACCATACCACCTCTGGTTACCACTTGGTATACCATTTGGGCTAAGGTGGTAGTTATTGTAGCTACCTATCGTAGGGTCGTTACAAATGTGAACAGCACACCTATATTAATACGAGGTATGCAGCTTCAAGAGAATGACGGTATTTCCGAACTTCCAAAAGCTCGCTAGAAGTAGGACGAACCCAGAGGCCTCCCAGGTAGCTACTCTGGCAACTGCAAGAGTTCACATTCCTTGAAGTAATTTACTGATTGGTTAGATAAGCTGGTGGAACTATATGTTATATCCAATGCAGCTGCATATATATACATATTGCTTTGAAAGATTGGCATCTGAACTGATCACTGTGTATTCCTTGATAATAATTGGAATGTTCACTTATGGGATGCATATATTAAACCATAGTTCATTAGGCCAAAGAGATCAAAGACTATCTACTAGAGGAGTGGGGGCACCCCGGATGAAATAGAAGTCAGAAGACTCTCTGAGTTCGAGCTGGGCAATCATTTTCAGGGTCCAACAGTGTTCGCACTTTCCTGAACAAAGCCACAAGACCAAATGATATATCTTACCTTAGGAAAGAATAGTAGGGTAGACTTTAGTATATATAGAAAGGCTCTCTCTGAGTGGTTGAAGAATCATTAAGCAACGGAGAAGTTACCTTAATAATATAACAAGTTATTAAGAAATCTTCTAAGTTCGAGAAACTTTAAACCTTCCACTTACCTTACTGAGCCTTGCTGACTTATCTCCATACCCTTGAACCACGGCCTAGTTAGCTCAATACCTCATCGAGTATGGTACCCATTAACAGTTATCCTGGAAGTCTTTGAGATAGGCTACGGCCTGACATGTGGCAATTGACCTCTAAGTTCCAGGATGACTTTGCCGGTGAAGGTAGGGTAACTTGGGTTCCTCAGTATGGTAACTGGGACCCATGGGCATAATGGTCAAATTCCTACAGTAGGGTGACTTTGCCCTCTTGTGCCTTTAACCGCTTCAGTAGTCCTCCTGTAGACACCTAAATATTGTCTCAGAGACCCATGTAACGTTCACATCATACCCTTGACTTTAGCTGAACGTGCTCGCGGAAGGTTACCCTGCCTGACAGACTGCCCAAGGCTACTCTATCGTTCCCTTCACCTTGCCCAAGGTTAACCAGCTTTGTATACTAAATATACAAGACGATACCACCTCTTGTTACCACTTGGTATACCGTTTGGGCTAAGATGATAGTCATTATAGCTAGCTATCGTAGGGTTATTACATGGTGTTACAGCAGGTGCTCCTGTAATGACCCTACGATAGGTAGCTACAATGAATATCATCTTAGCTCAAATGGTATATCAAGTGGTAACCAGAGGTGGTATGGTCTCGTATACTTAGTATACAAATAGGTGATTTACCTAGTGCAAGGCCGAGGGAACAATAGAGTAGCTTTGGGTACTCCATTAGGCATGGTAACCTTTCAGGAATAAGTTCGCATAAAGTCAAGAGAACTATAGGAACATTACATGGGCCTCCGAGATGACTTTAGGTATCAACAGGAGGACTTCCACAGTGGTTAAGGGCAGAAGAGGGGAAAGTTACCCTACCTTGAAGATTTGACCATTATGCCCATGGAACCCAGTTACCCTACTGAGGTATCCAAGTTATCCTACCTTCACCGGCAAAGTTATCCTTTAACTTAGAGGTGAATTGCCTGACATTTTATAGACTCTTAGATGTTCAAGAGTGCACACCGACCTGCGCGGAAAGGTCAGATGCCTGAGCAGGAGTGGCCCGAACATGCTATTGAACTTCAGTGAGTTGAGCTAATACCCCCCTCTGGCCCCAGCATTGGAACGGCGTGTCGCAGGCAGAAGGGTGCATAGTTGCTAATTTTCTAGAAAAAACAGGTTATTGGAGCAGCTGCCATAACACTGTATAAGTCGTCACCGTCGATCTGACTAAATGTCATTCGCAGGGTATATAAGGAGTGTATGAGTAACCGCCAAATATGGGGTTGCACATAGATTGTCCCTCCAGTACCTAGGAGCCTATCTTTACCTCTGGGTAGTAGGGTTGTCTTCCTAGAGGTACTTAGGTAGTCCCCGGAGGCTCGGGTGCTTTAAGGACAATTACCTTAGTAGCCAGCCGGAACCTTCTCCTCTTAATTTGTAGCATTACAATGGGTTGTCTGTGGACTCTAGAGATATGAGTCTTGTCACGGTATAGTATGTCACGAGAGGCTGGCTATGGGTAGCTCTCATTCTGCCAACCATCAGTTACATCTCACTGGGGGAGCTTGCATGTCTAATTATCATATTAAGTAGTCACGTAGATTAAATGATGGACTGCATAGCTTGTATAGATGAAACTACCATTGGGCCAGTGAGTCCACCATCTAGATGTTAACTCTGGTTGTTGTCATGGCAGTTAGCTACTGGCATGACTTCGATAGAAAGAGTTTTTCCACCTGCTATTGTATTGGAAATACATTGCAGAAACTCACATCCTATTGATGGAGTAAAACGCATCCCAGCAGGTCCAATACTTCTGGCAAGATGATTTCTGATGGTGGGTAGACCTCGGACATCCCTGAGCAGGACTGGATGCTCATACAAGGTTGGCATAGTGGTGAATGTCAAAGGCTTAAATCTGATATTTACTTAGTTTATACATTTGACATTCTACTTCGACAACCAACAATCCTTGAGAGAACGTATTGAGTCAAGCTTTCACTTAATGATATTAAATTTTAGAGTTTAATTCTTCTGAATTATTTTACCTTATCTTTATCTTCTACTTTGAGTCTTCGGTGGGGTCGCAACCTTGGAGTTCATCTCTCTATAGGGTGCCCCTATTACAACAAGGACGACAAACTTCCTCTCCTTAGACCTAATGATGTTTATTTCAACAAACTCCTGGACACCACCAGATTCCAAGTTAATAGTAATAATATTTTTTTCTCTGCGAAGAACAACTGCATGACCAGCCTCGCACCTGAATGCTACGCATACAGTGAGAATAATAAGCAAGGTCATGTCGTTCATATTGACCACTATGAAGTCTCCATCTGATTCCTTGGGATCATCTTCACCCTCAATATATTCAACCAGGTTTTCAAAAACTTGTTCCTTTGCTTGCTGTAACTGATTATTGCTGAGACCTGTGATGTTAGGCTGTTACTTCTCCAACATAAGACAAACTGGTATTGCACTCCTCTCAAATTTATTGAATGTGATGCCAACTCTCTCTTTGGCCTCAGGTCTGCTGAACTTGAAATTGGACTTCTTGTACTTGAGATTCTTTGGCTGAATATTGTCTTGTTGTTAGAATATTATACCAGCTATAATATTAAACATAAAGCTTGCCTGAGTAGCACTGATTGTCCTATATCCATAGCAGACATGAGGGAGGTAGCGCTAGATTCCTTCAGGTCTGAATACCATCTTGGTAGCAATGCTGCACATGGCTACAGTTGACTTCCCATCAAGGTAGAAGGTTAGTCTTCAATAGATAATACCCATAAAAGCATTGAGCTGGCTAACCTGGTTCTAATAGGCAATTCAGAGGGGTAGAATGGACCAATAATACCTGTCGCTCATGTGTAATGTACACATTATGGGATATTGGAAGAGATAGAGAAGAATAATGCTTAGCTCGATTAAAGGGAGATGGTGCTCGGATTGATTTTTGAGAGGAAGGTGTGACTGCAATTCTCGAAGAAATAATGCAAGCAGCTTTTATACCCGAGCACATATAACAATCTAGATTGAAGGGATTAATATATAACAGGTAGCGACCTACTTACGTTGCAAATTAAGATCATAGTAATTTTAATTTCTTCGTAGAGCTATCTTATAGCTCCTCTTATCTTATTCGCTATCTAATGGCGAAGATATATATATAAGTTCTTGTGTAGAGAGACTCATATCCCATATATGATTGAGAATAATGTTTTGAGAGTAAACAATGTAAAGATATTTAATTTATAACATAACCGATAAAAGTAGTTTTATAAGAAAGTACTTAGATGGTTGTGTGAAGAGCTCTAACTATTGTAATCCAATCTCCTTTATAAAGAGACTCTTCTCACAACCCTAACCCTGGTGACTGCCTTATTGAGTCACCTGCAACATACCTTAAACCAATAATAAATCATAAAACTAATCATATGAGTAAAGCACTCACATGAGTGAAACTTGTGACTCTAATTAGAGTTACGCACGAAAGTCATTACATCATTTGTGACTCACAATTGTGAGTCACCAATTAACAAATCATAACTTTAATTATGATACGCATTTGCGAATCATGTGAGAAATATAAGCCAACTGATTTTATAGTGTGAAATATAACATACCAATGACTAATAATCATTAGTCATGTAAAACCATTTTCCTTTCTAAGTCATGATTCATGACAGGATAGAAGGTTCTGGCCCTAAGCTATTCACCCTAACCCAGTGGACGCTGGGGAGCACTAGCTGGATAGGGAAAAATAGGAAAGTGTCAGTCGTAGAGTAAGTTAATCATACTACCTTATTCTGCTATGGCAATCTGGGTGTGGGAAAGTGCTATTTCATGTAAGTTCGAGTACGTATCATTATGGAAAACTCAGGATAGAATTACTGATAGGTTGTGATGATAGTTCCCTAGCTATAGACAAATGATTTAATGAGACTAGCAAAAGATACTACTGTTACCTACTTTGACTCCAACTTTGTCGTGCTGAATGGGAAATCACTAGAAACTCTGCTGGGCTACAGAGATTGCTTGTTGGCTGATGGGGAGGAATTCTGGAAGTGGTAGTGCAAAGTGTTCAAAATCAGGAAATGGCAATCTGGTGTTAGAGATGACAGGATTCGGCAATCTTGATGTTCTTGATCATCATGGCCACAAAGCACGTTTATATGTGTTGACGCCCTTAAGGTGGCCAAAAGTAAGAAATGGTGATACTTGGACGACCAGATGGCAAGACAAGCTTAGAGAGAAAATTAGATAGAGCAGCACTTTTAATAACAATAGAGCTTAAAGAATAAGGTTTTGTTAGATTTCTCCTTGAAAAACTCGGGAACGAGAGTGCGCCAGATATAATAAACCCCAGATTGAACGCTTATATTATAAAGGGCATTCCCAAGGTTAGTTCAGAGAAATCTGTAGCAATGGGAACAAGAGCTAAGCTATCTCGGTTAATTGCAGTAATATTTTAATCCAGATTCCTTCTGATTTCACAGAATATCGAGGCCATCCTTTGGGGACCACTAACTTTTCCCTCTCTGAGGAAATCTACTCGAGTCATTGAAAGATCTGGCATGGTGAAGAGATGCATACACTGGGATGGTAGAACAGATCAAGGCTCAGGATGAGCAAACCAAAAAATAGCGGTAGCCACTCTGACCTTGATTGGTCATTTAGAATGGCTGTTACAGGTGGATGAGCTATGTCATGCACTGCCAGTAGAGAAAGGAATAAACAATTTCAATCTTGGTAATACTTTCTTATTAACTACAGTACTAGGTACTAGGCTACTGTCAATGTTTGATCGAGGTTGAAATGGAGGCTAAAACTGTGCGATAGGTCACCTTTGCCATCCTGGGGGTGTTCTGCGTGGCGATAGACACGGTTATGATTGAATAATTGAGTAAATTGATAGACCCTCATTGAGCACTCGAGCATGGCCACTGCTCGATTATGCTCAAGTCCAGAACTAAAAGAAAAACTAGATGATTCCTATCACTAATTCAACTCAAGAGAAAGTTAAACTTACATGGGCATATTTGGGGGAAGTTATTTTTCCTGGATGGACAGATAGGAGTATGGATAGTCAAAGGAAAGCATCAAGGCTAGGGGAATAAAGGGAGAGTAGGGGTATTACATAGTGTCCAAAGGCTGAGGAAAGTGGCAGTCTTTGTGCAGCATGTATTCTGTCCAGGGATCACATTAACGTGTGTGGAAGAAGGTGGATATGACTGGTGATTGATAATAGAACAGAAAGATCCTATGTTTTGTATATATACTCCTGTCCCTACAATTACCTTAGCAAGGAAGTTGAATAAACCTAATTTGCATTCTACCCTCCCCTTTGCCTTTTCGGTTCCGTATCTTTCATTCTGTTCATTAGTTTCGGGGTTCTAGACCATGTTGTGGGTAGAAAACATCCTCTCATCCGCCACTGAACCCACTTAGCCAATAGTCTTGGAAGCCGAACTGCACAGTCAGCTCCATAGGGCAGAGCGCAGAAGCTTGGATAAGGAGTACACCCTCTGGAACCTTTCACATCACATGTTCCTCCACCGAGATGTAGTCCTGAGAAGCCCCTTCCATCAGAGTGTGAGTATTGCATCTGCGAGCCACACCAGCAATCCCACCACTTGAGGGAAAACGACAAGAGGTATCCGGATCTGTTCATTCAATGGTGCCGCCAAGGTCAAAGCAGATGCAGGAGTGGGAACAACCAGCTAGGTCCTATATTTTGTTAACATATTAATATAGGGAACAAGAAACTGCTTAGAAGGTCGATGGTTGCTCTAGTGCTAAGCATTGGTATATGCGATTGAGATCCCAAAGGTGGGTTAAGAGAATTTAGTTGTCAATGGGACTATAGGCTGCTGAGGCCAGATTGATAAGATAATAAGCTTGTTTGATATCCGGTATTGAAACTTCTATGACCGAGATATCTCCCTGTGGTTGGTGTTCCTTACCGTCAGTCGACATTTTCCGTCAGATTTGGGGTTGAGTGATTGAATCACTGATAAGTCGTGAGGTATTAATATTTAAAGAACTAGAACACTGGGAGAATCTGTGATACACTTAGTAATGAAACGAAACTGTGGGAACCGCTTTACCTTTTTATCTCCCCGCTGCCCCCTCCATAGAATAATAGCCCCAATTGCCGCTACTGCGCAAAAGCACATTGACCAAGGGCCGACAAGTGCCGTAATGCGGGCACGATGTAGCCTCCCCTACCCACCTCAACTCAAATTCCATTGTTCCCCTTTCCAATAAAGAAAATTATGATACATGGTACCTGTTAATTTGGTGAGTGCATGAGGGGAGATAGCCGCTCAGAGAGCTTACCAGAGCTCTAGTCTCACATTATTTGTGCGAATCTGGGCTCATGAAGTTGGGGAGATAAGGGATCACATCTCTCTGTAAACAGCATCAAAGTGTCAGTGGAGTCCGAAAGAATGCTGACACAAATAATCCGGTAGTTCATCTCGCCCGCGATGGAAATGATGTCACCCAGTGAGTTTTTGGGCTCAAGAAGGAGTCAATTGACATTACCAACGACTCGGCTATATCTGCGATCACGACTGGGGCTACTGAGCTGAATAACGTTAACAGGGACGATGAGGGAAAGAAGGAACTAGAGATCGGCAAGAAGAGGGAACTTGTGGAGAGCGAGAAGAAACACGCTACACAGAATTAGCCAAAGCCGTCGAGGATGCTGGATAGGAAGTAGAGAAACTGAAGCTTGCTGAGGGTGCTGTCTATGGCAAGGCAAAATAGAGGGGCAAGCAATGGTGGGGATGATGCAGCATTTCTACCGAAACAGAGAGACCCGAGTCGTCAGAAAGACTCGGAGGCGGAAGCTGAGAAAGGAGATGAGGTGGCAAAGACGGAGACTAGTAGCTCAGAGAAGCTTTCTAGAAGAACCCAGTCAAAGTCTTCATGATTGACTGGGCCAGTGGTTCTCCATTGCTGGAAGTGAGTGAATAAACCCACCAATCCTTTCCTGCAGTAGCCACATACTGCCCAATGTGATTATGCTTGTTTTTGTGCTAAGAGGAAGAGGACAGAAGAATCCCATTTTGACCAGTGTTCCCAACCGTCCAGGTCCCCGGTAGGCCCCGGCGGACGGACTGCCAAGAGCCCTGGACGGGACGGGATGGTGAAAAATACCCCGTCCTCGTCATTGAAAATCAAAAACCGCCATCATGGGCAAAGACGGCAGGCCTGGCAACCTGAGACAATATTTTGCCAGGGGTGTTTGAAGACAGGAGGTGTATAGCAGGAACTGCAGTCAACGGCAGAGGGCATCGGGGACGGCAGGGACAGTGAATGAGGGTGGGTGACGACAGGTGACTGTTGGGAATGGTGGAAGACGGTGAGTGACTACTGGTGACGGCTGGGACTGTGAAGGATGGTGAGTGACTGCCAGTGATGGTAGGGACAGTGATGGACGGTGAGTGACCACCGGTGATGGCAGATAACTGCAGGGATCTATGATTAACGGCCAGTTTTAGTTGAACCCTGGTGGAAGATGGCAGGTGACAGCTACTGGTAGCCAGTAATATCAAGCGAATATAGAGAACTATGGGGAACGGCAGGTAATAGTCGGTAACCGAAAGCACCCATAGGTAACTGTCGTTCAACATGGAATACGGCTCCCACTGGTAGACAGGAGTGACAAACACAAATCCATTCAAAAATGGGGTATGTAGGGTACTATGTGAATTTGAAAGAGGGGTAGAAAATTAATGTCATGGGAAGATGCAGATAAAAGAGATCGAAAGTCAACAATTTTTGAACGAGATTTATTGTATGATACTAGCAAAGCAATTCTCACGAAGCACTGCCTACCAAATTCCATTCCTTCAATTTACTCTATCTCAACTCACGGTTCTTGAAGCCTACTATCAATTATGTCTATTCCGCTTGAAGTGTCAGAATCTCAAGAAACAATTTGGGATTTTGATGTTACCACAGTTCCGGGCATGCTCAATACATCCAACCTCGGCCCAATCCAACACTCTGAGGAGCTCCTTGGCCATGACAGCAGTCCCACTAATAGTATTTTGAGTAGTGCGCCAAGTGGCCTCCTAACACCAACTCATGCAGGTGGTTCTAACTCGGGTGAGGGAGTAACTGGCAATTGGGCGGATCAGCCAATATTCGAAAGGAAGAAAATAGTGCCTAAGAGCTGGGTATACTTTCCTGAAAATGTGTGTCAGTATGTAGCGAGTGACAGAAAGACCCGATGGCGCTGTGCACGCTGTAAGTTGTTGACTCTGATTTTGTATCAGCATTGGCTTCTAATCTCACTCATTTTTACACTAAGACTTTGTTTATGATACAGGTCCAAATAGGGGGGCAGCTGTTACCTTTGCCGATTTCTCTACGAGGAATAGGATTGACCATTTGCAGGAAGTGCACAAGGTCAATCATGAAGGTGCTATTCCAATGGAGCAGGGCCAGGTACTTATCGAAAGTGCCTTTGGGAAAACCAGACTGCAAATTGTGTTTAAGGCAGATTTATTTCGCAACCTGCTACTTCGCTCGATGATTCTTAATCCTATTAGCTTTAGTCAAGTTGAGCAAAGTTCCTTCCGAGTTCTGCTTCGTTATTTAGTGGCTTGTGTAAGTTCTTCAATTAGAAACGTGACTAACTAGATCAAGATACCTGTTAGCGAGAATTGTAGTTGGCTAATTTAAGCAAAATCCAGAATGTGACGTATACAGAAAAGCCCCGGGCTCTACCAAGCTCCGGGACAACGATAAAGGCTTGGATTTTAGAGCAATTTCATCGTAGCCAATCGGAGCATATTCGAAAGCTAATCTGAAGCCCCAGTCGAATTCATTTTACCTTTGATTTGTGGAGCTCCCCCAATCATCAGGCATTTATTGGTGTGGTCGTACACTGGATAGATCAGACGCTGAAACTCTATAATACAGTATTGGGAATAAGGCGCTTCCGGGGCAGACATACGGGTGAGAACCAAGCACAGCACTTTTGGGACATTATTAAAACCTATCAAATGACAGAGAAAATTGGTTATTTCACATTGGACAACGCGAGTAATAACGATACAGCACTTCAGCATATCGCCAAATACCTTAATAAGCTGGGCGTGGAATTTAATCCTATATAGCGGCGCTTACCCTGCTTTGGCCATATCATAAATCTAACAGTAAAGGCATTTCTTTGGGGAATGGATGCAGATGCTTTCGAGATTGAAATCAACTCACATCGTAAACTACATCATGAAAGTGAAGAACTGGAGGCCTGGCACCAAAAGGGACCCCTAGGGAAGTTACACAATATTATAAGCTGGATATCACGCTCGCCACAAAGAAGAGACCAATTTGAAGAGAAGGTACAACAGGTATTAGGGCCAAACACAAAGGCATCAGCTTTGATTCAGGGTAATACTACTCGGTGGGGGGGGATTATAACTCATTAACTCGAGCTTTCGATTTGCGTAAACCCCTTGAGGATTTTGTTGCCTCTGCTATCCAAAGAAATGAGAATGGCGAGTATGATAGCCTTCCATCTTCCCTACAGCATGATGAATTAACCATCTCAGACTGGGATACCCTACAGGACATTATGGATATTCTCGAACCCTTCCATCATTGGCAACTCAAGTTACAGAAAAAAGAACACTTTGGGCAGCTACACGATATCTTCCCCGCAATGGACAAGCTGCTAGGGCAATTGGAAGAATCCAAACAATTATACGAATCAATCTGACGAAGGCATAATACTCAACACATTCGTATCTCAATAAATGCTGCCTGGCTAGTTCTGAACAAGTAAGTTATCCCCTTATAACTTTCCTATTTGCATAGTACTCCGTTGCAGAATAAGTTGCAAAGAGCTTTACCATTCACGGTAGGAAAGAACTTGGATACCCACCCCCATGTATTCTCACCATACCGCATTAGCTGGCAAGAACTGTCCGATACTATTGGTGTTGATGTAAGAAGTGGCTAAGTTTCAACTTACAATTGCGTTAAATCAGAGCCTTGGAAGACCTATCCGAGTATAGCGAGTACTAGACAGTTCTTGCTAGGTTATGCAGTAGGACCCAGACTTACAGTATTTGCAACACCGGGAATCCTAAATTCCTCTCCCATCCCAGCTAACTTCGACCTTTCTTCTCTTATCTCTTTCCATAGTCTAGTTAATATTGACCGCATTTGATGTGTAGAATTGAATACCATAAAGGACTAGAATGATTGAACTTCGCTTTAGGACCTTCAACATTTCCCAAATTGAAGAACGGAAGAGAATGTATAGTGACGGCTAACAACTTTAGCTTTTACAAAATACAGAAAAAAGCACTCTATATAAGATTATACTAATACAAGTGGTATCCCCAACCCCTAGCATGAAGTCCGATCATTCAAGCACCTACAGTATCAGTTATTCATCTTTTGGGTAGTTTTGGTTTGGCCTCGCACTAGTAACCAAGAACCTATTTTGCACCAGAGGTCCAGGTTTATTACTAATGTATCATTGTGATATAAGTTAGTAGTTAACTGACAGTGCAATTATTAGATACTATACCCTGACTGATCTCGTGCCAGCACAATTTGCTATAATAGCCTTGAATCCCGAGATGAAGTTCAAGTATTCTGAAACCGAATGGGAATAACGGGCTGATTGGATAGAAAATGGGAAAGATGAGATCCGCAAGCTTTGGGAATCACAATACAGGCTACCGCCAACCTCACCACCAGAGCAGTGACTCTGAGTGGCGTACCACCCTAGTGCTTCTCTTTCTCCAGCCCCAGCAGCCACAACTATTCTGAGTTCTAGCTCTGTTGCTCCTGGGGAACCACCAGAAGACCCAACAAATCATATTCCAGATTGGCAAAGGTTAAAGTGACAGCAACTAATATCAGATAATTGTGACGATTTGGATCTATACTTAAGGTGTGATGTGGAAGATGAGCTCCTGCTTAGTCCCCTAAAGTATTGGATTGACCATGCTGATGACATGATGTAATGGGGGCACCCTATACAGAGGTGATCTCTAAGGTTGCGACCGCACCAAACACTCAAAGTAGAAGATAAAGATGAGGTAAATAATTCAAAAGAATCAAACGGTAAAACTTAATATAGTTAAGCTCAAAGCTTCACTCAATTTAGTTCTCTCGAGGAAAAGTTGGTTGTCGAAGTAGAATGCCAAACACTTAAACTTAAGTAGATATTAGATTTAAGCCTTTGACATTCACCTCTACTCCGACCTTGTGCAAGTCCCCTGTTCCACTCAGGGCTGCCCGGGGTCTTCCCTCCATCAGGGATTATCCTGCCAGAAGTATCGGACCAACTCGGGTATACTTAACTCCGTCAATAGGATATGAGTTTCTGCAATGCATTTCTAATACAACCGCAGGTGGAAAAACTCTTCCTATCGAAGTCATACCAGTGGCTAACTGGTATGACAACAACCGGAGTCAATACCTAGGTGGTGGACTCACTGGCCCAGTGGAAGTTTCATCTATACAAGCTATGCAGTCCATCATTTAATCTACGCGACTATCCAATGTGATAAATTGACATGCATGCTCCCCCAGTGAGATTGTAACGGGGGCACCCTATAGAGAGGTGAACTCTAAGGTTGCGACCGCACCAAAACTCAAAGTAGAAGATAAAGATAGAGTAAATAATTCACGAAGAATCAAAATGGTTAAACTTAATATCGTTAA